>SMEK01000509.1_pt1 | contig 15419 bp, 15 predicted proteins | sample 2456371 | NCBI WGS metagenome assembly SMEK01 (sample SAMN10132590, study PRJNA489261) | soil metagenome | isolation source: day1 antibiotic-loamy sand soil ammended with composted manure from dairy... | place: USA | collected 2015-04-01
GCGCGCTGGCCACCTCCGGCAAACCCCGCAGCCGGGTCGCGACGGCGTGACCGGCGGTTCGAGGAGCAGGGCCGACGACCACGGCGGCTACGACGACGACTACGACCTCGACACGTTCGACCCGGCGACGCTGCGTTCGGACCGGTAGGTGACCCCCCCCCTGTGCAACCGGCGTTTTCGGCCCTGTATAGTTGGACCCGCAACAGCACGGGGCTATGGCGCAGCTGGTAGCGCACCTCACTGGCAGTGAGGGGGTCAGGGGTTCGAGTCCCCTTAGCTCCACCCAATCGAAAACGTTAGAACCTTGCCCCGTGTGATCGCGGGGCAAGGTTCTTTCGTTGTGTGCGCTGGTCTTGGCCGTGAGGATCGCGGCGATCGTTTGTTCGGTTCGAGGGTCGCCTGCTCGTCATCGTCGATGGTGATGCGGTCGGACAGGGCGCGGTTGAGCATGCGGCGTCCGGCGGGTTCGGCTTTCGCGTGGCTGTTGTGGAGGTCGATGAGGAGCCCGAGGATGTCGTCGAGTCCGACCTTCGCGTTCTCGTAGTCGTGGAGAGGTTCCCAAGCCGATCCGTGACGTGGTGAGGGTCGGCACGGATGCGATGCTCGGGCTCGAGTGGCTCGAGCGGGCCAGCAACCGGCGGGATGACCCTTGCGGCCATGAGGTGCGCCGGGAAGATCAGCAGGGGACGAGACGGACAACGGGCAGAAGGTGTGACCGTCAGGCTCCACGATGAACCCGACGTGTCTGTCCTTCCCACCCCCCGCAGGAGGTGTCGGCGGGAGGGCACAGCAGGGAACGTGGTTCTCGTGCCGCACAACAGGGGGCTTCTGGCGAGTACCCCACCCGATCGCAGGCCCGGCGGGGCCGTGGCGGGGCCGGGGGTGTTCTCGACGTTCATGTGCGGGCGGACCGATACTGCGACGGGGTGATACCGAACCGTTGCCGGAGCCACTCAGCAGCTACCCGAGGATCACCCCATCCCACGCTTCGTACCGCGCATGCCTCGGACATGTCGGTCTCCTCGATCGGACGAGCAAACTCCGTCACGCGAATCTCCGTGAGGTACCGCATCGGCCGCGTACCGGCGTGACGAACGAACAAGCGGGTCAGATGCGTGCAGGACACGGCCGCGGGATGAGCGAGGTGTTCCGATCTCCGCTCCTCCATGAAACCCTCCGTGCGGGCATCCGGGGCGAGGAGGACAGGTAGCACCGCGCCGACCCACTGGGCGAGCAGTTCGCTGGTGTGGGTCGTGACCAGCTCCGACGGCAACTGGCCATCGTTAGCGGCTCATCCGTCGCCATCTCCGACGAGTTCAGCCGCGCTTTCCCGGCATGAGGCACCAAGGGCGCGCCATTCCGGTCATCAGGATGCGTGCCCGGGTGCACGCGCCGTTTCACCGGCAGGAACCAGGCCATCTGCGTCCGCCCCAGTGCCTCGTCCGCGTAGATCGTCCACACGCGAACCTCCGGCTCGGGGATGAGCCGGCATCACCGTCCGGCACCGACGGCCATCGCCGAACCGGCCCGCAGGGACGTGTTGCCCTGGGCGGTATGGCTCTCACAGGCACCGTCGACGATATCCGGAATTTTGGCCTGTGAACATACCGCACGTGTCGTCGGGAGCCGCCGCACCATCTCGATCGCCGTGACCTGCACAGGCGAGCTCGACACAGGGTGGGAGCCCTGGGATTTCAGTACAGGTAAATAGATTCCGCGAACTATGTCCGTCCTTTTTGTATTCCTGACACGGTGATTAGCCGTTGTCGTTGTATTCCGATCTCTCTTTGGTGATCCAGCGCTGTTTCCTGTGCGCGTTCGACCGAAAACCCTCGGGTGGGTCACCGGGACAGGGGCCGCGCCCTGGCGCCACGCACCTTCTCCACGCACAAGTTGAACCATGGTACAACTTGTACTATGGTTCAAGAATGACTGAATCCCGGGGGGAAATGTCGATGCACCAGCGTTCCGCGGCACCTGCCGGTGCTCGGGCGGGGATGGCGCTGTTGGCGCTTCCCACGTTTCTGCTGGGGCTGGACGTGACGGTGCTGTACCTGGTGTTGCCCGCTATGGCGGCCGATTTGGCTCCGTCGGCGACGCAGGTGCTGTGGATCATGGACGCCTACGGATTCCTGCTCGCGGGCTTTCTTGTCACGATGGGAACGTTGGGCGATCGGGTGGGGCGGCGCCGCCTTCTGATGATCGGGATCGCGGCTTTCGCTGCCGTGTCGGTATTCGCCGCGTTCGTCCCGACTGCGGAGCTGTTGATCGCTGCGCGTGCGCTGCTGGGTGTCGCGGGTGCGACCTTGATGCCCTCGACCCTGGCGCTGATCTCGAACATGTTCCCTGATCCCCGGCAGCGTGCCGTGGCGATCGGCGTGTGGGCCACGATGTTCGCCGGCGGTATGGCCGCCGGGCCGATCCTGGGCGGTGTGCTGGTGGAGACCTTCTGGTGGGGAGCGGCGTTCTTGGTGGCCGTGCCGATCGCCGTTGTCGTACTGCTGCTCGGTCCAGCGGTACTGCCCGAGTACCGCGATGGGTGCGGCGAGCGGGTCGATCTGGTCAGCGTGGCACTGTCTTTGGCGGCGGTCCTGCCGATCGTCTACGCCGTCAAGCGGGTAGCGGACTACGGGTTGAGCGTCAGCGTCATCGTCGGTGCCGTCATGGGAACGCTCGCGGGGTGGGGATTCTGGCGTCGACAGCGCCGCTCGGATAACCCTCTGCTGGACGTCGCACTGTTCCGCAATACGGCGTTCAGCGTGGCGCTGACGGTCCTGCTCGTCGGCCTCGTTGGCGTGGGCGGCAGCATGTATCTGGTCACCCAGTATCTGCAACTGGTCGAGGGTCTGAGCCCGTTTGTCGCAGGCCTGTGGATGGGACCTCCCGCGCTCGCGATGTTCATCGCCGCCATCGGGGCACCACTGCTGGCGCGGCACATCCGGCCCGGTTACATCATGGGCGGCATCCTGTCCGTCTCTTGCGTCGGCTACCTACTCCTGGCCAGCGCTGGTCTGGACGATGAACTTCCTGTTGCGGTCGGGTTCGCCTTCGTCTACCTCGGCCTCGGTGCGATCGCAGCCTTGGGAACCGACATCGTGGTTGGAACGGCACCGGCCTCGAAGTCCGGATCGGCGGCCTCCCTATCCGAGACCGTGCAAGAACTGGGGATCACGATCGGCGTGGCAGTCCTTGGCAGTCTCACCACCGCCGTCTACCGATCTCAACTGACCACTCCCGATGGCCTCGCCCGTGACGAGGTCGCTGCTTTCACCGACAGCCTCAGCGCCGCCACCGCCATCGCCGATCAGCTCCCGGCCGGCGCGCTCGTCGAAGCGCAGCAAGCCTTCACCACGGGCCTGAACATCGCCTCCGGCGTCGCCGGAGGCGCGATCGTGGTTGTCGCCGTTCTCTGCATGCGTATGCTGCGTCACGTGCCAAGACTCGGTCAGCCGAAACAACCGAATCCCAAAGTTTGAACGATGGTTCGACTACCCTGGCAATCAGGGAGGGTGACATGACCGACGAAGACGGACACGTTGACGGGCGTTTCGCGCGGGGCGCGAAACGCCGAGCCGAGATCATCGAGGCCACCCTCGCCGTCGTCACCCGCGACGGTGCAGCGGGTGTCACTCATCGCACGGTCGCGAAGCAGGCGGGCATCACCACCAGTCTGAGCACCTACTACTTCGCCACCCTCGACGATTTGCTCGTCGCCGCCCTCACCAGTGTCGCCGACACCTATTCGGCGAAAATCAGGGCGATCATCGACGCACCCGGCGACAAGCTCACCGGCCTGGCCGAGCTCATCGCCGAGACCGCTGGCCCCGGACGCGAACGCGCACTCGCAGAACGTGAACTCGCCACCCTCGCCGCCCGCAGACCTGCACTTCGTCCCGTTGCCCGCCGTTGGCGAGAGGACATCGCCGAACTCGCCGCCACCCTCACCGACGACCCCACCGCCATCGATGCCCTTGTCGCGGCCTCTGACGGACTCTGCACTGCCATCCTCCTGGACAACGCACCCGCTGACCCCGACCGAATCCGTCTTGTACTGCAAAAAGCACTAGCTAACTGATTCACCCCGGTCCCGTTGGGACCGATCGTCGAACGGGGAAGGGCACGAACGTGCGCTCGATGCCGGGGAAGTTGGCATTGCGTAGTGAGTCGAGCGGGTCGCGGTCAACCTGTTCGTCAAGGGTCTGGACCATCGGCGGGATCTCTGCTCATTTCGCCGAGGTGTACGGTGTCTCGATCAGCGCACGGTCTTTCGGACCACCGACAGAGTGCTCGAGGGGTCGACCACCCGGGCCGGTCGGCCGCTGCAACCGGTATACGTGACGATCTTCATCGACGCGGTCTACGTCAGGTCCGCGACGGTAGGTCGGCGACCAGCCGTTCCACACCGTCATCGCGTTCTTCCGCCCTTCTTCGAGTGCAGGGATCGTGTTCGCTTCCTTTTCACGGAGCGGGCTGGTCTTGCGTGCCCTGGTTCGGCTGCTTTGCGGCGGTGTCATTGGAGTCTCCGGTTCGGGGGTGGCGTAGCCGGAGTGTGGTCATGAGTGCGAGCGCGAGTGCGAGTGTTGCGCAGACGAGGGCGACGGTGTTGAAGGAGGAGGAGAAGGCGTCGCGTGCGGCGGCCAGGAGGGCGTCGGCGAGGTTGGGTGGTAAGGCCTCGGCTGCATGTTGTGCAGCCGGGAGTCCGTCCAGCGCGCTGTCTCGTACGGCGGTATCGAGTCTGCCGGGCATGGTGTCTGTGAGCGTGGAGCGATAGAGAGCGGTGAGGATGGTGCCCATGACGGCGATGCCGAGTGCGACCCCCAGTTCACCGCTGGTTTCGGAGAGGGCGGCAGCGGAGCCGGCGCGTTCCTCCGGGGCGGACCCGACGACGAGGTCGACGGTGAGGACGGTCGCTGGGCTCAGGCCCAGTACTGCGAATGCGCCGCCGACGACGACGATCCAATGGGGGCGGTCGGGTGCGGCTTGGGTCAGTGTGAGGTAGCCGGCTATCGAGATGGCTGCTCCGGCCGTGATGACGACGGCCGGGCTCATGCGGGCGGCGAGGTGCGGTGCGGTCAGCGATCCTGCGATTGCCGACAGCGCGATCGGGGCGGTCATGAGCCCAGCTTCAAGGGGGGTCAAACCTGCGACCGATTGCAGGAACTGGGGGACGAGAAAGTTCACGGCGGTAACGGTGAAGATACCGATGGTCAGGATGAGCAGCGCGGTCCGGAATACGCGTGAACGGAACAAGGAAGGGTCGACCAGGGGGTTTGAGATCGAGCGCTGACGGTAGATGAACGCGGTGGCGCAGAGCAGTCCCGCCGCAAGTATGCCGAGGACGACGGGAGTGGGGCCTTCGGTGGCCAGTTCTTTCGTCGCGTAGACCAGTGCGATCAAAAAAGCGACGGAGAGCGTGACACTCAGGAGGTCGACTCTGACCGGCTCGGGGTCGCGGCTTTCGGGAAGCAGCGCTGGGCCGAGCGCGACGGTGATCAGCATGACGGGCACGGCGAGGAGAAACACCGAGCCCCACCAGAAGGCCTGCAGAAGCGCGCCACCGAGCAGGGGTCCAACGGCGACACCGACGGAGAAGGTGGTCATCCAGACAGCGATCGCGAAGCTGCGCTGTCGATCGTCACGGAACATGGTGCGGATGATGGCGAGGGTTGAGGGCATCAACGTGGCGCCCGCGAGACCCAGCATCGCTCGCGCGGCGATGAAAGCCTCCGGGGTGGGGGCAAAGGCCGCCCAGATGGATGCCGCCGAAAAGGAGAGGGAGCCGAGCAGTAGTAGTCGGCGTCGCCCGATGCGGTCGCCGAGCGCCCCCATCGTGACCAGAAAACCCGCGATCATGAACCCGTAGACATCGAGTGCCCACAACCACTGGGTCGGACTGGGGTCGAGGTCGGCGCCGATATGCGGTGCGGCGAGGAAGAGGACGCTGGCGTCGATCGCAAGCACGAAGAGAGGCAGGGTCAGCAGCGCCAGGCCGAGCCACTCGCGTCGTCCGGCGTGCGATCGCGGTGATGTTTCTGTCATGAGGGGGAAATTAGCATACGATACGTATCGTATTCTAATGTTGCGGTTGATCGCCGAGGCAGGGGCGCGAGAATGGGGAGCATGGCGAGTCGGGCGGCGAGAACGAAGGCGGCCGGGCGTCCACGGGACGCCAGCATCGACGTGGCCGTGCTCGACGCAGTGTCTGAACTGCTGGAGAACTCGGGTTACAGCGCGCTCGCGGTGGAGAAAGTGGCTCGGCGGGCGGGGGTGAGCAAGACCGCGATATACCGTCGCTGGCCCACTCGTCAGCAGCTCGTTCTCGCCGAGTTGCAACGACGGCTCGGTGACGTCGCGCCGGTCGACACCGGGTGCACCTTGTGTGACCTGAACGAGGCGTTGGGGATGTTCGCCCGGACCTTCACGTGCATGGGACCGGGGTTCTTCAGTTCGCTGTTGGCGGATTGCTCAATGGACCCGGCGCTGAGGAAAGCGTTCATGGACACCTTGTTCGAGCCGCCACGCCAGGCCGTACACGCCACCCTCGCTCGCGCGGTCGAGCGAGGAGACCTCCGCTCGGATGCCGACCTAACGCTCGTGGTCGACTCGCTGGCATCCCTCGTCCTCTACCGCCTCCTGTTCGGTCACGCGCCTGTCACCACCGAGACCATCGAACAGGCTGTCAACACGCTCCTCGCCGGTATCGCAAACGACTTCGACGCACTGCAATCCCGCGCCGACGCGGAGGCTGACCACCAAAACGTGCATCGCGCTGCGGTTCGCTGAGGCGACCGGTCTCGGTCACCTCTTCGACCCGAACGGAAGTGCATCGCCGCTCCCCAAACTTCGTACGACAAGCCCCGCCTGGCGCGTCCGACACCACGACATTGCCCGGCATGAACGGCTTCACGGCCACGTCGTCGCATACGGGGGACGGTCGATCCTTCGTCGCGGATGCTCAGACGCAACCCGGCGGGTCGCGTCTGATTGCGTGTATCCCCGAGGCGTCCGCGGTTGCACCTGATGAGCGCGGCAACGGATATGAGCACCTGCTGCGCACCGTTGCCGCGGGCGACGGCGATCGTTCGCTGTCGACGCCGTTGACGAGGTACCACACGGAGGGGAGCACCCCGTAGGGCTTCCGGGGGCAGAGCGAGGACGCCGCCGAGCCGACCTCCAAGGTGCACCCCGGATCAACGGTGGACTTTTCGCAGTCTACTGAGGACTGACAACACCGAGGGCCTCGTGGGTTCGGCCCCGCTCGGTCCGCATGTCCGGCCGTACCGGACGATGCGTGCGGCGGTCCTGGCCGCCCGCACCTCCTTGCGCCAACTCGACCAGAACCACCACGCGGCCCACAACAGGAACGTCGCCAGTGGTGCCGGTGCGAGCCATGTCCAGTCGTTCACCGCACATCACGTCGACGCCGGAGGCGAGCACGTCACATTCCGTGCGTCGACCGGACCCCGGCGGGCTGGGGACGGTGTGGTGGGGCGGCGTTCCTCGCCGGTCTCGGCTTCGCGAATCCGTGACGTTTCCCGGCCTTCGGTCTCGACGCCGGTGTAAGTGGAGTCGTCATGTCCTGCCGTCCAATCCCGTCGCGCGGTCGTGGACGGCACCTGGGGCCGGGGGCGAGGGGCCACCAGTGATACGCGGGCACGACCGCGTCCGACGGTCTCGTCGGGAACCGGGTGTTTTCCGGCACCAGGTGCCATGACATCAGAGAACCGGAGAGGACCGGGTGTGCGTCACGGTGTGTGTGAAACTGCCACACGGAAAGTCACCGAGCCGCTATGCTGACCTGGCCGCGCAACGGGACACTCAGAGAAGAGTGGTGGATATGGCCCGGGAACCCGAACCGATCCTCCGACAGCGTCAGGCCCTGGGGGCCCAGCTGGCCGCATTCCGTCAGGCCGCGGATCTCACCCAGGGGCGGTTGGCCAAGGCCGCGCTCTGCGATCGCACGACACTGGCCCACATCGAGAAGGGGCGTGCCCGTGCCGACGAGCGGTTCTGGCGCGCGTGTGACGAGGCCGTCGGCGCACACGGCGTGCTGTTGAGCGCGTTCCACGACCTGGTGGCCGCGAAGCAGGACTACGAACAGCGGGAGAACCAACGACGGCTCGCCCAGGCCCGGGTCCGCGCGCAACGGTTGAGTACGAACGGACCTCCCGGCCCCGCCTCCGCGTCGTCGTTGTGCGACGACGCGGAGGTGATCGAGTCCCCGGGCCCGCCCGTCCGGCTCGACGGTTCCTATGTCGAGACACTCCACAGTCGTATCCGGGAGCTCGTCGAGCTCGACATCCAGTTCGGCGGTGATCAATCCTCCGGTGTCGCGTTCCGGCTCTTCCGTTCCGTCCACAGGAAATTGGGGACCGCTCAGTGCGATCCCCGGGTCGAACGTGACCTGTATGCGGCGACCGGGGAGCTCGGTGAGGTCGCCGGCTGGTTGCTCTACGACGCGGGCCGACACGGTCTGGTGCGTCGGGTCAACCACGAGGCGTTGCATCTGTCCCGTTTGGCCGGTGATCGCAGCATGGAACTGTTGACGCTGCAGAACATGTCCATGCACGCCGGTCACCTCGGCCGTCCCGTGGAGGCCCTGCGCATCGCGCGTATGGTGTTGGAGACCAACAGGCTCTCACCCCGGCTGCAGGCGCTTTTCCGCACCCGTGAGGCCCGTGCCCTGGCGTTGGCGGGTGACGAGACCGCGGCCAAACGGACCTTCCGTCGGGCTCGTTCGTTGTATTTGGATGGTGTGCGGGACGACGACCCGGCATGGGCCTGGTGGATCAACGACCAGGAACTGGCCTGGCACGAGGCCATGATCCACGCCGACTCCGACGAATGGGAACGTGCCGCCGACCTCTTCGAGACCTCGATCGAGGTCACTCCCGGCCGTGAGGTCCGACGGCGCTACAACCATCTCGCCTCCCTGTTCGACGCGCAGGTCCACGCACAAGCCTGGTGCGATGCGGGCCGGACCATCGAACGCATCATGCCGTTCGTCGACGAGGTCGGTTCGACCCGAACCGCGACCACGTTGTGGGGCGCGCTCGACAAACTCGACGCCACCCGTCCCACCTCGACACTGCGCGAAGCCGCCCACCAGTTGCGGAGTGTGCTGACCGACGCCGGATACGGCCCCCTGGACACAGACCACGGTGTGAGCTGATGGGCCGAGCCAATGCCGGGGCACCGTTACGGGGTGTCGGCGAGGAAGGACACGATCAGCTTCGCGAAGTCCGGGTCGCGTACCACGCTGAGGTGGTCCCCGGGCAGGACCCGCAAAGTCGCATCGGGTAGGGCGTCGGCGAGCTTGTCGGGTCGGCCCGCGAACGGGTCGTCATCGCCCGCCAGAACCAGGCAGGAAGCGGTGATGTCGTCCAGCGCGATGGGCTTTTGGTGCAGCGTGCGCACCTGTGCCGCCAGAGCCAACCGGTCGGCACCGGTCATCTCGGCGAACATCCGGAAGGCCGCCGCGTTCGGGTCGGTGATCGACGACGGGTCGTCGGTGTGCAGGGCTTGGATGACCCCGCTGCCCACGACACGCGTGTCCACGCCGCCGAGCTCGACCACGGAGGCCCCGACACCGCCGATGACCAGCCGCCGGATGCGGGGTTCCTGTGAGGCCACGAGCGCGGAGACGATCGCGCCCATCGAGTAGCCGACGAGGTCGTACGACGGCTCGCCCAGAAGATCCAGGAGCGTGCGGACGTCGGCTGCCATCTTCTCCTCGCCGTAGAACAGCGGGTCATGCGGTTTGCTCGACGCCCCGTGCCCGCGGGCGTCGATCGTGACCACTCGCCGGCCCGCCGCGGTGAGCGCATCGACGATCCCCGGTGCGACCCAGTTGGTGTTGCCGTCCGCCGCGAAGCCGTGGTGCAACACCACCGTCGGGAGCTTCGAATCGCGTTCCCACACCTCGTAAGCGATGTCGAGACCATCGGGAGTCCGAAAGACCGCCCTCTGCGCCATCTGCACTACCCTTCCTGTCCTGGGACCGCCGGGCGAGGCTAGTCGTCGTGACGTCGCCGCCGCATCGGTGATTTCACCCGTTTCCCGTGGCCCTGCGGGTCCGTCGTGCCGAGGCGAGAATGGGGGGATGCGTGGGAATGCTCTCGCTCGGACCTCCGCCGCGGTCGCCGTGACGGCCGCTCTCGGCGGCGTGGCCGTCGATCCGCGTAGCCGTTGGTATCGACGGCTGACCAAGCCACGGTGGCAGCCACCCGCTTCGGTGTTCGGCATCGTGTGGACGGTGCTGTACGCCGATCTGGCGGTGACCTCGGCGACGGCGTTGTCCGAGGCGACCACCCCACGCGAGCGCGCCGACTACTGGCGCGGACTCGTCGTGAACCTGGCGCTCAACGCCGGGTGGAACTGGCTGTTCTGGCGCGTGCGCAAGCCGTGGCCGGCCACCGTCGAGGCCGCCGCTCTCACGATCAGTTCGGCGGATCTGGTGCGCCGCACCGCACGGAGTCATCGTGGTGCGGGCGCGGCTTTGGTCCCGTACGCGGCGTGGTGTGCCTTCGCGACCGTGCTGACGGCCGCGATCGCCCGGCGCAACTGACGTCCGAGCAGCTTCTCGGTCCCGATCCCATCGCTGGGCATGCGGTGCTGAGTCGGGGCGACTCGTGAGGCCGAGAAGGACGGTCGGTGGTCTCGTCCGTTTCCCGTCCATCACGTGTTTCGCCCGGTGGTCGAGCGGGTACCGACAGTGCGTGCTGTCGAGAATGCCGATCATGGCGGGCGACCGCCGGTGCCGTGGAGTCGGGTGAGGGCGTCGTCGGCCCGGTCCGGCGTGTCGAGATCCGGGTCGAGGGCGTGGTGCAGGGTGTCGGGTTCCGCCCGTTCGTGTACGGCTTGGCGGAGCGGTTCGGACTGAACGGGCGGGTCGGCAACGACACCGGTGGTGTGGTCATCGACGTCGAGGGCCCGCGCGAGGCGGTGGCCGGATTCCTGAAGTCCCTGGAGGTCGACGCCCCCGTCCTGGCGGACATCGAACGCGTCACCGTCGTGACGCGGCCACCGAGGGGGAGCATCGGGTTCCGCATCGTCGACAGTGACCACGGTGGTCCGCGACGGACACCGGTCCCCGCCGACTCCGCCACGTGCAAGAAGTGCCTGGCGGAGCTGTTCGACCCCTGTGACCGCCGGTACCGGTACCCGTTCCTCAACTGCACCGACTGCGGTCCCCGGTTCACCATCGTGCGGGACGTGCCCTACGACCGCGGGAACACGACCATGGCCGAGTTCCCGATGTGTCCGGCGTGTGCCCGGGAGTACCACGACCCCACCGACCGTCGCTTCCACGCCCAACCCGTGTGCTGTCCCGACTGCGGGCCCCGACTGCGCATCGTGGACGCCCACGGCAGACCGTTGGGTGACGACCCCGTGGGGCGGGCCGTGGAGCTCCTGCGTGCGGGGATGGTCGTCGCCGTCAAGGGGCTCGGTGGTTATCACGTGGCCGTCGACGCCACCAATCCCCATGCGGTCGAGACCTTGCGAGCCCGCAAACGGCGCGCGGACAAACCGTTCGCCGTCATGGTGGCCACGGTGGACGAGGCCCGGAGACTGTGCGTCGTGGACGAGGCCGCCGAGCGGGCCTTGACGGATCGGCGCCGTCCCATCGTGTTGCTCGACCGCCGGGGGAAGGAGCTCGCCGAGGCCGTCGCCCCCGGCAATCGACAGCTGGGCGTGTTCCTGCCCTACACCCCGTTGCACCACCTGTTGTCGGTCGAGTTCGGCGCACCGATGGTGCTCACCAGCGGTAACGCCTCCGACGAGCCCATCGCGTTCACCGACGCCGACGCACTGTCGCGGTTGTCCGGCATCGCCGACGCGTTCCTCGTCCACGATCGCCCCATCCACGCGTGGGCGGACGATTCCGTGGTGCGTCCGTGGCGGGACACGGTGGTGCCGGTGCGTCGTTCCCGGGGGTACACGCCCGAACCCATCCGGTGCGCCTGGGAGTTCCCCCGTCCGGTCCTGGCGGTCGGCGCGGAACTGAAGAACACGGTGTGTCTGGCGTCCGGATGTAGGGCGGTGCTGTCCCAGCACATCGGCGATCTCCGCAACCTCGAGACGTTCCGGGCGTTCACCGACGCGATCGGACACCTGTCGCGGCTGTCCGACATCGTTCCGGCCGTGGTGGCCCACGACCTGCACCCCGATTACGTCTCCACCAACTACGCCCTCGACTCGACCGGGGTGGACCTGGTCGGGGTGCAGCACCACCATGCCCACGTGGCCGCGTGCCTCGCCGAGAACGGGGTGGCCGGGCCGGCCATCGGGGTCGCGTTCGACGGCACCGGCTACGGATCCGACGGAACGGTGTGGGGTGGGGAGTTCCTGCTCGCGACGTTGTCCGGATTCCAGCGGGTCGGTCATCTCGAAGTGGTGCCGATGCCGGGCGGTGAGGCGGCGGTACGGCAACCGTGGCGTATGGCGGCCGCGTATCTGCGCGACGATCCGGACGCGTCCTCTCTCGCCGTGGCGCGACGGCAGGGGCGGCGTTGGGAATGGCTGCGACGCCTGGTCGACTCCGGGTTGGACACACCTGTCACGTCGAGCGTGGGAAGGCTGTTCGACGCGGTCGCCGCGATCCTCGACATCCGGGACACCGTCACCTACGAGGGGCAGGCCGCGATCGAGTTGGAACAACGCGCCGACCCAGGGTGCGTGGACGGCTATCCCGTGGGGGTCTTCGAGGACGCGGGCACGTTCGTCGTGGACGGTCCCGGCCTGGTGCGCGCCGTCGTCGACGACCATCGGTGCGGTGTCGACGTCGCGCTGGTGTCCGCGCGGTTCCACAACGGCCTCGCCGCGGCGGTGCACCGGACCTGCCTGAGCATCGCCGAACGCACGGACGTGTGGACGGTGGCGTTGTCCGGAGGCGTGTTCGCCAACCGGCTCCTGCTCGAACGCACGGTGGAGGCACTGGAGGGGTCCGGGTTCACCGTGCTCACCCATTCCCGGGTCCCCTGCAACGACGGCGGGATCAGTTTCGGCCAGGCGGTGGTGGCGGCGGCCCGTGACCGGTCCTCCGACTGAGGACGGTCGTCGTGGCCCTGACCGTGCTGTTCGCGGTACTCGCCGCTTTCTGCAACGCGCTCGGTTCGGTGCTGCAACGGAAGGGGACCCGAAGCCAACCCTTCGAGGAGGCGATGTCGGTCCGCCTGTTGTGGAGGTTGGTGCACCAGCTGCCGTGGTTGGGCGGCATCGTCTTCATGCTCGGCGGTTTCGGTCTCCAGGTGGCGGCGCTGTCCACGGGACCCATCTCGCTCGTGCAACCGGTGTTGGTGGCCGAGATGGGGCTCACGCTCGTGTTGTCGGCCATGCTGCTCGGTTCCAGCATGCACACTCGCGAGTGGACGGCCGTGTTCGGCATGAACACGGGGATCGCGTTGTTGTTGGTGGCCCTGCGTCCGACCGGGGGCGACACCCGCGGAGTGACCGGGCCGACGTGGGCACTGGGGTGCCTCGTGACCCTGGCGGTCATCGTCGGGACCGTGGTCCTGGCACACCGGTACCGCTACGCTCACCGCGCCGCCTACCTGGGCATCGCGGCGGGCATGTTCTTCGGCTTCATCGCCGTACTCGTGTCCGGCGTCACGGGGGCCTTCGCGGGCGGACCGAAAGCCGTGTTGTCGGCCTGGCAGACCTACGCGCTCATCGTGGCGGGACCGACCGGCTTCTTCCTGCTCCAGGTGACGTTGCGCGCGGGCACTTTAGTCGCCTCCCAGCCCGGGCTGACGTTGGCCAACCCGTTGGTCGGCATCGGCTGGGGTGTCGCGGTGTTCGGCGAGGACGTGCGCGGTGGCGGTTGGATCGCCCTCGAGGTCCTGGGCTTTTCCCTCATCGCGGCGTGCACCCTCCTGCTGGCGCGGTCCGCGTCACTGCGCGGTTCCGCGGGCGCTTACGAGGAGACCGAGGGCAGGGCCGACGGAGAGGACGCGGGCAACACCGGGGAATCCGGGTTCTTGGAGGTGGCCGAGGACGCCGAGGACACGGCGGTCGAGTCCGGTGTCGACACCGACGCGAGTTCGGACCGTAACCAGGAGAACCACTGATCCAGCCCCTCACCCGAGACGCAACTCGTCACGAGCAGCTCCGCCGCGGGATTGACGCGCAGCAGGTGCCGGGCGAAGTGGTCGACGTCGAACGTCAGATGCGGTATCAGATCCGCCTTCGTCAGCACCACGAGGTCGGCGGCCCGGAACATGTGCGGATACTTGAGCGGTTTGTCCTCGCCCTCGGTGACCGACACCAGCACCACCCGACGTCGCTCGCCGAGGTCGAACAGGGCCGGGCACACGAGGTTGCCGACGTTCTCCACCACCGCCACGGACCCGCGTGGCGGGTCGAGCTCCCGCAACGCCCGCGCCACCATGTCGGCGTCGAGATGGCAGCCCGATCCGGTGTTGACCTGCACGGTGCGGCAGTCGACCGCCCGGAGTCGATCGGCGTCGAGGGAACCGGCCTGGTCGCCTTCCACCACACCGATGAAGACGTCACCGGCGAGCGCGCGCACGGTGGTCTCCAGCAGCGTGGTCTTGCCCGAGCCGGGCGCGCTCATCAGGTTCACCGCGAACACCGCGTGCTCGGCCAGCCAGGCGCGGTTGTCCTCGGCGAGCCGGTCGTTCTTGGCGAGGACGTCCTGCTCGACCAGCACCGAGTCACCTTCGGTGCGCTGCTCTCGTACGGGCACCTGGCCGTCACATCCGCATGTTCCGCACATCGCGTACCACCTCCACGTCACGAATCCGTAGTTGTTGTCCAGACGTCACTTCCACGTCCGTCGAGCCGCACGCGCACACGTCGAGGAACGACGTCAGCCGCACGTCGGCCCCGCAGCTGCCGCAGCGTCCTTCGCCGGGTACGTGTTCGATCACCAATTCGGCGCCGTCCACCGGGGTGCCGCGGGTCACCGCGTCGAAACAGAACCGCACCGCGTCGGCCTCGACCCCCGACAGCGCCCCGATCTCCAGCCGCACGGACAGCACGCGAGCGCCCGCGGTGTGCTCCACGACGGCGTCCACGACGCTCTGCGTGATCGACAGCTCGTGCATGGTCAGCAGATGCGGGGGAGCGGGTCACCGACGAGCAGATCGGCGATCCGGGTGCCGCCGAACGCGGTGTTGAGCAGTACCGTGCCCGCCGGATCGGACCCGACCCGGCCGATCACGGTGGCCTCGGCGCCCACCGGATGTTCACGCAGCACGGACACGGCCTGTTCGGCGTGGGCTCCGTCGACGACGGCGACGAACCGGCCCTCGCAGGCGACGTAGAGCGGATCGATGCCCAGCAGCTCACACGCGCCGCGCACCTCGTCGCGCACCGGTACGGCCCCTTCGTCCACAACGACGGACACCTCGGCGGCACGCGCGATCTCGTTCAACAACGTGGCGACACCGCCGCGG
>SMEK01000598.1_pt1 | contig 15370 bp, 8 predicted proteins | sample 2456371 | NCBI WGS metagenome assembly SMEK01 (sample SAMN10132590, study PRJNA489261) | soil metagenome | isolation source: day1 antibiotic-loamy sand soil ammended with composted manure from dairy... | place: USA | collected 2015-04-01
GCGGGCATTCTGGTGCAACTTCCGGACGATTTCCTGCGCGCCGAGGTGGATTTCGCACTCCCCGAGCCTGACGAACGCGGTCGGCACCGCTACGCGGCGGGACTGGTGTTCCTGCCGGCGGAGGCCGAGGCGCGGGCACGGGCCGTGAGAACGGTGGAACGCATCGCGACCGAGGAGAACCTGGTCGTGCTCGGGTGGCGTGAGGTGCCCACGGCTCCGGACGCCGCCGAGGTCGGTCCCACCGCCCGGTCGGTGATGCCGCATTTCGCCATGCTGTTCGTCGCGGAGGCGCCGAACGCCGACGGGGACCGCCGTGCGGGTGTGGACCTCGACCGGCTCGCGTTCTGCCTGCGAAAACGTGCCGAACACGAGACCCTCGCCGCCGAGTGCGGGGTGTACTTCCCGTCGTTGTCGGCGCGGACCCTCGTCTACAAGGGGATGCTCACGCCGACCCAGCTTCCGGTGTTCTTCCCCGACCTGCGCGACGAGCGGTTGACCAGCGCCATCGCGCTCGTGCACAGCCGCTTTTCCACCAACACGTTCCCGTCGTGGCCGCTGGCGCATCCTTTCCGGTTCGTCGCGCACAACGGCGAGATCAACACCATCCGGGGCAACCGCAACCGGATGCGGGCGCGCGAGGCGTTGTTGGACTCCGACCTCATTCCGGGAGACCTCAGTCGGCTCTTCCCCGTGTGCTCGCCGGACGGCTCCGACTCGGCGTCGTTCGACGAGGTACTGGAACTGCTGCACCTCGGAGGTCGGAGCCTGCCGCACGCGGTGCTCATGATGATCCCCGAGGCGTGGGAGAACCACCGCACCATGGACCCCAAGCGCCGGGCGTTCTACCAGTTCCACGCGAGCCTCATGGAACCGTGGGACGGCCCCGCGTGCGTGACCTTCACCGACGGGTCGCTGGTCGGCGCGGTGCTCGACCGCAACGGACTGCGGCCGGCCCGCTGGTGGCGTACCGCGGACGATCGCGTCGTGTTCGCCAGTGAGAGCGGCGTGCTGGACGTGCCTGCGGGGGAGGTCGTCGCCAAGGGCAGGCTCAAGCCGGGCCGCATGTTCTGCGTGGACACCGAGGCGGGCAGGGTCGTCGACGACGACGAGATCAAGGCCGACCTCGCCGCGCAGGCCCCCTACGAGGAGTGGCTGCGCGCGGGACTGTTGTCCCTCGACAAGCTCCCCGAAAGGCAGCACGTGTCCCGGAGTCATGCCTCCGTCCTGCGGAGGCAACTCACCTTCGGCTACACCGAGGAGGAGCTGAAGGTCCTGCTGGCGCCGATGGCGCTCAAGGGCGCCGAACCCGTGGGGTCGATGGGGTCGGACACGCCTCCCTCGGTGCTCTCCAAGCGGTCCCGGCTGTTGTACGAGTACTTCAAGCAGGGGTTCGCGCAGGTCACCAACCCGCCTCTCGACGCCATCCGCGAGGAACTCGTCACCTCCTTGAGCCGGGTGATGGGTCCGGAGCAGAACCTGCTCGCGCCGGGACCCGCCTCGTGCCGGCAGATCCAGCTCGACTCGCCCGTCATCGACAACGACGAGCTCGCCAAGCTCATCCACGTCAACGCTGACGGCGACCTGCCCGGATTCTCTTGTACTGTCCTTTCAGGACTGTACGAGGTGGACGGTGGCGGGGAGGCGCTCGCCGAGGCGATCGAGCGGGTGCGGAAGGAGGCGTCGCAAGCCGTGGAGGCCGGCGCCCACATCCTCGTGCTCTCCGACCGCGACTCCGACCACCGGATGGCACCGATTCCCTCGCTGTTGCTCGTGTCGGCGGTGCACCACCACCTCGTTCGGACCAAGGAGCGCCTGCGGGTCGCGCTCGTGGTGGAGACGGGCGACGCGCGCGAGGTGCACCACATCGCGCTGCTGCTCGGGTACGGTGCCGCGGCGGTCAACCCGTACCTGGCGTTCGAGTCGATCGAGGACCTCGTCGCGCAGGGAGTCCTCAGCGGGGTCGACGCCCCCACCGCCGTGCGCAACTACATCACGGCGCTGAACAAGGGCGTTTTGAAGATCATGTCGAAGATGGGCATCTCGACCGTCGGTGCCTACACCGGAGCCCAGGTCTTCGAAGCCCTGGGGTTGTCGCAGGACGTCCTCGACGAGTACTTCACCGGTACCGTGTCCCCCCTCGGTGGGGTGGGCCTGGACGTGCTCGCCGAGGAGGTGGCCATCCGGCACCGTCGCGCGTATCCGGAGAACCCCGCCGAGCGTGCCCACCGTGGTCTGGAGTCGGGTGGTGACTACGCCTACCGCCGGGAGGGCGAACTGCACCTGTTCACCCCCGAGACCGTGTTCCTGCTCCAGCACGCGAGCGCGTCGCGGCGGTGGGAGGTGTACCGCCGATACGTCGACGAGGTGAACCGGCTGAACCGCGAGGGCGGTGTCCTCCGGGGGATGTTCGCCTTCCGGGAAGGCGTGCGGAAACCCGTGCCGATCGAGGAGGTCGAGTCGGTCGAGTCGATCTGTCGCCGTTTCAACACCGGCGGCATGTCGTACGGTTCGCTCTCGCCGGAGGCGCACCAGACGCTCGCCGTCGCCATGAACACGATCGGCGGCCGGTCGAACTCCGGTGAGGGCGGTGAGGAGCCGGACCGGTTGCACGACCCGTTGCGGCGCAGTGCCGTGAAGCAGGTGGCCAGTGGCCGGTTCGGCGTCACCAGCGAGTACCTGGTCAGCGCCGACGACATCCAGATCAAGATGGCGCAGGGCGCCAAGCCGGGCGAGGGTGGGCAACTGCCGCCGCACAAGGTGTACCCGTGGATCGCGAAGACCCGGCACTCGACGCCGGGCGTGGGGCTGATCTCCCCGCCGCCGCACCACGACATCTACTCGATCGAGGACCTGGCCCAGCTCTGAACGAGCGGGCGCGCATCCACGTCAAGCTGGTGAGCTCGCTGGGAGTCGGCACGGTGGCCGCGGGAGTGGCCAAGGCGCACGCGGACGTGGTGCTCATCTCCGGGCACGACGGCGGTACCGGCGCCTCGCCGATGAACTCCCTCAAGCACGCGGGCACGCCGTGGGAGATCGGGTTGGCACAGACCCAGCAGACCCTGATGCTGAATGGCCTGCGCGACCGCATCACCGTGCAGGTGGACGGCGGTTTCAAAACCGGGCGCGACGTCGTCGTCGCGGCGTTGCTCGGCGCGGAGGAGTACGGCTTCGCCACCGCGCCGCTGGTGGTGGCGGGATGCGTGATGATGCGCGTGTGCCACCTGGACACGTGTCCGGTGGGGGTCGCGACCCAGAACCCCGCCCTCCGCGAGCGCTTCACCGGCCGGGCCGAGCACATCGTGAACTTCTTCAGGTTCGTGGCGCAGGAGGTACGGGAGTACCTCGCGCGGCTCGGCTTCCGCTCACTCGACGAGGCCATCGGCCGGGCCGATCTGCTCGACGTCGACGAGGCGGTGGAGCATTGGAAGGCGAAGGGTCTCGACCTGTCGCCGATCTTCGCGGTGCCCTCCGTGGAGTCCTCGCGGGGCGGAGCGCGTCGAAAGGTGCGCGAGCAGGACCACGGTCTCGACCGGGCGCTCGACCGTAAGCTCGTCCAGCTCGCCGAGGCGGCGTTGGAGGACGCGCGGCCGGTGCGACTGGAGCTTCCGGTGCGCAACGTCAACCGCACCGTGGGAACCCTGCTCGGGTCGGAGGTCACCCGTCGCTACGGCAGTACGGGGTTACCGGACGACACCATCCACGTGCGACTCGTCGGCTCGGCGGGCCAGTCACTCGGGGCGTTCCTGCCGCCGGGGGTGACGATCGAGCTGGTGGGCGATGCGAACGACTACGTCGGCAAGGGCCTGTCGGGCGGACGCATCATCGTGCGTCCCGACCCCGAAGCGCCGTTCGTCGCCGAGGACCAGGTGATCGCGGGCAACACACTCGCCTACGGCGCCACCTCGGGCGAGCTCTTCCTCCGGGGCCAGGTCGGGGAGCGGTTCGGGGTTCGTAACTCGGGCGCTCTGCTGGTCGCCGAGGGCGTGGGTGATCACGCGTTCGAGTACATGACCGGCGGCTACGCCGTCGTTCTGGGCGGTACGGGTCGCAACGTGGCCGCCGGGATGTCGGGCGGCGTCGCGTACGTGCTGCGGCTCGACGAACGTGACGTGAACCCCGCGACGGTCGAACTGCACACACCGGACGAGGGGGATCTCGCCTGGTTGCGCGACGTCGTGGAGCGACACCACCGGCTCACCGGCTCGCCGGTCGCTGCTTCCCTGCTCGGTGACTGGGAACGACGGTCCGCGGCGTTCGTGAAGGTGATGCCCACGGACTACCGCCGTGTCCTGGAGGCCATGGAGGCGGCGAAGGCGCAGGGGCGGGACGTCGACGAAGCGATCATGGAGGCGGCGCGTGGCTGACAATGGTGGTGCAGCTGCGCGTGCCGACCGGGTGCGGGTGTCCCGCAGAACACTGAGGCGGCGCGTGGCTGACAATGGTGGTGCAGCTGCGCGTGCCGACCGGGTTGGGCCCCCGCTGCGGCATGGGCCGCAGTTGGGGAGGGCGTCCCGCAAGACAGAGGAGGCGGCGCGTGGCTGATCCCAAGGGTTTTCTGCGGTACGAGCGGGTCGATCCGCCCAAGCGTCCTCGCAAGGAGCGAGTTGGGGACTGGCGGGAGGTCTATGTCGAGCTCGCCCCCGAGGAGCGCGACCGTCAGGTGCGCACCCAGGCGACGCGCTGCATGGACTGCGGTATCCCGTTCTGTCACTCGGGCAGCGCGGGGTGTCCGCTGGGCAACCTGATCCCGGAGTGGAACGACCTCGTGCGGCAGGGTGACTGGGGACGCGCGGTCGACCGCCTGCACGCCACGAACAACTTCCCCGAGTTCACGGGCAAGTTGTGCCCGGCGCCGTGCGAGGCGGCGTGTGTGCTGTCGATCTCCCCCGACTCGGGTGGGGCGGTGAGCATCAAGCGCGTCGAGGAGACGATCGCCGAACACGCGTGGGAAGAGGGGTACCTGCGTGCGGAGCACGCGGCGGTGCCCACGGGCAAGGCGGTGGCGGTGGTGGGCTCGGGGCCCGCCGGGTTGGCGGCAGCACAGCAACTCGTCCGCGCCGGTCACGAGGTGACGGTGTTCGAGCGGGACGACCGGTTGGGCGGACTGCTTCGTTACGGAATCCCCGAGTTCAAGATGGAGAAGAAGGTGCTCGACCGCAGGCTCGCGCAGCTGCGGGAGGAGGGGGTTCGCTTCGTCACGAGCTGCGAGGTCGGTGTCGATGTCACCGTGGAGCAGCTGCGGGAGCGCTTCGACGCCGTGGTGCTCGCGGTGGGAGCGCTGCGGGGGCGTGACGACACCACCACGCCGGGGCGGGAGTTGAAGGGCATCCACCTGGCGATGGAACACCTCGTGTCCGCCAACCGCGAGTGCGAGGGCGACGGTCCCACCCCCGTGAGTGCCGAGGGCAAGCACGTCGTGATCATCGGGGGCGGTGACACGGGGGCCGACTGCTACGGCACGGCGATTCGCCAGGGCGCGTTGTCGGTGACGCAGTTGGACCGCTATCCGCAGCCACCGTCCACTCGGGACGACTCCCGTTCGCCGTGGCCCACGTGGCCCTACATCCTGCGCACGTATCCCGTTCATGAGGAGGCGGGGCAGCGGCGTTTCGCCGTGGGTGTGCAGCGGTTCGTCGGGGACGACGACGGTCACGTGAGGGAGCTCGAACTCCGTCGGGTGGAGGTGCGCAAGGACCCGGAGACCGGCCATCGCGAGGTCCTCCCGGTCGACGACGAGGTCGAGCGCATCCCGGCCGATCTGGTGTTGCTCGCCATCGGTTTCGAGGGCGTGGAGCACATGCCGTTGCTGGACGAGTTGGGCCTGTCGGTGAACGGGCGCGGCACGCTCTCGTGCGGCGCCGACTGGCAGACGCAGGTGCCGGGTGTGTTCGTGTGCGGTGACGCTCATCGGGGCGCGTCCCTGGTGGTGTGGGCCATCGCGGAGGGGCGTTCGGCCGCGAGAGCGGTGGACGAATACCTGATGGGGGAGTCCGACCTGCCGGCTCCGGTCCACCCCACGGCGTTGCCGCTGGCCGTCTGACCCGTCGGGCCGCCGGGTCCCTCTCCTGGCGGTACCACAGTTGGGCGATATCTCGGATCGTTTCCTACCACTGGTTGGTAATTCACCGACGGTGTGGAGGCGGCGAGATGAAGCGAGGGATATCGCGGTCGTTCACCCTGGTGGCTGCTGGCGTGGTGGCTCTGGGGATATCCGTTCCGGCGAGCGCGAAGAACATCTCGGAAAATAATTCACTTGACGGGGTGGCCGTCAACGAGGTCACCGCGTCGGTGGAGGCGGTTCTCGACTACTGGACCCCGGAGCGAATGCGGGAGGCCGTGCCGATGGAGCAGCACGTCGACCTCGCCGCGGTCGACGTGTCCACCGTGCGGGAATCGCTGCGGGACGTCGCGCGTGGTGAGGCACGTGCCGTGCCGGGCGTGAGCCCTCGTAGCTTCCCGACGTCGGGGGAACCGTGGCACGGGGGCGGCGAGGTGGTCGACACCGCGGGCCGGGTGTTCTTCACCTTCGACGGCAGTCCGGCTTCGTGCAGCGGCAACGTGGTCACCAGCGAGAACAAGAGCGTGGTGATCACGGCGGGGCACTGTGTGAAGTACCAGGGGAGCTGGCACACCAACTGGATCTTCGTCCCCGGCTACGACGACGGGCAGGCGCCGCACGGTGAGTGGGCCGCGCGCCTGACCCTCACGACGCCGCAGTGGGAACAGCGCGAGGACATGAACTACGACATCGGCGCCGCCGTGGTGGAACCGCTCGACGGCGCCCTCCTGGAGGACGTGGTGGGCGCGCAGGGCATCGCGTTCAACCAGCCGCGCAACCAGGACATGTACACGTTCGGCTATCCCGCGGCCGATCCCTACGACGGCAGCGCGCTGATCCACTGCAGCGGCCCCACGTTCACCGACTTCCTGCTCACCAACGACCACGCGATGAGCTGCGACATGACGGGTGGTTCAAGCGGTGGGCCGTGGTTCCTGGACTTCGACGAGGCCACGGGTACGGGAGTGCAGGCGTCGGTGAACAGCTTCGGCTACACGTTCCTGCCGGGCTACATGTTCGGCCCCTATTTCGGGTCGGAGGCCGAGGCGCTCTACGACGCCGCGCAAACGGCGTGAGCCGACGCGGGAGGAAATGACCACTCACCGTGATCGAGAAGGGCGGGGCCCGTGGGAGGGCGGAAAGCTGATGAATTCACCTCCCACGGGTCAGCGTCCGGCGATTGATTCGTATGCTGGGGGTCGTGAATTGGACTGTTGATGTCCCCATCGACGCCCTGCCCTCGCTGCCGCCGTTGCCCGACGAGATGCGCAAGCGGCTGGACGACGCGCTTTCTCGTCCCGCGGCGCAGCAACCCGAATGGCCCGACGCGGAGGCGGTCTCCCGGGTCCGGACGGTGTTGGAGAGCGTACCGCCGATCACGGTGCCCGCGGAGGTCGATCGCCTACGTGAACGGCTCGCCATGGTTGCACGCGGCGAGGCGTTCCTGCTCCAGGGCGGTGACTGCGCCGAGACGTTCGAGTCCAACACCGAGCCCCACATCCGCGCCAACCTGCGCACGCTGCTGCAGATGGCCGTGGTGCTCACGTACGGCGCGAGTCTTCCGGTGGTGAAGGTGGGGCGCATCGCGGGTCAGTACGCCAAGCCGCGTTCCAACAACACCGACGCCCTCGGACTGCCGGTGTACCGGGGCGACATCATCAACTCGCTCGCACCCGACCCCCAACTGCGCGTACCCGACCCGAGCCGCATGATCCGCGCCTACGCCAACTCGGGTGCCGCGATGAACCTCGTGCGGGCGCTGACGGGCGCCGGTATGGCCGACCTGGCCCAGGTGCACGCGTGGAACAAGGACTTCGTGCGCACCTCCCCCGCCGGGGAGCGTTACGAGGCGTTGGCCTCCGAGATCGACCGTGGCCTGCGGTTCATGGCGGCCTGCGGGGTGAGCGACAACTCCCTGCACTCCACCGAGATCTTCGCCAGCCACGAGGCGCTGTTGCTCGACTACGAGCGCGCCATGCTGCGGCTCGACGACCCCACGTCCGACAACCCGTCGCTGTACAACCTGTCGTCGCATTTCCTGTGGATCGGGGAGCGCACGCGCCAGCTCGACGGTGCGCACATCGCCTTCGCCGAACTGATGGCCAACCCGATCGGCGTCAAGATCGGACCCACGACCACGCCTGAGCAGGCCCTCGAGTACGTCGAACGGCTCGACCCGAAAAACGAGCCCGGCAGGCTCACCCTCATCTCCCGGATGGGCAACGACAAGGTGCGCGAGGTGTTGCCCCCCATCGTCGAGAAGGTCGAGGCGTCCGGGCACAAGGTCATCTGGCAGTGCGACCCGATGCACGGCAACACGCACGAGTCGTCGAACGGCTACAAGACCCGGCACTTCGACCGCATCGTCGACGAGGTCCAGGGCTTCTTCGAGGTGCACCGCAAGCTCGGCAGCTACCCGGGTGGTATCCACGTCGAGCTCACCGGTGAGAACGTCACCGAATGTCTGGGCGGCGCCCAGGACATCTCAGACCTCGACCTGTCCGGCCGCTACGAGACGGCGTGCGACCCGAGGCTGAACACGCAGCAATCGCTGGAACTGGCGTTCCTCGTCGCCGAGATGCTGCGTGCCTGACCTCCGACGCGTCGTCAAGGACAGTGCTGGAGCAGCACCGCCATCGACTTGGTGACGGCGTCGGCGAGTGAGCCGACGCCGCTCACGGCGTCCCCTCCGGTGTGCAGGCCGATGTACACGCCGTTCTGGTAGGTCGAGACCGCGCATCCCACCGACTGGTGCGGGGCGAGCGGCACCACGGGATACACCTCGCACAATGGAGCGCCGTCGAGAGCCAACGGGATGTTCGGCAACGGGACGTTGGTGACCACGGTGTCGAACAGCAGCGGTGCCGCGTGGGCGACGGTGCGCGTGGCCAGCCGGTGTACCGCGCCCGGAAGGTGTTCGGCGAGTACGGGCAGCGCGCCCGCACCTCGCCACGGGCCCGCCTGCTTGTTGCGGTTCATCGTCCGCGTCACCGCGTGGAGCCGTTCGATCGGGGAGTCCGTGTCGACCGGCAGGTCACACAGGTATCCCGACAGGGCGTTACCACCCGCCTCGGCACCTCGGCGCCGGCGCATGCTGACGGGGACCAACGCGCGGAGGGGGCGGACGGGATCGTCGTTGCGGTTCACCAGCCAGTCCCGGAACGCTCCGGCCAAAAGGGCGAGCACGACGTCGTTGGTCGTTCCACCGTGGGTCTTACGCACCCGCCGGATGTCGTCGAGGTCGAGCCGGACGAGCCCGAGCCGCCGTCGGGGCGAGCACGTGGTCACGGTCGGGGACAGGGGGTAGGGCCTTGCCGCCCGCAGCATCGCTCCGGCGATACTCGCCGATTCGACGGTGCTGCCGATGGCTTGTTCGACGGTCGCGCGGGCACCCCGCCACAGCGTCCGCAGCGGTGAGTCGTCCTTCGCCGTAGGGGACCGAAAGGTACGGGGGGTGGGGCGGGGAAGGGGTGTGTGATCGAGCAGTCCCAGCGCCAGTTCGATCGCGCCCGTGCCGTCACACAGCGCGTGGTGGAGCTTGATGAGCAGCGCGAAACGCTCCTCGGACAGCCCGGTGACGATCTGGGCGCTCCACAACGGACGGTGGACGGCCAAAGGGGTGGCCAACCACCGGGAGGCGTGGGCGGTCAGCGGTTCGGGGCCCTCGCCCGCCAGGTGGTGGGTGCTGACATGCTGGGTCGCGTCGAAAGTCGGGTCGTCCTCCCACCGCGCACCGCCGGTGAGTTCGGTGCGCACCCGCTGTCGTAGGCGTGGCAATGCATCGGCCCGTCGGGCCACGAGGGCAGCGAGGCGGTGTGCGTCAGGGTTCCGAGCCGAGAACAGTGCGACCGCGCCCAGGTGCATGGGGGTCGCGGCGCCGTCGATGCACAGGAAGGCGATGTCCAGTGAGCTGAGCCGGTCGGCTGACATCGGCGTCTCTTTCGCGAAGTCGGTGGTGCGGTTCACCGCCGTCGCGACCGGAAGAGCGCGACGACGGCGGCACCACACTCATCCTCGGCCATGCCGGCCCACGCCGCAGTCCGGCCACGACGCGGGCCCGGCGGACCGCGCGATCAGGGGATCACCGACAGGGTGACCGTCGAGCCGGGCTCGGCGAGGGTACCGCCGTCGGGGCTCTGCTCGATCACGAAGCTGACGGGGCCACGTGACTTCTCGGCCTCCACCTTGAAGCCCGCCTCGCGGAGTATCCGGACGGCCTTTTTGGTCTGCCGTCCCACAACGGACGGCACCTCCACCGCGTTGGACACGAACACCCCGACCCGGCTGCCCGGCTCGGGCGTGCTGCCCTGTTCGGGATCGGTACGCACGACGTGTCCCGCTTGCACGTTGGGGGAGAATTCCTTCCCCGCCTCGAACGGTTCGAATCCCGCGTTCCGCAGTGCCTGGAACGCCTCGTCCCGGGACATGCCGCTGACGTCGGGAACGGGTGTCGGAGGCGGGCCTTTCGACCGCACGATGGTCACCGTGTCACCGACGTTGGCCTGGGTGCCCGGTTTCGGTGTCAGCGTGACCACGGCACCCTCGGGCACCTCGGCGTCGTAGGCGTCGGCTTCGGCGTCCACCCGTGGTTCCAATTGCATGGCGCGGATGGCGCGCTCGGCCTCCTCGACGGACGCGCCCGCGCGGACATCGGGCACCACCGGCTTGCCCAAGGAGAGCACCACGGTCACCTCGTCGCCCTGCAACGCCCGTGAGCCGCTGTCCGGCTCGCTGCGGATCACCGTTCCCGCCGGGGCGGTGTTGTGCCGCTCCTCGGTGAACACGGGGGTCAGCTCCGCTTGACGTAACGCCGTCTCCGCCTCCTCCCGGCTCAGCCCGGCGACCGAGGGGACGTCCACGTAGCGACCGGCGGAGAACCACCACACACCGGCGCCGACCCCGCCCAGCAGGACCAGCACCACCAGCGCCAGGACCGCGAGTGGGGGACGGCGTCGGGGCGAAGCGGTGGGCGGCTCGGCCTGCGGAGGGCCGAGGTGCCCCGAGGTTTCGACCATGGCGCGCGGTAGGGCCTGCGTGCCGCGTGGACCGGGCCCGGAGTGCTCCGTGATCGCGGGTATGGCGGGCACGGTCAGTTCCGAGTCGTCCTCGGCGGGGACGCTCCGTGAGATTCGGGGAGCGTCGGGTGGCGTGGCCACCGGGATCGTGGCGGTGCGCACGCCGAGTTCGGCCTTCACCCGGCGAAGTTCCGCCAGGAACTTCGCCGCGTCTGCCGGACGTGCCTCGGCGTCGCGGCGGGTGGCGCGCAGCACGAGGTCGTCGAGCGCCGCGGGTATCCCCGGGACCACCGTGCTCGGCGCGGGCACGTCGTCGTTGACATGGCGGTAGGCCACCGACAGCGCCGTGTCACCGCTGTAGGGCACCCGGCCGGTGAGCATTTCGTACAGCAGGATGCCCGTCGAGTAGATGTCCGACCGTGCGGTCGTCGTCCCCGTCGCCACCTGTTCGGGAGAGAGATACGCGACCGTGCCGAGGATGATGTTCGCGCTGGTGGTCCCCGCGCTCGCCGCCGCGCGGACCAGACCGAAATCGGCGACCTTGACGACACCACCGGTGTCGCCGCCCCTGCCGATGAGCACGTTCTCTGGTTTGATGTCCCGATGTACGAGTCCGGCGGCATGGGCGGCGGCCAGCGCCGAGGAGACCTGCTCGGCGACGGTGAGGGCCAACGGCACGTCGAGTCGGCCCCGCTCGTTGATCAGGTCGCGCAGGGTCCCGCCGTTCACGAGTTCCATCACCAGGAAGGCCCTGGGGTTCTCCGGGTCGGCCGAGGTGTCGAAACCCTGGTCGTGCACCGCGACGACGTGCGGATGATGCAGCCGAGCAGCCGCCCGGGCCTCCCGTTCGAACCGATCGACGAACGACCGGTCACCCGCGAACCGCGAGTCCATGACCTTCACGGCGACCGGCCGGTCCAACCTGGTGTCGACTCCGCGGTACACCGATGACATTCCACCTCGGGCGATCAGATCCTCGACGCGGTACCGCCGGTCGAGGAGGGCGCCGGCGAGGCTCGGTTCGGTGCGTGTCACAGCGGTCGTCCTACGGTCGGGGTTGTTGGGAGCACCACGGCGATGAAGTGAAAAATGGTGCTCTCTCGGGCGCCCCGATTATGGCAAGGTGGAGCATGTGAGTGCGATTCCAGTCGCTGACGACGTGCTTGACCCCGATGTTGCCGTGTTGACCGTCGCCGAGACGGCCAAGACGATCAAAGCGTCGGAGAACAAGGTCCGGCAGATGTTGCGGGACGGTCAACTGATCGCCGTGCGGAGGAACGGCGAGCTCATGATTCCCGCCGAGTTCTTGAACGACAACGGTCCGGTCAAAGGTTTGTCCGGCACCATCACGGTGTTGTCCGACGCCGGGTTCAATCGGACGGAAATGTTGAGATGGCTGTTCTCGAAGGATGATTCCCTGCCCGGCGTGACGCCGATCAACGCGCTGCGGACCAACCACGGTACCGAGGTCAAGCGGCGCGCCCAGGCGATGGCGTTCTAGCGGCCTTCCGTCCCGTTCACCTTCCCGGGCCCGTCGAGGTTCGGCTGTGTCGATTCCGCGAAGCCGTCCTCATGACGGCCCGTGTCGCCGTGGTCGTCCCCGAACGACGCGGGCACCGCACGTGGTACGTGCGGTGCCCGCTGCGCGGACTCCGATATTCAGCTGTTCAACAGCGGTTCAGCTCAGTACGGGCAGGTCGAGCGGTACTCCTCGATCGCCCGGTCGGTCGGGTTGGGGCAGAGGAACTGGCTGTAGCGGGTGTCCTCGTCCACGAACCGCTTGAGCCACGAGATCACGTACTTCGCGATCGTGGTGTTGGGGATGTTCGGAGCGAAGTGGGTGGCGCCGTCCAGCTCCATGTACGCCTTCGGCAACGAGCTCGGCAGGCTCTCGTAGAACGGCTTCGCGTGGGTCCGCACCGACGCGATGGTGTCGAGTTCGGCGCCGATGATGAACGTCGGCACCTGGACCTGGCCCCAGGTCTTGTCCAGGTTCCACGGCGTCAGGGGGATGGACGCCTTCAGCGAGGGCCGCATCACGGTCGCCTCCAGCGAACCGCCACCGCCCATCGAGTGGCCCATGACCGCGAGCCGGTTCGGGTCGAGCCGCTCGCGGACCTTCCGGTCACTGCGCTCCACCAGGTAGTCCAGGGCGGCCAGCAACTGACGGCCACGCTGTCCGGGCTGGTCGAGGCGCGTGTTGGTGTCGATGGTGAACACGATGAAGCCCTGCGAGGCGACGCGCTCGCCGTACCACGACATGCTGCCCTGGCTGGCGGTGAAGCCCGGGGCGACGGCGACGGCCCCGAAGGTGCCCTCGTCGGTCTCCCTGGGGTAGTAGATCGTGCCGCCACCGAAGCCGGAGGCGAAGGAAGACACGCGCTCGGTGGCCACCGAGAACGGGCCGCGGATGGCCTCGATGCTGTCCTCCGTCGGGTCGGGACCACGTTCGTAAGGGTTGTCCTGGGCTGTGGAGACCTCAGCTCCCGCAACACCACCCACCGCGCCGACGAGCACGGCCAAAGCGGTGGTCATCACGCCGATCGCTCGCGCCATCGAGGCGCGGGCACCGGTGCCCGCCTGCCTGCGAATTCGCACTGCGTCGCTCCTTTACTCCGAGAGTCCAGGCAACTGGTCGCTACCTGCGTTCGCCCAATGACGAACAGTGGTGATTCTGACCAGGTAGGGAGCGGTGCGACATCGGTGAAATCACCAGTTATTACCCGCGGGTAGGCAGGTGGGCCGGACGGCCCTCACCGGAAATTGGCCGGACGGCCTTCACCGGAAGAGGGCCGCCAGCTGCACGCGGGAACGCACGTCGAGCTTGGCGAAGATGTTGCGCAGATGGTGATCCACCGTGCGATGACTGATGAACAGTTGCGTGGCGATCTCCTTGTTCGTGGCGCCGTCGGCCACAAGCTGCGCGATGCGTTCCTGCTGTGGACTCAACCCCCGGGACAGGTGGGGTCTGCCCCGTCCCGGGTGGCCGCAGGCACGCAGTTCCTGTGAGGCCCGCTCCACCCAGTGCGTGGCACCGAGGTCGTCGAACAACTGGACGGCTTCCCGCAGCAGTTCCCGGGCCTGTTTGGGCCTGCGGGAGCGCCGCAGGTGGGAGGCGTACAGCAGCTGGGTGACAGCCAGGTCGTAAGGTGCGTCGGCCTCGCGGTGCAAGCGGACCGCCTCGGTGAACCGCTCCTGCGCTTCACCGTCCTGCTCGGCGAGCAACGCATGGCAGCGATGGGCCAAGGCGACCCGAGCGGTGCCTCCCGTGGTGTTGGCCCAGTGCTCGAACGTCACCAGGGAACGTCGGGCCACCTCCTTCTCCCCGCACCGCACGGCGGCCTCGACGAAATGCGGTACCGCCATCACCCGAAGCGGCACGCAGTGGCGGGATCGGCCCACCGTCATCCTGCGGAATCGATCGAAGGCCTCGGCGGGCCGGTCATGGGCGAGGTCCACACAGGCAGCCGCCCAGGTCGCCAGTGCGCTCGGACGGCCCAGTCCACGTTCGGCGAGCTCCGTGTTCGCGGCTTGCAGCCGTTGCAGGGCGGTTTCCTCATCGCCCTGCAACGCGGCCAACATGGCGAGCACGGTGACATGATCGACGGCCGAATTGGACTGCCCCAACGAACGCGCCACCTGAAGTCCCTCCAACGCGGTGGTGGACGCGGCGGAGAGTTGCCCGGACAACAACGCCGACAACGCCGCGTACACCAAGGCCCACGGCACCCCCGACTCGTCGCCGCGGGCACGGGCGCACACGACGGCCTGGAGCGCGAGGTCCCGGGATCGTTCGGCGTCGCCGAGGGTGAAGGCGGCCTGGCTCGCGAGGGTCTTCGCGGTCGGATCGGGCGTCGTCTCGCCGAGTTCGACGAGGCTGCGCAGCGGCGCCGCCGCGGCACTGTGCTCCCCTCGGAAGGTCGCCGACATGGCGGTGAAGTGCTCGCGCACCACCCGCGTGGCCGGCCATTCCTCCGGGCCGCAGAGGAGGGCGGCGTCCTTCGCGGTGAGGCAGTACCGCGCGTTGTCCCCCGCCACGAAACTCGCCTCACCGGCCAACATGAGTGCGCTCGCGGCGAGCGTGCGATGCGTGGACGCCAGCTGTCGTGCGGTGGAGATGAGTTTGGTCGCGGCCACGGAGGGGTCACCCCGGCGCAGTTCGATCTCACCCGCCAGCCTGCTGACCCGCGCACCCAGAACGCTGTCGGAGAGTGGGGCGGGGAGCCGCAACGCGGTGCGCGCTCGCTGCGGACGCCCCGAAGCCCAGTGGTCCGTGGCCGCCGCCACGAGACGGCGG
>SMEK01001072.1_pt1 | contig 15361 bp, 21 predicted proteins | sample 2456371 | NCBI WGS metagenome assembly SMEK01 (sample SAMN10132590, study PRJNA489261) | soil metagenome | isolation source: day1 antibiotic-loamy sand soil ammended with composted manure from dairy... | place: USA | collected 2015-04-01
TATATTGAACTATAAAATCTACTTAATAATATTATGAGTAAAGTGATTTCACACCTGTATCGCTTTTAACAATCCCACTGGATCAAAGCCCGAAATCCATTTACCATTAATATTTGTTTGCGGTACAGTGAATTTCCCTGTTTTTGAGATTAATTTTACCATTGCAATTGGATGAATTTCTAAATTAACCTCTTCATAAGAGATATCATTTAGATTTAAAAAATTCTTTACCATTTTACATACTGGACACATGGTAGTTGTATAAACCGTAACTTTTTGATTCATATCTGATCCCCACTATTAATTATTAATCATCTTTCTTATTCTACCTTACCTGTCCAATTATTCATGCCGCCAATCATATCCTCTACTTTGAATCCAAGTGCCTCTAGGATTCCACAGGCAGCCTTACTGCGATTCCCCGATTGGCAGACAATAATATAACTCTTCTTTTTATCTAATTCGTTTTTACGGAGTGCGAGTTGCCTTAATGGGATATGTTTTGCTCCCGGTATTTTCCCAGTTGCTATTTCAGCATTTTCGCGAACATCAATAATATCCACAGCTTCTTGATTTTTTAGACGCACCTCAACTTCTTCTGGTGTAATTTGTTTTGCCATTAGACTTCTTCCTTTCTTAATACCAAGCACTCATTCCGCCCTTAACATTATAAATATTTTTAAAACCTTGTTTTTTTAAGTATTTTGCTGCTTTTGCACTTCTCATACCACTTTGACAAATGACAATAATATCTTTATTTTTATCTAGCTTATTTACTTTATTCGGTAGTTCGTTAAGGGGAATATTTTTAAACTGTGGTCGATGGTTTGATTTATATTCACCTGTTGTTCGAACATCTATACATTGAATATTTTTATCATTTATTCTTTTCTTCGCTTGTTCAACAGTTATATTCGTTATCCCTTTTGTTGGAATAAAACGGCTAAGAAAAATAAGAGCAACAGCAACAATAATAATCCACTCCATTATTCCCATTGATTTAAAGCCTCCTCCTTAATACCCCTAAAGGTATATTACTAACAATTAAAATATCCTACCTATTTTCATGCATCTATATTTAAAACTTTTATACCCACCCGGGTATAAAAATACAAAAAAGGCATGCAACGCTTTTCTAATTAAAGAAAAGCTGTTGAACCTTTATCTACTTTTTACTAATAAATTTACTGCTTCTTTTACAAGTTCTTGCGTATCTTCACCATTTTTTATATTTTCACGAACACATTGTTCTAAATTCATGCTCACAATTAAACCAATTGTACGATCAATGGCAGAACGTGAGGCAGATAATTGAGTAATCACGTCTCGACAATCTTTATTTTGTTCAATCATATTTAAAACACCTTTGATCTGTCCTTCAATTCGTTTTAAACGATTGACAACTGATTTATCATATTCCATTCAATATTCCTCCCTTTTAAAAAAGGATTGTCTATCATCTTAAAGTGACAAATTGTATAAAAAATTATTATAATACCTTTTTGATATAGCGGTAAGTCATTTTACAAATGTGTTTTAGTTGCACTCATATTACAATAATAAACTTATTCATTGAATTTATAAGCATTATAATATACCCCTTAAGGTATATTGTCAAGGTGCCAGCTAAAAAATTTTTTCCAATATAATTTGTATCCAAAATTTTTTTAAAAAGGGAGGCCTTCTGTCTTATTGTTGCATCCTAAACAATTGTAAATAGTAAAAAGTTAATATTAAATCACATTATAAAATATCGATCCAAAGTTTAATGGCAGTACCAGCAATCATAATAGCTAGAATAAACTGTAAGATTTTGGTATTCATTTTCTTACCAACCTTCGTACCGAGTGGGGCGGCGATAAAACTTGCAATAATCATAATGATAGCTGGTAGATAATCTACCTGCCCCGTGATCAGTTTACCAATACTACTCCCAATGGAAGATATGAAGGTAATAGCTAAACTTGTAGCAATCGTCATTCTCGTTGGGATATGCAGAACTGTTAACATAATTGGTACAAGCAAAAATCCTCCTGCTGCTCCAACAATACCAGATACGATTCCAACTACTAAAGCTAAAATTGCTGCCAGTGGCTTATTAAATGTCACTTCATTTAATGGCATATCATCCACTAGCTTTTTTGGTATAAACATCATCACTGCCGCAACTAAAGCAAGAATACCATATACGACATTTACTGCTTGTTCCGATAATAAACTAGATCCATAACTACCAATTAAGCTACCAATGAGAATAGCTCCACCCATATAAATGATGAGTTGTTTGTTTAGATATCCTCCTTTACGATACGCCCATACACCAGCGATGGAGGCAAATAATACTTGTATAGCACTTATCCCCGACACTTCGTGGGCCGTGAATGCGACTATACCAAATAAAGGTGGAATATATAATAGCATCGGATATTTAATAATGGAACCGCCGACGCCTAACATACCGGATAAGAATGAACCAATAAATCCAATAGCAAATATGACGATAATAAATGTTAAAACCATTGATAAACCTTCTTTCTACATCAGGAAAAGCGAGTAGTGATTCTACTCGCTATTTGATTTTCATTATGCTTTTTGAATATAAAAGTATAGAACATCCTCTTCTGTTTTTTGTTCTAACACAGTGTGGCCGCCTGATTTTGCCCAAGCAGGTATATCGTTCAATGCACCTTTGTCTGTAACAACTACTTCAAGTACTTCTCCTGATTTAATCGCATCGATTGCTTTTTTGGTTTTAACGATAGGCATTGGACATGCAAGACCTTTTGCATCTAATGTTTTGGTAATGTTCATTTGATAGTCCTCCATTTTATATTTAAAGTTTTCCGAATTAAGTCCCTATTTTATGTTTTACAAACAGCCTCTCTCAGAATATCAAAATAAAATTTTCTAATATCAATTGTTGTTTCAAATTACAAATCAACATTTAGCGGACGGCACAACGGTTTGGACCAATCTCCATTTCAGTTTGTTCATCATTATCTGGAGTAATTTTACCCATATTGACTTGACGAATTTGTTGATATGCGTTTGGTTGTGGTGGCAAATGATCCGTTACCGTACGACGGAATTCACCTTCGTCTTCGATATTCAGACCATGGTTTTCTTTAAATAAATCACCTAGTCTTCTTGCTACAGTACCATCTTCATTTAATTCATCAATAATCATGAAGTGTGCTGGTAATACGACTAGGTCTTCTGCAAGTTCACGATAACGAGAATATAATGTTTCACGTAGATCATCTACCCAGTCTTCCGCAAGTCCTGCTAAGTCAGGACGACCAATGGAATCAATAAAAAGAATATCTCCTGTTAATAAGAACTGATTATCGATTATAAATGAAGTCGAACCGATTGTATGACCAGGTGAGTAAAATGCATTTACATCAATTTGAGATGCACCAATTTTAATGTTTAGCCCATCTGTTAGAGGTGTGTAGTCGAATACTACCTCTGTAGCATCTTTTGGTGGTAGGTAGTAAGTAGCGCCTGTTGCAGCTGCAATGTGACGTCCACCCGAGATATGATCCGCATGTAGATGCGTATCAAATACATGTTTGATTTCTACACCTTTTTCTTTAGCAAAGTTTGTGAATACATCCGTGAAACGGACTGCATCGATAATAGCTGCTTCGCCTTCAGAAATTACCATATAAGATAAACAACCTTTTCCTAAACGGACAAATTGGTATATCTCCCCACCATTTTCTAAATCGGAAACTTTAATTGGTTCTAGATAACTACTCCAAGATTTCATTCCACCTTCAAGATATGCAACTTCACGACCAGCTTCAGAAAGCATTTCTGCTACCATAACGGAAGATCCTTCCTTAGCACATACTACTAATACTTCCTTATCTGTTGGAAGTTTAGGCAAAATCTCTTCTACACCATCTATTAATTCGAAGTAAGGGATATTTAAATACTCGAATTTATGTCCTTCAATTTTCCAATCCTCAAATGCATCATGATTACGAACATCTAAAATAAATAATTCTTCCTTATCAATTACTTTTCGAGCAACTTCTGCTGCAGTCCATTTATATACTGCCATTACCAAATTACCCCCCTAGGTATATTTTGAGTTATTTTTTAACAGTGGAGAATTTCTCCACTGCATAAAGATTGATCATCTAATTAGAAAGTTAATGTTGGTGATGCATCTTTTGCATATTCTAGGAATGTTACTGCTCCACCAACTTCTATACCATCAACGAAATCTTCTTTCGTAAGTCCCATAACATCCATTGTCATTTGACATGCTATAAATTTAACACCTAGTTCCTGTGCCATCTCAACTAGTTGTGGGATAGTAGGAACATTTGCTTTTTCAAACCCTTCGGTTAAATGTTCCTTTCCCGCTGGCATTTCTAAAGCGTGCATTGCTTGTTTATGAATTAAGTTTAGCCCTTCAAAAGTGAAAAAGATTTGTACCTCTTTTTCTGAAGCTGCTGCTGCTGTTGCAATATTAAATACTTTATAGGCATCAAATAAACCACCGTTTGCTGCAATAATCGCTACTTTATTAGACATATTAAATTCCTCCTATACCTCTTTTGTTAGTTTACCGTTCCACTCAGTCATACCTGGTAGAACGTTATATACTTTTGTAAAGCCATTTTTAGCTAAAATTTGTGCTGCCATATCCGAGCGTTTTCCGGTACGGCAAACCACATAAATCTCTTGTTCTTTATTCAATTCTTCTAGTCTTGATTCTAATTCTCCCAAAGGGATGGATTTAGCACCTTCAATATGCCCAAATGCATATTCAGCCTCTTCACGCACATCTAAAATTAAGCCATCACGTGATTCAATTTCATTAAGTGAAACAGTGTGTTCGAATGTTTTTTCCACTTCCGGTTCACTAGAACCTTTACGGATGTAATGATAAAATACATCGCCTTCTTCTACTGTTCCTAAATATTGATGTCCTACAGAACTTGCCCAAGCAGCTAAATCTGCCTTGGAGCCTTTATCTGTTGCTTGAACTTCCAAAACTTGACCTTCTTCAAGATCGGTAATTGCTTTTTTGGTTTTTACTATTGGCATAGGACAAGCTAGACCTTTAGCATCTAATTGAAGATTTGCTTTTATCATTCAGTTACCCCCTATGGTATTAAATTTACTAAAAATAAATAGTCGCTGACTTCATCAATATACCTGTATGGGTATATTTCCAGGCGGTAAAATAGTCGTATTTTACTAACGACTTTTACTTGATGCCTATTTAAGATTTTCACTTATTCGTTCGTGATTACCAATCACATAACCTATAATATACCCCGTGGGGTAAAATGTCAACCCTTTGATTTTTTATTTTTTATGCATTTGTTATGGATGTATATGAATTGGTATTGAAAAAAGGTGGTTAATCCTTCTTGGATCAACACACCAATTTGTGTCATCACTTTTGTAATTGTTTGATAATGAATGTAAAAATATCATCCTCTGACATATCATTGGTTAGAAATGTTTCTCCAGGTACACCAAGATAATCTTTTTCCCTCCACCATTTACGGAGAGCTTCTTCTCCGAACTCCGTTTTCTTCGGACTCGAGTTGTGACGTTTTAGCGTTTCTTCAAATGTAAGATCATAGTAAAAAACATGGGCATTCCCCTCAAAAAACCGGATTAAATTCGTCAACATCTCTCCATACCAGGCCTTGTACAATATCCCTTCCACAATCACATATTCACATTTTCCTTTACCGTATTCTGCAATTTGCCGAATTAGGTCAATTGATAGATTCCCATCCCGATCATGAACGTTTAACATCTCACGCCGAACAACATCCTGGGAAACTAAGAGTGTTCCATGACCAAAATAGTTTTGAAGTCTTTTCGCAATCGTTGTTTTTCCGCTTCTTGAATTCCCACGAATGATGACTAGTTTCGATTCCATAAAATCCCCTACTTTCTATCACTCGACCAAAGTGATTTGAATAAAACTAAGTCTTCTTTCACTGCCAAATAATGGTGTTCGTAAATCAGAAGTGGTTTTGCCCTCGATTTCTTTCAACTGGTTCTTGCACTTTTTACTGGATAAATTTAGATAAAGGAATAAACATTTGTATAAACCCAATCTTTAAATGATTGAAATTGTTGATCTTGTAGAGGCTCAGGGTAAGACATGATGACAAGGGGCACCGGGCTTTGACCTTTAGCAAGTGCCGGTTGTACATAGCTCCACGGGTTCAGATTAAAACCGTTTCGTTTATAAAAGTTTGCCCGTCTTTTTTCAAGCTCTCCCTCCGGCAGTTCAATTTCGAGTACAACCGGTTTTGTTTGTTGCTTAAGAAAATCCTGAAGTAGTTTCGAACCTAATCCGCCGTTACGGAATCTTTCTTTTACCGCAAAATGCTCGATAAAGATAAACTCTGGTCCTTCCCATGTAGCAAGAAAACCGGCAAGCTCCCGATCTTTCTCATAAGCAAAAATCCGGTAATGCGGTTGGGACAGTAATGCTCGTTGGGATTCATACGGTCGATATTCATCAATCGGAAAAGATTGTTCTATTATTTGAAAAAGTTCATCAAACTGCTCTTCGTGTAAAACCTTTAACATAAAATTCTCCTTACTAGATTTGTATATATTGGTATATTATACTTAAAAAGTAATAAAGTACACCATGAATAAACACCATGATTTTTCAATAATAACTATGTGAATGAATCCTTTATTCCACAAACTGCCCCGTTAAACAAAAAATTCCATAATTCACTACTCCTTCTTGAATAATGCCCCGTTTGTTCAATAAAGTAATTAAATAATCCCATTATTTTTCCCGAATTCTACAAGTGCATCATATGGGTCTCCTTCCAATCCAATACTTTACAAAATGCAGGTTCCGTTTTCATGCCATTTTTCTTTAATACTATTACTTGTTCTTTTATGGATGGCTGATTGATTATTAAGTAATTTTCAATAATCATATGGAGATAAGCATATTGTTTTTTTACGGATTATTTTATAGTAAAAATAGTCTCGGTTTTGTGTTATAACTATCTTGAAGTCGGGATTGAATCAAAAGTTGTTTCTGTCAAGCATACATTGGAAATAATAATTTCTTAAAATCTTGAAATCTGAATGCTATTGACACAATTAGATCGGAAGCCAAATCTTCTAAAATCTTGATTCTATTCCTCTTTCTCTTAATTTTTCCTCTAACAAATCAAATTGAAAATGTTTTAATTTAGGATTATTTTTACGTAGATCATTCAACATTTGAGTTAAGGTACGATTTTTATAATCTTTCCCTATAATCCGATTTACAAATTTAATTCTTTCAAAGAACGGTTCACAATAGTAATACTTTTCTAAATCAGCTTTGTATTTCGCTAAAGGTCCATATATTGGTGTATCCCAACATATGATTAATAAGTTAATAGCGTTATATAATTGTTTAGCAGTATGATTCCATTTCTCTGTACCTTTTGAATTTTCACTTGAATTGAAAGCACTAACTTCATTGATGGATTTATTACTATTTTCGTTGGTTTTATTACTATTTTCAGTGGTAATAATGTCTTGTACTAATGGATTAAACAAAGGTAAACCGTCGTGTTGAATTAAATTTAAAAAGTGTTCTGCTGCATGATATCCACAATAGAAACCACCTGAATCAGTTGGATCGTGTTTATTCACATATTCAAATAAATAATATGTATCCTTTAATATTTGACCTGTACAACTTTGTTTGCTTTGACCTTCTAATAATTTGGTATGCGCAGTTGGTTTAATTATATAGTTTTCTACCAATCTTTCCCTACATTTAGGACCTCTACAATTTATATTTTTCATTTGATCACCTCTATTCCAATATTAAAGTTCGACATTACTGTAAATACATAACAACAAAACTTTTTGAATCCAGAAACTTATCCAATATTTAGACCAAACCAAGCAATACAGCAAAAACAGTGATCCCGTGACCGACGAAGAAATAATTTTCCTCAATATAAAAATAACTTAAATTTATTCTAACATTTATTACCATTCAAATCATCCAAACCATCAGAAGATTTATTTTATTCAGCTGTGAAAATGCTGTTTAAAATAAAATATGGAGTGAACATTACGATACTTTTATTTCTTCTATTTATACTTGTTTTAACTATAGATTTTAATCATCTTTTCACAAACCACTTTATTCTTTCTTTAAAAATTTCATTAGTAGCTGAATTATTCCTTTTCATACTCCTTTTTTATAAATCTATAAACTGAAACATAATTAAAAATAATACAAGTCCCTAAACAGATAAAAATTGTGGTGATACCCATTTCAGTAATATATTCCATTCCTAATATAAACAAACTAGATAATATGCCCCCCAACGCCGCTAATAAACCTAAAATTGATAGATGGGTTCCTCTCGTTTCTTCAGGTATAATTTTTGCGGTAATAGATTGTAAAGTTGGGTAATAGATTAATCTCCCAATAGATAGGAGAACCATTCCAAATAGTAAAAAAATCGGCTGTAAAAAGTAACTTAAACAAATATATCCTAGGATAAACAGTAGTAACCCTAAAATCATTTTCCCTTTTTCAGATAAACTAGATGTAGATTTCAAAATGACCCCAACTGCAAAAACTGTTATTACTGTATCTACTACGTGTAAATAGCCAATCATATGATACCCCGTAATATCTCCAAATGGATAATTTGAAACGATTCTTATGGATAAGTAATTGGGAAATTGTTCACTTAATAGATTTATTAGTAGATTGCCTATACATAATAAAACAAAAACTCTAGAAGCGAATAACCTCATCATCTTAAACGGTTCCTTTTTAAGATCTACATCTTTTTCAATTGTATTTTGCACGATTTTACTTTGCTGTATATACGTATCTTTTATAAAATAGCAAGTACAAAAAGCCGAAAGAATAGATGATGCTCCTACTAAAAAAAATAAAAGAGGAGAATACTTTTCAAAAAAGAATCCACCTAAAATACTTCCAATCGCAAATGCCACATTAGAAATCCACATAAAATATGTGTATATGATACTTCTATTATTCTCATCACTGGCATCAATGATTAGTGCAGAATAGGCAGGATTAGCAGCACTTTCAAAAAAATATATTGTCATAAATGAAAGTATTATGGGAATTGCATAGAAATGAAAGAAAGAATCAAAATAACTGATTAAAATAAAACTAATTCCTGAAACTAACTCACTAACTATGATAACTTTCTTCCTCCCGATATGATCTGAACATCTACCTCCAATTAAATATCCTAATAAACTAAAAACGCCAACTAAAAGAATAGTAGCAGTGGTTAATGCAGCACTGATTTTATTTGAAAAGTATACAACGGAATAAGGCATTACCATAGCTGAACCGACTACTTGAAAAAAGTTTAGAATCATTCGAGACTGGATAGTTTTGTTAAATTTGAATATTTGCTTCATAAACTCCCCCCAAGTTATATAAATTGACCGTAGTTATTTTTGATTGATTAATCAATCAAAAATAATCAGAAATAAAAGGCCCCATTATTTAGGGCCAAATAATCGTAATGCAATTTCTGCAAACTGGTTCCAATCTTCTGATGTAGGATCGTCTGCATAAGATAATCGTAAACCAAATAACAAACTTACATAGGCTATTGCAATTTTTTCTGTATTTCCTGAAGCCAATTGATCTGCCATCTGTCCATTGCGGATGAGTAACTCAATTTTTTTCGTTAGTTTTTGTGTATACAAATTTGCTACTTGAAAGGCTTTAGGAAAACGCTCATATTGACTATTCACTTGAACCAGTAGTCGTAAATAGTCTTTCCGATTATAAATTATTTTGATATGATTTTTAATCATTTGTGAGATTTCAGTCTTGAATATGGCAGGTTGTGTATTAAACTTCAACATTTCTTCTAAGTATGTTTCAGCAGGTTTTGTAACACATACTGTAAAAAGTTCTTCTTTATTTCCATAATATGTGGAAACGAGACCAAAACTTACATTTGCATCTTTTGCAATTTCACTTATAGTAGTGGCATCATAACCTTTTTTTGAAAAACGTTTAATCGCAGATTCTAATACTTTTTCTTTCTTTTGTTCAATCGTTCTCTTTTGATCTTCGCTTGACATTTAAGATTCATCCTTTATATTTATTGATTGATTAATCAATCAATATTTTACATTATAAAGAAATAAAAGTAAATGAAATAATAAACCTGCTTCGTTAGTACATTAAATTCCACTCAATCGTCTGATCTTCAAGATGTCCCATTAATTATTGGTGAGCTTGGTGAGTTTCTAGGGAAAACAGGTTTCGGAAAGCACTCACCAGAGTTTCAAAAAATCAACGAACAATTACGTCGATTTGCTTATGAGCAGCCAAATTGTTATTTTGTTACGGCAAAAGGTCTAACTGCCAATCCGGATGGTATTCATTTTAATGCCATTTCTCAACGCTTCCAAGCATTTTCGAAAAGGTGTCATATCTTAGAGCCTCTTTCGGATGAAGATCAATCATTAAAAATAAACCATGACTATTCGAAATCTGAACAAATTTATATTCACAGTATGGATTTGGCTCTAGGGAAAATAACATACGCGGAATTTGAAGCACGAATAGCGAAGGTGATGCAACCTTGATTCCCTTATTAATCCTTGGTTTATTAATTCAAAACCCTGGGGCTCATGGATATGAACTATTAAATTTAATGGAAAAACGACATTATAAATATATCGTTAACTTTACCAAAGGATCATTTTATTACCATTTGCAACAGCTTGAAGAAAAAGGGTTGATTGAACAAACACATCAAATCAGTCCAAACAACGGTCGTGAAATGCACTCCTTTAAAATCACATCTTTAGGAAGAGAAGAATTCAATAAATTAATGATCAAATTTGGAACGAAATCCGAGTATGTAAAACTTACAATTCTATGGGGTATTCCTCTTCACAGATGAATTTGATAAACATAAATTATTAGAATTAATCCAATCACAAATTGATCAAACTGAAGCCAGAATTGCTCTTCTGGATAAATACCTGGCAACCAATAAAGAACCACCTAGTAAAATTGACTATTTTCGTCGCATGAACGAAAATTCCCGTTCTCATCATTTAGTGAACTTAAAATGGTTTAAAAAATTGAAGGCAGACATCGAACAAGCTACTAAATAAGCCAAGCTTTTTGTAAAAATGTGTAAAACGGTATAAAGACATTATAATTTCTACGATTTTTACAAACACGCCCAAACGCTTGATACATCTACATTTGGGCGTGTTCCCATTTTTCACTTGTTCACTATAAAAAAATCATTTCATTAAAATTTATGGGTGTCTAAACAACAAAAATACAATAAAGATATTTAAAACGATCGAAAAAAACTGCATCCACTCCAATTTTAGAACTCCTTCAGAAAAAAACATATTTCAAACCTGTTGAAAGAAACTTCAGTTATAGTCCTATACTTGAATTCAACTTACAATTTACATTTATTCAAAAAACACATTAGGATATTCAACAACTCCTGAAACTTTATCAAGAGTATTTTCACCTAACTCCATTGCCATGAATGCCTCATCCGGTACTTCAAAAGGAGATTTTATACCCCAAGTAGATGCTTTTTTGAAACCGAACTTGGAATAATATTCTGGATACCCCAAGACGACAACCGAATTAAATCTAAGCTCTTTTGCTTTTTTCAATGCTTTACGAATTAATAGCTTACCTACACCTTGATTTTGAAATTCCGGTAATACAGATACAGGTGCAAGAGCGAGTGACTCTACAACTTGATTGTCATTTACAATCTTTATCTTGGATAAAAGAATATGTCCTATTACTCGACTATTATCATTATCGATTGCCACTAAGGATAATTCTGGTATAAATGCATCTGAATTTCTAATTCGAGACACCAAATTATGTTCATTTCCATCACTGTGTTCTGCATTAGCAAATGCACACTTTACTACTTTTTCAGTTAACTTATAGTCCTTAACCTGTTCTTGTCTAATTATTATGTTCATTTCTTTACATTTCCTGTTCGAATACATATTCTTACTTACTCCTTCGCTAGAAATGTAGTAATAACTTGGGTAAATTCTTCAGGTCTCTCTTTCTGCGGCCAATGTTTACACCCTTCCATTACATATATTTCGGAGTTCTTAATTACCTTATGTGCTTCTAACGCATGTTTAATAGGAACCGTCGTATCTTTTGAACCATGGACGAGCAATGTTCGTTTTTTAATTTCAGATAATCTTTCTGCCAACTTAGTTCTAAGTCCCGTTCGTGTAATCTCACTTCTCTGGAATGACATAAATGCTTTACCAGCATGTGGGGATTGTAAAAGTGCATAAATTTCATCTATAAGTTCTTCCGATACATGATTAGGATTTCCAAACAAACTATTAATTAGCGTCCATTTCACAAACCTTCTGCTTTTACTTGCCCATTTATATGAAAGCTCATTTAAGAATGATTTTGTATACCAATAAGATAAAAGATGGTAAGGAAGTTTACTAAATAGCCCCCATGCACCTACTAATACTAGCCTTTCTACTCGAGCTGGATATTGAAGTGTAAATCCAAGAGAAATACCTCCACCTAAAGATAAACCAATCAAGTTAGCCTTCTCAAGGTGAAGACTATCCATTATTTGATTCAAAATATCAATGTAAAAGCGAAGTGAATATTCTACATTAGGCTTATCACTTTTTCCATATCCAGGAAGATCAGGAGCAAATACACGGTGTTTTTTTGCTAAAAGACCTAGTACCTCCCCCCAAGAAATATTTGCTGAATCGACTCCTGCTCCGTGCAAAAGTATCACAGGTGAACCAGTTTCTCCAGCCGTGTAGCAATTGACATTTACATCATTTAGTTTAAGTTTTACCGTTTTAACTTCTGGCAAGTTTTCTAGCATATGAATCCTCCACAGAATCTTAATAGTTTATGAAATTTTTTTATTAATATAGTTCATAATATACAAAATTACTTATTCCTGCAACAATTTTTATTGTTTTATTACATAATTTTTAATAAACTAACAATGAGGTGAAAAAAATGGATGGTTTTGAAAAACGCAGGGAGCAAAAGAAAAGAGACATATTAGAAGCCGCATTAGCCTTATTTATGGAATATGGAATACAAAAGGTATCCATTACAGAAATAGCTAAAAAAGCCAATGTATCTCAAGTCACCATATATAATTACTTTGAAAGTAAAGATAATCTAGTTCGTTTAGTTTTTAAGTATTATGTCGATCAGATATGGAATGAACAAAAACAACTATTAGTTAATGACCTTCCATTTAACGAGAAGATTAAAAAGATAATATTTAATAAAGGAATTGCCGCTAATCAAATAAGCGAACAATTTTTTCAAGATTTTATGAAAGATTATGCAAGTGGACGGAGTTATGTTGAAGAAGTATATCAAAAGGAAGCCCTTCCACTCTTCATTAAACTTTTTAATGAAGGTAGAGAACAAGGATATATTAACTCTGAGGTATCAGATGAAGCTATTTTATTCTATTTAAAGATGTTTCAAGAATATTTACAGCGTGAAGATGTTGGCACAATGACACTTCCAATAGCAGAGGATCTTACCAAGCTATTCTTTTATGGTATAGCTGGTAGGAAAGAAGATTAAGACCTTGTTCAACTAGAATAGTTAGGTAGAAGTTTTAAATGAACTCCCTGAGCTTTTCGCCCATTAAACCAAACAAGAACGTTTGCGAAGAAACACACTTACTGACGGAATTGTAAAACTATAATTCATATAAGCGTATCTAATAAAAATCTTGAGGTTTATTTGTCATGCGATAATTTATTTTGTAAGGAAAGGCTACTCCTTCCTTACAAAAAAAAAGACCAAATTATATTTAAAAAGGACTTAAATTGATGTTGAGTAGCTAATTGTACGTTGTATCCTGCTTCTTGTCCGTTTTTCAAAGGGTCATCCTCATTCTCATAAACGTGGCATCATAGTCTGATTTCGAATAGGGTTCTGTTCGCTCTTTTGCTGAAGAACTCATCTTTAAGAATGCTCATTCTTAAACGATCGACAAACTCCCCTTTTCTTAATCCGGTCTTGTCTTAAAATGCCTTCTTCAACAAAACCCATACGTTTATAAGATTTTATGGCTCTTTCATGATCAACCTCAACTCTAAGCCAAATCTTGTTAAGATCTAATTCATTAAATCCCCACAAAAGCATTTCTTGCATTGCAGATAATCCATCCCCTTTTCCCCAATAGTTTTTATCCCCTATTGCTATGCCTAGTTCAGCGTGTTTGTTTAATTTATCGATATTTTTCAGGTCAATCCAACCTATATGTTTACCCTGTTCAGTTACGATCGCTTTTTGTTCATATCCATTTGTTTTTTCAATGCACATCTTAATCCAATTTAGCGTTTCTTCTCTGCTAAATGGTGGATATTGATCTGGCATGTTAATGTTTTGTTACTTCTTTATCTAAACACCATTGATATGATCTTCGACATCATCAAGAGTTAATTCTCTTAAAATTACTTTTGGCAGTTTCTTTGTTCCCATATTTTTGTCACCCATATACCGTAATGATTCTGTTGAGGAAAATGCAGTAAATACAATTATCGTAATCAGTGTTTTTCTGATGCATCTAATTTTTTTGAATAGTTTTAATTATAATAATCGTATTATAAAACCTAAATTCTTGTTTATCAATGATTAACAACTAACTTAATAGAGCTAAAAGATTAACAACACGAGATATAGACCTAATAATGTAATAAATAAAGTCGGCAGGGTCAGAATAACCCCCACTTTAAAATAATAGCCCCATGTAATTTTTAAATCTTTAGAAGTTAAAACGTGTAACCATAACAATGTGGCAAGTGACCCAATCGGGGTCATTTTCGGACCTAAATCACTACCAATCACATTGGCATACACTAAAGCTTCTTGCCATCCCCCACTCGCTTCGGCAATGGCCAGGGAATCCCACACCGGTCCCTGCTCGGTGAGCAGCACCGGTACCCGGCCGCTGGGCGAGAATTCGCCGATGCGTTGCGCAGTATCCGCCTGACGCAGCGAAATACGCCGCTCCTCGTAGGGTTCGCCAGTCAGCTCCAGCGCCAGGGCGGCACGCAGCGACCAGGACGAGTAGTTCTTGTTGCCGATGACCAGGGTCAGGGACATGGGACACCTCTCCGCCGCCGGAACAGTGGGCTCGCCCCATCCCGGCGCTGAATGGGCGCGGACAGCCTCAAGCCCGGCCAGGGCAACGCAGGGCCCCGGCCGGATGCTCGATCAGGTGCGGTATTCCGCGTTGATCTTCACGTACTCGTGGGACAGGTCGGTGGTCCAGATGGTCTCGCTGCAGCTGCCGCG
>SMEK01000470.1_pt1 | contig 15339 bp, 8 predicted proteins | sample 2456371 | NCBI WGS metagenome assembly SMEK01 (sample SAMN10132590, study PRJNA489261) | soil metagenome | isolation source: day1 antibiotic-loamy sand soil ammended with composted manure from dairy... | place: USA | collected 2015-04-01
TATTCACTGGGGGCAGCGCTTGGTCTAGACATACTCTCCGACCATATCAAATTTGATAGAATGGTACTCTTAGCTCCGGCAATTGCCCCTAGAAAGCCTGTTCAATTTCTAGGTAGAGTGGCAGGGAAGTTTCCAGCATTTCCTTTATACAGTGCGGTCCCTGAAAGGTACAGAGCGAATTCCTATCTGCCACTACGGGCCTACGACGCATTGCATCATATTTACACATCACTGAAAAAGAAGCGATTTAAACATGCCAATGTACCTACCTTAGTCTTTATGGATCCAAAAGACGAAACGATGTCAATGGAGGTGCTCCAACAAACCGTTGAAGATTGTCAGCTAAGCCACTGGACCATTTTAACGCTAGACAGTGACCATGTGGATGCTCAAACCATGTTTCATCACATGATCATGAATAAAAAAACCATGGGTTCCAAAAACTGGACGGATTTTGTACGTCATGTAAAGAATTTCATTCGAGAAGGTGCCGTTAATGCCCCGAAAGGAATTAGTGACAATGTTTGATAATAACAGGAAAAGCACCGCCAAACCCCATATCTCCAGCAATACGTAAGTCATCGCAACCATTCTGTTTCTCTCCAGAGGCTATTTTGGCTTGGCCTCTATTGGCAAATGCGGCTGCATGGTGAGGATCCATAGCAATGACCTTGTCAAAGTCTAGGACAGCACTTTCATAATATTCTAGCTGTAATTTGGCAGCCCCTCTATTGAAATAAGCTTCTATATTATCAGGAGCATACTGGATGGCTTTATTATAATCTTCGACTTCGCCCCTATAGTCCTCCATTTTTCCTTTGGCTAATCCTCTTATAAAATAGGCTTCTGCATTTTGAGGCTCTAAGTCTATCCATTTGCTAAAATCACCTATACTGGCCCTAAAGCTTTGAAGGATCAACTTAGATAGCCCCCTATACTTGTAAGCCAATGTATCATTGGGATTGACTAATAGGGCCTTATCGAAGTCGCGTATGGCATTACGGAAATCGCCAACTTCATACTTTTCTACCCCTAGCTTTACATAGTCTTCTGTTGATTGGGCTGAAATTACACTGCTTACTGCTATAAAAAGCAGAAATGTCAGGAGAACAAATTGGAACCTATTGCCTAGAAGGAATCTATACATAGAGGGCATTGTATACCTTGCCGGAATTGACCTTAAGAGTCAAAAGTAATAAGAATCTATAAAAAGACAATATACTGCTAACAATAAGGAGATTAAGCCGACTTAAGCTTTTTTCAATTCCATAATGGTGATTTCTGGCAACATTCCAATGCGTCCTGGAAAGCCTAAGAAACCAAACCCTCTATTAACGTACAAGTATTGATCATTTTCTTGATATAATCCCGCCCATTGTTTATACATATACTGCGCTGGGCTCCACTTAAAGTTGCCGACCTCTATGCCGAACTGAAAACCATGCGTATGACCAGAGAACATCACATCGATATCGTCATACCTTGGTCGTACCTGAGCGTCCCAATGGCTTGGATCGTGAGAGAGCAATAGTTTCACTGCCGCCTCTTCTGTTCCTCTTATGGCTTTGTCCAATCGTCCATGCTTCACAAAACCTCCTTTACCCCAGTTCTCGACACCCAAAATAGCAACCTTATCTCCATTGAGCTTAATCTCTTTGTTCTCATTCATGAGCAGCTGCCACCCCATTTGTCGGTGAGCTTCCTTCATCAGTTCTAGATTTTCACGCTTTTCTTGGGGTGAGGACCACTGCACATAGTCACCATAATCATGGTTTCCCAATGTAGAAAAGACACCCAAAGGGGCTTTTAGCTTCCCAAAGATTGGGACATAGTCTTTTACCTCATCGGCTGTATTATTCACCAGGTCTCCGGTAAAGAAGATCAGGTCCGGCTTCTCCTTCATTAGCATTTCTACCCCCCCCATAACGGCTGTTTTGTTGAAAAAGCTACCGCTGTGGATATCAGACAGGTGACCTATCTTGATGCCATCAAATGCCGTAGGTAAGTTAGGCAATCGGACCACCGTTCTACGTATTCTATAATCATAGGCCCCGGAAATTATCCCATATCCCATGGTAATAGCAGGAACAGCAGCTGCCACTATAGCAGTTCTCGACAAGAATTGTCCTCTTGTGATTCCCTTCTTTCCAGTATCGACTGCGATTTCCTGCACTGCTGGTACAGCATCTTCTACTTTGGATAGAAAAAGTTTACCAATTAACCATTTAAATCCTCTTATAATATCATCTATAAACAAGACGAATACGGCAAAAAGCTTAGAAAAATAATTGACAAACAATGCCACCATAATAAAGCTACGCCACATTCTCCCGATAATCTCCGGAGGCATAAAATGATAGGTAAAGAACCCCATCAACGAAAGCCCGCTAAGGGACCAATATCCAATGGCCACCCATCTTTTAGTCTGCGATGCCCAATTTTGCCCTACAACTCTTACGGATTGATATACATAAATATCTATCAACAACAGGCATATAGCCACAATAATTATAAACATCAATTTACTCATATATTCCTTTTCTCTACTTTATGTTAGTAAGGCTCCCTCCTATTTATTACTGTTACCTTAACACATAAACTCGCAATTTTATTTCATTCAGCCATAGATTCATTGAACTCTGTTTTGAGAAATGAATCCACCACCCTCCTGACATACTTTCACCTCCTACTCAGTATAATCCTTTTCGAGCTTTCTACCCGACACTTTGGCTGACAAAATATCTGAAAGCAGGTACATTACCGGCACGAGGATGAGCGTTAAGAAGGTTGCAAAAGTTAGACCAAAAATAACCGTCCACGCCATCGGCCCCCAGAAATCTGCGTTATCACCCCCGGCATAATATTCTGGATCGAAATGGGACAATAAAGTAAAGAAGTTAATGTTCATACCCGTTGCCATGGGCACCAAGCCCAACACAGTAGTGATAGCCGTCAATAAAACTGGTCTCAACCTATGTTTTCCTCCTTCAATAATGGTACTTACCAGATCAGCATATGACAAATACTCCCCTTCCTTCAAGCCTCGTTCGTTTCTTTTGCGTTCGCGCAGCAAATTGGTATAGTCGATGAGTACGATGGCGTTATTCACCACCACACCGGCCAAAGAAATGATCCCAATGCCTGTCATTATAATGACAAAATCCATGTTAAAGACAAACAAGCCCAAGAACACCCCGATGGTACTGAATAGTACAGTGGTCATAATGATAAACGGGGCCGCAAGAGAATTAAACTGAGCCACTATAATCAAGAAAATCATAGAAATGGCCAGCAGTAAAGCTTTCATAAGAAATGCACTTGTCTCTTCTTGCTCTTCTTGTTCCCCCGTAAACTTCACATCAAAACCCACAGGAATATCCATGTCGGCTATTACCTGCTTCAATTGAGCTACAATTTCATTGGCATTATACCCTTCGTTTACATTCGAGTAAAGCGATATCACCCTATCCAAATCTTTTCTTTTTACTGAACCGTAAGTAGAAGTATACTTCAAGTCGCTCACCGCAGATATGGGGATTTTTTTCAAGTTGCCCGAGTTGTCCCTAAAAATAATCTGCTTATTCATAAGGGCATTCACGTCGTATCGCTGATCCTCTTTTAAACGAAGCTGAATAGGATATTCATCCTCTCCTTCTTTAAATTTTGATACCTCTTTGCCAAAAAGTGCTGTCCGCAGAGCAGATGCTATTGTGAGGGTAGAAACTCCGAACCTTCTGGCCTTATCTCTATCGATCTCAAATAAGAGTTCTGGTTTCCCCACTTCTAAGTCCGACTTCAACTCTTCGATTCCCTCTATCCCGGATTGACTTATAGCTGTGCTCACCCTTTCTGTGAGAGCGATCAGCTCCTCATAATCCTCTCCGCTTATCTCAATATTTATGGGCTTACCCACTGGAGGACCGTTTTGCTCCTTATCAACTGTAATTTGCACACCCGGATACTTCTCCATAGCATTTCGGATGTTTTGCATTATCTCTGAGGTTGACACGCCTCTTCTTTCGTTAAACTGCTCGAAAGTCACTGTTATTTTCGCACGATTGGGAGAACTACCACCACTAGGCCCTAAAGCATCTTCGCTAGTTCCTTCTCCTACTTGTGTGATGACCGATTCTACCATGTAATCATATGGCTCCATCATCTCCCGCACTTCATTCTCAACCACACGCGCAAATTCATTGGTACTTTCGATATCTGTGCCTATAGGTTGTTCAATAAATATATTAATGTAATTAGGCTCATTTTCAGGAAAGAAAAGAACTTTAGGCGCTCTTATCCCAAATAGCGCTATTGATACAAAAAATAAGATTATCGTACCACTAAATACAGCAATAGGACGGTTGCCTGCCATAAAGAACCTCATTGAATCAAAATAGAAGTTTTCAAGTTTGATCAATAGATTGTTTTGGAACCAATAGGTAGCAGGTCGTAACAGAAACAGGTTTAAAGGAATAAAGATGGCGACAAACATCACCAAATTTGCAAACGTATAGGAATCAGCTACAATGTACCCTGCAATGGCAATTACGGCTAAAACAGCTGCCATTATTAACAATCTTTTCTTGTTTGGCTCCTTCTTCTCTTTAGTAATAAACATCGCCGCTAACACGGGATTGATAACAAAGGCCACAAACAAGGAAGAACTTAATACCACTATCACGCAAATGGGTAAGTATTTCATAAATTCTCCCATCATCCCGCCCCAAAATGCCAATGGCAAAAAGGCAGATACCGTGGTACCCGTAGAAGTAATGATAGGCAGGGCGACTTCCCCAACTCCTTGACGTGCTGCATGGCTAGGCGTAAGGCCTTCTTCTAGCTTTCGATATATATTCTCAATGACTACGATGCCATTATCCACCAGCATACCTAAAGCCAGCACAAGTCCAAACAGCACCATGAAGTTAAGCGTAATCCCCAATGCATTGAGAATCAAGAAAGACAGGAACATGGACATTGGGATGGCAACGCCGACAAAAAGTGCATTTCTTAATCCAAGAAAGAACATCAACACCAATATGACCAGAATTACTCCAGTGATAATACTGTTTTCAAGATTCTCCACTTGCATCCGGGTTGATTCAGACATATCATTGCTAATCGTAATCTTTAAGCCATCCGGGAACCTATCATTTTCTGCCTTTTCCAATATCTCTCTTATCCTATCTGAAGCAGCTAGCAAATTCTCGCCGCTCCTTTTTACTACCCCTAAAGTAACGACGGGCTCTCCGTCCAGCCTTGAATAACTGGCCCTATCCTTATATGAGTCATTTACTTCAGCGACGTCCCTCACATAAACGATGTTCTGGTTTTCATCTTTCACAATCACATCCTCTATTTGTCTCGGTGAAGCAAATTCCCCGGCTATCCTCAAGGACCTCCTGAAATCACCTGCCAGAATATCTCCTCCAGACATCGTCACATTTTCTCCTGCAATAGCGTTTTCAATATCTGAAAAAGACACACTCCTGGCTTCCATCTTAAATAAATCCACACTCACTATGATTTCTCTATCCAAATCCCCACTGATATCCACCTTTGAAATCTCCGACAACTTTTCTATCTCATCCTCAAGGTATTCAGCATGATCCTTCAGTTCATCAATTGAAAAATCGCCGGAAAGGTTGATGTACATAATAGGAAATTCAGAGAAGTTGATCTCCATCACATTTGGGTCGGTATCCAAATCGGTAGGCAGTTCGCTCTTGGCTTTATCCACCGCATCTTTAGTATCTTGTAAGGCCCGAGATACCTCAACTTCAGGGTTAAACTCAACTAATATCGTGGAAAAATCTTGTATAGAGGAAGAAGTGATGTTCTTCACCCCATTGATAGCTTTAAGCTCCTTTTCTATAGGCCTTGTGATCAAGTTTTCCATATCTACCGGAGAGTTGCCAGGATAAGATGTACCGATATAAATAGTCGGAATTACAATTTCGGGAAAACTTTCCTTGGGCATTTCTATGTAGGAGTACACCCCAAGCATTGCAATAATAAGGCTCAGGATCCATACACTGGTCCTATTTTTGACCGACCATGTAGTCAAGCCAAACTCCCTAATTACTTCCTTATCTTTATTTGTATTTTCTTGGTCCATTTTTTATTCTTTAAGCTAGGTGAGTGGATTATTCTGCACTTCTATCTGCCAATTTCACTACAAACCCGTCGGAAACATTTCTAAACCCTTTGTTTATTAATAGCTCTTCTCCTGTAAGGCCCTTCTCTATCAATGTTTGATTATTATAGGTAACTCCTCCTTCTACATAAACCCTTTTGGCCGTGAGAATAGAGTCAGCCTGGTTGACCACATATACATAAGCGCCACGGTTGTCATATTGAATCAAATTGGTAGGTATGACCACAGCACCTTGCTTTATGAAATTGCTTATTTTGACCACTGCAAGTTGATTGGGTTTTACCTTGGTCTTTACTGCTTCAGGTAATGCTACTTCTACTTTAAAAGTCCTGTTTTCCTTGTTGATTACCCCACCAACAGCCATCACCTGGGATGCATAGGTCCCTCCTAAAGAAGGGAGCATAAGGGCTACATTATCCCCCTTAGAGAAACTTCCCACATAAGCTTCTGAAACATTCGCTTCAACAAACATTTTATCAGATCCTACCAGCCTTATTAGCTCACTGCCTGGCATTGCCGTTTCACCCACTTTCACGATCACCTCATCGACACTACCAGAAAATGGTGCTCGGATGATGCTTTTTGACAACTGTACCTGAGCAGACTCCAGTTGCCTTTCCACAGATTCCTTTCTGTTTTTGGCTTCAAGGTATTGAATTTCGGTCCCGATCTGCTGCTTCCATAGGTTGGATTGACGTTCATAGACCGTAGTGGCCAGTTCCAACGCTGTTTCAAGCTCGGCGATTGTACGTTGTGTAGCACTTGCATCCAAGCTTAATAAAATGTCCCCTTTTTTTACTTCATTACCTTCTCTTACATGTATCCGCTGAACCATACCTGTTACTTCAGCAGCAAGTACTACATTTTGACGGGAAGTAATTTCTCCTCCTACCTCAATAAAATGTTCAAAATCCCTGATCTCTACGGGCAAGGTCGAAACAATAGTAGTTTGGCGGTTGCTCTTGCCAAAATTAGGATCCAACTGCGCTATTTCATTCTCCAGTTTTTCTATTTTCCCCTTCAACTCCTGCATCTCATCCTTATACTCCTGAAGTTCAGCTTTCTTTTCTTCCAATTGGTCAGGCTTACCACAGCTTAGCTGCAACAAGACTAAACCCACCAAGTAATAATTTATTCTAGATTTCATGGATATGTTTGGATTTCAGTTGTGTGTTTTATTTTAAAGAATTATTTAGTCAAGGAGAATGCCCAAAGCCTTTTTCAGCTCAACCTGTGCTGCCAATGCATCATAAAGAGCATTGTAATAATTGGTTTCTGCCTGTTGGTAAGCAATTTCCGCATCTATCACTTCTATATTAGATCCTACCCCTTCCTGATATTTTATTCTAGATACTTCGTAGACCTCCCTTGCCAATCCCATATTCTCTCTTGAGGCCTCGAGCATCTCCATATTGTCCTGTAATTTTATGCGGGACTGAGCAATGGAAAGATCAATGTTTTGCCGCAAAGTATTGAAAGAGTTATTGGTTTTTTGGATGGCCAGCTTTCTTTGCTGTATTCTATAGCTCTTGTTCAGTCCATCAAAAATAGGTAAGGACAAAGAAGCGCCAAAAGCACCATTTTCAAACCAAGCATTTTTAAAATCAAAAAGCTGGGAAGATTCGTTGGCGCCCATCGTTGCGCCAATATTGACGTATGCATTTAACTTTGGCAGATACTGTACTTGAATGTTTTTCAGCTCGAGCTCGGCCAATGCTTTATTGGTTTCAAGTTGTGAATACTCAATGCGGTCTCTATACTCAAACTCGTCAATTAAGGCTTCGTTAAAAGACACCTCTATCTGGCTCAGATTATCCCCTAGGACCAAAGATTGCTCTAATGGCATGTTCATTTGAAATTTTAGCAGAGCGAATGCTAGTTGAATCGCCCTTTCTGCCTTTTGTCTTTCTACTTTAGCATTATTGCGTTCGACTGTTACTCGACTTACTTCTATCCGTTCGGCAAAACCATTTTCGTGCATGATGCTAGTTTCCCGCAAGAGGGTATCCAATCTCCTAAAATTCTCTTCTGCGAGCGCAATCCTTTCCTGAGCCACCAAAGCGGCATAATAAGCCTTGGTTACCGCTTCGGCAACATCTATTTTGGTCTTAATAGCGGCTTTGGAGGACAGCTCTTGATAAGTAGATGCTGCCTGCAACCCTACAAAATAAGAGCCGTCAAAGATCATTTGGTCCCACTGCACAGAAGCACTGCCCGTATAAGTGGGGCTGAACTGGACTGGAGCGAAAGTTCCAGGAGGTGCACTTGGATCAAAAAACTCAGCAGGGATAAGCTGCACCGGCATCATATAGCTTTTAGACATCGATGCATTTCCCTCAATTTGAGGTAAACCTGCAGATCTTGTTTCTCCCACTTGTGCCTTGGCGATCTTTTGATCAATAATTGCATTCTTGATAGAGTCGCTGTTCTCGAAAGCATAATTCAAGCACTCTTCTAAAGTAAGCGTAACGGGATCTCCAGCTCGAGACTGGCCAAAAACAAAATTTATGGCCAGAACCACTTGCACCCCAAATAAAATGTTGAATTTTAAATTCATTGCTTTTAGTTGATTTATTGACTGAATTAAAAAATGGCAAAAAATGCTATTGGTTATCTTTTGGTTTTTTCTAAAACTTTCCTTTATAATGTTTATCAAGCATGTCTTTCCCTTTCCTAGTCAGCAATCCATGCATGAAATGGTTCATGAGTTGAATCTGAACTTCTTTATAATCAAATTTAGTTTTGGGATAAACCGTGGCTTCAAAAATATCCTGCATTTGCTGTATCCTCATGATGGCCAACACTTCTGCATCAATTTCTTCCCTGAAATAACCTTCAGCCTTTCCTCTTTCGATGGTTTTTACCAAAGACTTATAGAAATTGTCTTCCTTAAACTCGAGAAAGATTTTCCAGGATTCACTATAATATTTTTTGATCTCCATAAGCAATAAAGGATTCAAGTCAAGAATGTTCTCTCGTATTGCCTTGGAGATCAATACCAGCTCTTCTATGGCATTTTCGGCCATCCCTTGTATTTTTTCAAAGTTTTCATCGCGTTGCGCACATTGTCTTATCGTGCAGATCTTGACAAGTTCGCGTTTATCTTGAAAATATTGATAAATGGTTTTTTTGGATATCCCGAGTTCCCGAGCAATATCATCCATCGTGACACTTTTCACGCCAAACCTCACAAATAGGGAATCGGCCTCAAGTAGAATTTTTTCTCGCATAACCCGTTTACACTTTGGAAACTCCAAAATTACCGAAAGTTTCCAATTCCCAAAATATCGGGGAATAAAAAAATCCAAATGGGTTTATTAATTTAGCTTTTTAAGACAAGCACCTCCTGAAACAAGCATTATGCCAATCGGAAAAACTGTCTTAAGTTAACTTCACAGCTTGCATTGGGAAAATTGAGCGTCCGAAATCGACCACATGCGGCCGGTTTCGGACATATGATTCAATATGAAAAGAGAAGAAAAAGTATTTAAATATAAAGGGGTTTCTTTAGCATACACGCTATATGGAGAAGGCACCCAGACGACCATAGGCTTTTATGGATTTAATCAGTCCGAGTTGGATTTTAGGGCATATGCCCATTCCTTGGGGGAAAATCATCGGTTCTACTGCATCGACCTATTTTTCCATGGAAAGAGCGTATGGCCCCATGGCGACGAAGCACTCTCCAAGGAGCTCTGGCAGGAAATTTTTGATACTTTTAAAGAGCATGAAGAAATAAGAAGGTTCTCCATGGTGGGTTTCAGTCTCGGTGCAAAGGTTTTGCTGGCCACTTTGGAAGCTTTCCCCTCTATTGTAAACTCCATTACGATGATTGCCCCTGATGGCATTCATTTAAACATGTGGTACAAACTGGCTACTTCATGTCCACCATTCACCTACATTTTTAAGCAGACCATCGACCGTCCGGGGATTTTCTACCGTTTTATTGCTCTCCTAGAGCGCCTGCGTCTAGTGGACAGTGGATTGGCACGTTTTAGCAAAAGCCAAATGAAGACCAAAGCTCTCCGCAACAAAGTGTTTTATTCTTGGATGGTGTATCGATCATTTTCATTTTCCTCCACCCAGATAGCGGACATTATCAATCAGCACAATATTGCAACAACCATCATTTTGGGAGATTCCGACAAGGTGATAAATATTTCCAAAGTAAAAACACTCCTTCAAAAACTTGATCACTATGATCTGAAAACCATACCTGCAAATCATTACAACCTCCTCCGGCGAGCCTTGGTCAATGAGAGAAAAGGCGATTGAATGAGTGAGCAATAGAATAACAGAAAGATGGACGCTGTATCTGTCATGTGCCTGGCAGCTGCAACCTCGCCCTTCCCCAACTTAAACTTCAACATTTAAAAATAAAAACAGCTCCATCCTCGCCAATCCCCTTGGCGATCTTTGCGCTCGCCGTTGCGGACGCTGCGTGAAACCTATTAAATAATGAGAAGTGGCAAAGGAGATCGTGCATGGTCAAGCCTTGCCTATTGTTTATTGTCAACTCTTGACGGAATTTGATACCTAATGCCTGGCAGCTGCAACCTCGCCCTTCCCCAACTTAAACTTCAACATTTAAAATTTAAAATTTTTATTATCAATCCTACATCAGGCATACATGTTTTCTTTTTCTAAATTTGCGGTGAAATAGCTTATCCATAAAAATATTGCAGCATGATCTTATTTTATAAAGGGCAGCATGACATTATCTATGCCGTAGGAGTTTCAGAAACTTTAAAGGAACAGGACTTGGAAAAACTTGCTTGGTTATTTGGCGATGCTACACAAATAAAGGAGCAAAATATCGATGGGTATTTTGTAGGCCCTCGTAAGGAAATGATTACGCCCTGGAGTACCAATGCTGTTGAAATCACCCAAAACATGGGTATCAAAGGTATCGAAAGAATTGAAGAATACCATGCCGTGCCTTCGGTTGATGCCGCTCACGACCCCATGCTACAGGTCGTAAACACTGGACTTGATCAGGACTTATTCACCATTCACAAGCAGCCAGAGCCTATTTTGCACATCGATGATATAAGAAAATACAATGAAGAAGAAGGCCTTGCCCTTAGTGAAGATGAAATTGTCTACCTAGAATCAGTGAGCGAGGAGCTAGGGAGAAAACTTACGGACAGTGAGGTTTTCGGGTTTTCGCAAGTAAACTCTGAGCACTGCCGCCACAAAATATTCAACGGAACCTTTATAATAGATGGGGAAGAGAAAGAAGCTTCTTTGTTCCAACTCATCAAGAAAACATCTAAGACCAACCCTAACAACCTTGTTTCTGCCTATAAAGACAATGTGGCTTTTGTAAAAGGGCCAGAGCTGGAACAATTTGCACCAGAGACTCAAGACAAGCCTGACTATTTTAAGGTTTCCAAGTATGAATCTGTGCTTTCTCTTAAAGCAGAAACGCACAACTTCCCTACGACTGTAGAACCTTTCAATGGTGCCGCCACGGGCACTGGTGGAGAGATCAGGGACAGAATGGCGGGAGGAAAAGCAAGTATACCATTGGCCGGAACGGCTGTTTATATGACACCCTACTCAAGGCTGGAAGAAGGGCGTAAATGGGAAGATAATGTGGCACCTAGAAAGTGGTTATATCAAACACCACTTGATCTGCTTATAAAAGCTTCGAATGGTGCCAGCGACTATGGCAATAAGTTTGGCCAGCCCCTTATTTGCGGCAGCGTACTCACTTTTGAACATGTAGAAAATGGGAAGCACTATGGATATGATAAAGTAATCATGCAAGCGGGTGGTGTTGGCTATGGCAAACTCAAAAGCAGCAAAAAAGGCAATCCTGAAAAGGGCGACAAAATCATCGTCCTAGGTGGCGATAACTACCGTATCGGCATGGGAGGAAGTGCAGTATCATCTGTTGCTACAGGTGAATTTGCGAATGCAATTGAGCTGAATGCCGTTCAAAGGGCCAACCCTGAAATGCAAAAACGTGTCGCCAACGCCATACGCGCTATGGCAGAAGCAGAAGAGAACCCAATTGTTTCTATCCACGATCATGGTGCTGGAGGGCATCTGAACTGTCTTTCAGAGCTTGTGGAAAACTCAGGTGGCAATATTGACATCAAGGCATTGCCTGTGGGAGATCCTACCCTTTCTGATAAAGAAATCGCAGGAAACGAGTCGCAAGAAAGAATGGGGCTCGTGATGAAGGAAAGTGACACTGATTTGCTGAAAAAAGTAGCGGATAGAGAAAGGGCGCCTATGTACATCGTAGGGGAAGTGACGGGCGATGGCAACTTCCGTTTTGTAAATGAAGACAATGATAAAAACCCTATCGACTGGAAGCTAGACCACATGTTTGGCAACTCGCCCAAAACTGTATTAGAAGACACCAGTACGACACTAAAATTCTCCCCACTTTCTTACGATCAGTCAAAGATTCAATATTATCTCGAAGCCGTACTCCAAATCGAATCTGTAGCCTGCAAAGATTGGCTTACCAACAAGGTAGACAGATCCGTAACAGGGAAAGTGGCCACTCAACAAACTGCCGGACCAATCCAGCTACCATTGAACAATGTGGCGGTCATGGCCTTGGACTATAGAGGCAAAAAAGGTATAGCAACCGCTATTGGCCATGCTCCCATAAGCGCATTGATTGACCCTGCGGCAGGTTCCAGGCTTTCCATTGCAGAGGCACTCACCAATCTCGTGTGGGCACCACTGACTGATAAACTAAAAGGAGTATCGTTGAGCGCTAACTGGATGTGGCCAGCCAAAAACGAAGGGGAAGATGCGCGCTTGTACAAAGCTGTAGAAGCTGCAAGTGACTTTGCTTGCGCACTTGGCATCAACATTCCAACAGGGAAGGATTCCCTTTCCATGAAGCAGAAGTACCCTGATGGGAAAGAGGTTTACTCTCCTGGAACAGTCATTATATCTGCTGCTGCAGAAGTAGAGGATGTAACCAAGGTAGTAACACCTGTTCTGGCAGTCGACACGGACACTTCTTTACTATATATCGACCTCTCTAAAGAAAAGCTAGTACTTGGAGGCAGCAGTTTTGCTCAAGTATTGAATAAAGTAGGGGAAGAATCGCCAAATGTTAGTGATGCCACCTACTTTGGCACGGTCTTCAATGCCATCCAACAACTTATAAAAGAGAAGAAAATCCTATCGGGGCATGATATCTCGGCAGGTGGGCTCATCACTGCCCTCTTGGAGATGAACTTTGCCAATGAAAATGGTGGATTGAAGGTGAACTTGGACAGCATAAATGAACAAGACCTCATCAGGCTTCTTTTCAGCGAAAACCCGGGAGTGATCATTCAAGTAAAAGAACTGGCTGCCGTAGAAGTTCTCCTAAAAGAAAGTAATATTGATTTTCATGTCATCGGTCATCCAACTGACGAAAGGACTTTGAACATTACCCACAACGGTCAGGTCTTCAATTTTGATATCGATACCCTGCGCGATGTTTGGTTTAAGACTTCTTATTTGCTAGACCAGCATCAATCTGGAGAAGCACTCGCCAAAAAGCGTTTTGAAAACTATAAAGTACAGCCACTTCAATATAAGTTTCCTGATCATTTTATAGGCCGTTTATCTCAATATGGTCTCGACCCAGACAGAAAAGGGCGGAGTGGCTACCGAGCGGCCATTATCCGTGAAAAAGGTGTGAATGGTGATCGGGAAATGGCTTATAGCTTGTATTTGGCCGGTTTTGATGTAAAAGATGTGCATATGACCGATCTTATTTCAGGAAGGGAAACATTGGAAGACATTCACTTGATTGTTTTTGTGGGAGGCTTCTCAAACTCGGATGTTTTGGGGTCTGCAAAAGGTTGGGCCGGTGCATTTTTATACAATGAAAAAGCCAAAACTGCCCTTGACAACTTTTATAAAAGGAACGACACACTGAGCTTGGGCGTATGTAACGGTTGTCAATTGATGACCGAGCTAGGACTCGTATACCCCAACCATGAAGAACACCCGAAGATGCACCATAACAGCTCTGGTAAGTTTGAGTCTTGCTTTGTCAATGTCACAATACAAGAAAACAGCTCTGTGATGTTCAAATCTTTGGCAGGTACCCGACTAGGCGTATGGGTAGCGCACGGAGAAGGAAAGTTCCATTTACCCTACGAAGAGTCTGCTTATAACATAACGGCCAAATACAGCTATCAAGAATACCCAGGCAATCCCAACGACTCTAAATATGCCATTGCGAGTATTTGTTCAGACGATGGACGGCACTTGGCGATCATGCCGCATATCGAGCGTTCGATTTTTGCATGGAACTGGCCTTACTACCCAAGCGAAAGAAACGACGAGGTTTCGCCTTGGATAGAAGCTTTTGTAAACGCAAGAGAATGGATCAAGTCTACAGTGAAAGCATAAATATCCGTATAACCCTTCGGGCAACATGCCTGAAGGGTATATATTATCTCTTATCAAATCGGCTCGACCAGATGAGCTCATCAGATTTTTAGTGAGTAGCGAGGCTTTAAACTTTCCAGTTTATTTGAACAAAACCCTTATATTCGAATTATAAGGATTTAAGAATGTTTAGAACCAAGGGAGAAAGACGGACTTTTCATCAAAACATGGGCTTGGCTACCCTGCTTTCAATGGGTGCAGGCTGTGTAAACGTTGCAGGCTTTTTGGCTTTTTTCGTATTGACCACGAACGTGACAGGCCATGTCGCCATGTTTGCTGAAGAACTGGTTTATGGAAATTATAGAGTAGCCTTATCGCTACTGATTTGGATGCTTTTATTTCTATTAGGGGCATTTGTTTCCTCTATCCTTGTTCAAATTGGCATATCACACAAAAGAGTAGGACGTCCTCGCCTCACGCCTATCGTTTTGGAGATATTACTCTTGTTGTTCGTGAGTATCTATGGTTATTTTTATTTTCAAGGAGACCTTCAAGAATCAAAGTTGCTAGCAGGAATATTGTTTTTTGCTATGGGACTGCAAAATGCCATGGTTACCGTTGTTTCAGGCTCTATCGTAAGAACGACCCATTTGACAGGACTTTTTACAGACTTAGGCATCGAACTCGGACTTCTGTTCCTGAAAAAAGAAAAAAGGCCTCCCAATGTCGGAAGAAAAATAATGTTGCACACTGCGATAATATTGTGCTTTTTTATAGGAGGAGTGATCGGCTCTTTGCTATTCCCTAAAGTCACTTTCTTAACA
>SMEK01000471.1_pt1 | contig 15317 bp, 15 predicted proteins | sample 2456371 | NCBI WGS metagenome assembly SMEK01 (sample SAMN10132590, study PRJNA489261) | soil metagenome | isolation source: day1 antibiotic-loamy sand soil ammended with composted manure from dairy... | place: USA | collected 2015-04-01
ATTTGTACGTCCAATTTACTCAGGTAAAGCTTTTGAAAAAGTAAAAATTAAAGAAGGACTCGTGTTCGTGACAGTTCGTCCTAACAATATTGCGCCACTTGAACGAGATGAAAGCCGCACAGGAGACGTTCAATCTGTATCTGTAGATATTAAAAACTTGCGTACGATTGTAAAAGAAGTTGTTCGCAATGCAACAACAGGTGTTGATTTATCTGAAGCGAAAGTAATCGTGTCTGGCGGTCGCGGTGTAAAATCAGCAGAAGGATTTGAACCATTAAGAGAGCTTGCCAACTTACTGGGCGGTGCAGTAGGTGCTTCCCGTGGTGCTTGTGATGCGGGTTATTGCGATTATGCAATGCAAATTGGTCAAACAGGTAAAGTGGTAACACCAGATTTATACATCGCGTGTGGTATTTCTGGTGCAATTCAGCACTTAGCAGGTATGTCTAACTCAAAAGTAATTGTTGCAATTAACAAAGACCCTGAAGCAAACATTTTCAAAGTTGCTGATTATGGAATTGTCGGCGACTTATTTGAAGTCGTTCCGTTATTAATTGAAGAAATTAAAGCATTAAAAGTAAATTCTTAAAATCTAAAACTGGTAATCTCCTCACCACATCTCAAATCTCAGAGATGTGGTTATTTATTGTGAAAAAGTAAATCATTAAAGGAATTTGTTTGTTAGATGAACGGATTTCAATTTCTTAAAACACTTTACTACCCTTTGAATTTTTAACGTGCTATACTACTAAAAGATGTTACATTAAGGAGGCATTTTATAAATGGCAATTGTACATGCTACTGATCAAAACTTTTCACAAGAAATCTCTTCTGGTTTAGTATTAGTAGATTTCTGGGCAGCTTGGTGTGGACCTTGTAAAATGATTGCACCTGTATTAGAAGAACTCGATGCCGAAATGGGTTCAGAAGTGAAAATTGTAAAAGTTGATGTTGATAACAATCCAGCAACAGCTGCTGAATATCAAATTATGTCGATTCCATCTTTGCTTTTATTTAAAGATGGCCAATTAATTGCAAAAACTGTTGGCTTCCAACCAAAAGAAGCATTAGTTGAATTCATCAACAACAATAAATAATATTCAACCGAGCACAAAGAATTTGTTTGTGCTCGATTTTTTATTTTGGATATGATTATTGATTTAAAAGAAAACTTATCGATTTTTGCTTTAAGATATTCGTATAATAGAGTTAAAGTAGGTTGATTAAATGTAAGGTGATACTCCATGAATGAAACAATTCAAAATAAATTGGCGCTGTTACCAGATTTGCCTGGATGCTACTTAATGAAAGACCGACAAGGAACGGTTATTTACGTCGGAAAGGCAAAAGTCTTAAAAAATAGAGTTCGATCCTATTTTACTGGTTCCCATGATGGTAAAACTCAACTGCTAGTTAGTGAAATAGAAGATTTTGAATATATTGTTACTTCAAGTGATTTAGAGGCTTTAATTTTGGAGCTCAATTTAATCAAACAATATGATCCAAAATATAACGTAATGTTAAAGGATGACAAGAGTTATCCTTATATTAAAATTACCAATGAAATTTATCCAAGAATTATTACGACAAGAAAAGTGAAAAAAGACAAAGCTAAATATTTTGGACCTTATCCGAATGTATCTGCCGCGAATGAAACAAAGAAGCTCCTCAACCGCATCTATCCATTAAGAAAATGCAACCGACTGCCAGATCGAGTTTGTTTGTATTATCATTTGGGGCAATGTTTAGCTCCATGTGTTAAAGATATAGATCCGAAAATTTTTGAAGAAATGACAAATGAAATCATAAAATTCTTAAATGGCGGCCATGAACAAGTAAAAAAAGAATTAGAGAAAAAAATGATGGAGGCTGCGGAAAAGCTTGAATTTGAAAGAGCAAAGGAATATCGAGATCAAATTCAATATATCGAAACGGTTATGGAAAAGCAAAAAATCGTTTCAGGAGACCAAACGAACCGGGACGTATTTGGATATGCAGTTGAAAAAGGGTGGATGTGTGTTCAAGTCTTTTTCGTTCGACAAGGAAAATTAATTGAAAGAGATGTTTCTGTATTTCCTATTTACCGTGATCCGGAAGAGGAATTTTTAACTTTTGTAGGGCGTTTCTATGATACAGAACATTTAAAGCCAAAAGAAATATTGATTCCAGAAACAATTGATAAAAGCATTTTAGAAAAATTATTAAATATAAGAGTATTGGTGCCAAAACGTGGCACAAAAAAAGAACTGGTGGATTTAGCAAAGAAAAATGCAATGCTTGCAATCGAAGAAAAATTCCAATTAATTGAACGCCAGGAAGAGAGGACAATTGGCGCTTGTCAACAATTAGGTGAGGCTCTAAATATTGAAACGCCTTATAGAATTGAAGCCTTTGATAACAGCCACATGCATGGAGCAGATCCTGTTAGCGCAATGGTCGTATTTATTAATGGAAAGCCGGCAAAAAAAGAATATCGCAAATATAAATTAAAAAATACGGCGAAACATGACGACTATGGAGCGATGCAAGAGGTGATTCGCAGGCGCTATACCCGTGTATTAAAAGAACAATTGCCACTTCCTGATCTAATTATTGTTGACGGTGGTAAAGGGCAAATTGAAGTTGCACGAGAAGTGTTGGAAGATGAGCTTGGATTATCAATTCCCATTGCAGGACTTGCAAAAGATGAGAAGCATCGAACATCTGAACTATTATACGGGGAACCACCTATGTCGATTCCACTGAAAAAAACAAGTGATGCTTTTTACTTGCTTCAGCGAATACAAGATGAAGTCCATCGCTTCGCTATTACATTTTTGCGGCAACAACATCAAACGAACGCTTTACGCTCTGTCCTTGATGAAATTGAAGGAATCGGTCCAAAACGGAAGAAACAATTACTGAGTCATTTTGGTTCAGTGAAAAAAATCAAACAAGCTTCTGTGGAAGAATTAATGGAAGCGAAAATGCCAAAAGTGGTTGCAGAAACAATCTATCAGTATTTCCATAATGACACATTGTCAAAGGAATAACTGTATGATAATGTAATTTTAAAAGTAAATAAGTTTAGATATAGATAGAGGTGCGAGATTCATGAGTACCTAACTGGAGGAGAGGAACAAGTCTGAAGAAGGTTAGGGAAAGGGGAGATTGCCGAAGCGGTAAATTTGCTTGTTCCAGTTTACTGGCTGGTTTTGCATTGAAGAAATGCAAGATTGTCAGAATCTAAATGGTTCTGGAGAGCTATCTCATAAAGTGTTTTCTGAAAATTGAGGCAGCTTTTCACCATCCTTTGTGAAGAGTTGCTTTTTTCTTTAATTATATAAGATTCGGAAACTTCATTTCATGGCTTATGAAAATAAGGGGAGTGTAGCGATGATTAATATTGTAGTGAAGTTGGATGAATGGAATCTAGCATCACCTGAAAACATTGGAGAAATAGCAAAAAGACTCATCGAAGAGAAGAAGTTTGGACGCAATGTAGTAGCAGTCGTTCCATCCTCTCCACCTGTAAATGAGGGTTTGGAAAAAATTATTTACTCTTTATCGGATGCACCATCCGAAAGAGAGTTAGACGCAATCCATTCTACCAATAATCAAATTGCTAGCAGTTTGCTTTCCATCGCCATTCAAAAAAGAGGATTTAGAGCTGTTTCCCTTACAGGCTGGCAACTTGGAATGAAAACAACACGAAAATTAGCAGGAAATGCTCGCATACATCAAGTCGATGGTAATGTCATTATTGAACGGTTTAAAAAAGGCGAAATAATCATAGTCGCGGGCGGACAAGGTGTTGATGATGAGGGCAACATCACCCTTCTCGGAGCTGGAGGGACTGATGCAACAGCGGTAGCGATTGCAAAAAGCATTGATGCAGAACGTGTGGAAATCTATACGGATCTTGATGGGGTATATACAGGGGATCCTAATGTAGTTCAACAGGCTCGTAAATTGAAAGATATTACATATGATGAGATGTTAGAATTATCTTATTTAGGTTCGAAAATTGTTCATCCGAGAGCGGTCGAATTAGCAAAAAAATTTGATATACCAATTGTTGTTCGTTCGAGTACGAAAAATCTTCGAGGTACATTGATTAAGGGAGAGATTGAAATGGAGAGAAATTTAATTGTTCGTGGTGTCGCCTATGAATCAGATATTATCCGCTTTACTGTTGGATATGAATTACTAGAAAAATCTTCCCTTGCCAACTTGTTTAATACCCTAGCAAAGCATCATGTCAACGTAGATATTATTGTACAATCTGTGATGAGTGAAGTAAAACCGACAATATCGTTTTCAATTGTAAAAGAGGATTTAACAAATGCGGTAAAAGTGCTTGAAGAACATAAAGAGGAGTTAGGTTTTCAATTTGCTGATTTTGAAGTTGGTTTAGCGAAAGTGTCAATCGTGGGTTCGGGCATGGTTTCCAATCCAGGGGTAGCAGGCCGCATGTTCGCACGCTTATGTCAAGAAAATATCCCTGTTAAAATGGTTTCTACATCTGAAATTAAAGTATCTGTCGTTGTGCCACAAGATGATATGATTCGTGCAGCAAATGCACTGCATGATGAATTTAATCTTGCTGAGGAATGGGTATAAAAAGGGGCGAATAAAGCCCCTTAGCGTTCAATTTTTTCTTTTAAATCCATCTTTACTGTAAAAATTACTTCTAGTTGTTTTTCTTTTTTCTCTTCATAGCATTCCGTCAAAACACCTTTAAAGTTTTGGATTTGTTCGGCAATGAAGCCAGCTTCTAAGCGAAAATTTCTTTCATTAATCTTTAGCAACTCCGGTTCATTCGTCAAACTAAACACAAATCCGTCTTTCATTTCTTTTTCAAGGGTAAGATCACCCCATCCGGCATCTTTAAAAAAGGAAATGATTAAAGGAATATCGGTGCATGGAAATTTGCGAGCTAAATCTTTTCCTGCCCAATATAGAATATCTTTTTCATGCTTTCCTAAAATGGATGGCACTAAATAATCTCTTAGCAGTTCGTATCCAAATAAAGGAAACGAATCTTTCGACAATGACATATAATAAGAACCTCTTTCTAGAATTTTTCTTTTTTAACAACAGAGAATTTGAAAAAAGTTAAAATAGAGAAAAATAACATAATAGAGAAAAAATAGAAGGTTTTGTAGCGAATATTAGACAAATTTCGGAAAATAAATATGCACAACTAACCTTGACGGTAATAGTTCGTGGGGGTACAATGAACTTGTCATAATATTGTACCATTATGAATAAAACAGTCAATGCATAAAGCGTTTACAATTTGTGACGACTTATTGACTACTTATTTTAAGGGGGTATCAGTCTTGGCAAAAAATGAGTTTTACTGGCGCCGACTACATTCTTTACTTGGTGTTATTCCTGTAGGGCTATTTTTAGTGTTCCACTTGTCTCTAAACTTTACTGCAACAGGGGGAGAAGAGACATATAACAGTGCAACAGGAGTAATGGATTATATTCCAGGTCCACTATTATTACTTATTGAGTGGATTGTTATCTACATTCCTATTCTGTTCCACGGTTTATATGGAATTTATATTGCCTTTACAGCAACACCAAACAATAAGCGCTTCAGTACATTCCGTAACTGGATGTTCTTATTGCAACGACTTACTGGTGTGTTCCTAGTAATCTTCATTGCTTGGCACATGTTCCAAACTCGCATCCAAAAAGCATTTGGTGCGGAAGTAAGTTTTGAAATGATGGAAAAAATCGTTGCAAATCCATGGATGTTAGGATTCTACATTGTGGGTATCCTTTCCGCTACATTGCATTTATCTAACGGTTTATGGTCATTCTTTGTAAGCTGGGGTATCACACAATCAACACATTCTCAAAAAGTAGTTACGTGGATTACAATGGCATTTTTCGTCATCTTAAGCATTATCGGTGTATCTGCAATTCTAGCATTCGTATGATACAAGCATAGATAGAACGTCCAATTAGAAAAGAGGAGTGAGAAATAATCATGGCCAAAAAGAAATTAATCGTTGTTGGTGGCGGCTTAGCTGGTCTAATGGCAACGATGAAAGCAGCCGAAATGGGTACTGAAGTAGAACTATTCTCATTAGTTCCTGTTAAACGTTCACACTCAGTTTGTGCACAAGGTGGAATTAATGGTGCAGTAAATACAAAAGGTGAAGGGGATTCTCCATGGATCCACTTTGACGATACAATTTATGGTGGAGACTTCTTAGCGAACCAACCACCAGTAAAAGCAATGTGTGAAGCAGCACCTGGTATCATTCACATGTTCGACCGTATGGGAGTTATGTTCAACCGAACTCCAGAAGGTCTACTTGACTTCCGTCGTTTCGGTGGTACATTGCATCACCGTACTGCATTTGCAGGTGCGACAACAGGTCAACAATTATTATATGCGCTTGACGAACAAGTTCGTCGTTACGAAGTAGAAGGTTTAGTAACAAAATACGAACACTGGGAATTCCTTGGAATCGTTCTTGATGACGAAGGAGTTTGCCGTGGAATCGTAGCACAAGATTTAAGCACATCAGAAATTAAAGCATTCCGCTCTGATGCTGTAGTTATGGCAACAGGTGGTCCTGGTATCATCTTTGGTAAATCAACAAACTCAGTAATCAATACTGGTTCTGCAGCATCAATTGTTTATCAACAAGGTGCTTCATATGCAAATGGTGAGTTCATCCAAATTCACCCAACAGCAATTCCTGGCGATGACAAAAACCGTTTAATGAGTGAATCTGCTCGCGGTGAGGGTGGACGTATTTGGACATATAAAGATGGTAAACCATGGTACTTCTTAGAAGAAAAATATCCTGCATACGGTAACTTAGTACCACGTGACATTGCGACACGTGAAATCTTCGACGTATGCGTAAACCAAAAATTAGGTATCAATGGTGAAAACATCGTATATTTAGACTTATCTCATAAAGATCCACATGAATTAGACATCAAACTTGGTGGTATCATCGAAATCTACGAAAAATTCGTTGGTGACGATCCACGTAAAGTACCAATGAAGATCTTCCCAGCGGTTCACTACTCAATGGGTGGATTATGGGTTGACTACGATCAAATGACTGAAATTCCTGGTCTGTTTGCTGCTGGTGAATGTGACTATTCACAACACGGTGCAAACCGCTTAGGTGCTAACTCATTACTTTCTGCGATTTATGGTGGTATGGTTGCAGGACCTAACGCAGTTAAATATATGCAAGGCTTAACAAAACATGCGGAAGATTTACCACAATCTTTATATGATTCTTATGTAAAACAAGAGCAACAAAAATGGGATAACATCCTAAAAATGGACAAAGGTAATGAAAACGCATATTTACTTCACAAAGAACTAGGCGAAATGATGACTGACAACGTAACAGTTGTACGTTACAACGATCGCCTACAAAAAACATATGACACACTTGGTGACATGTTAGAGCGTTGGGAAAACATTAACATCCACGATACTCAAAAATGGAGCAACCAAGGTGCACACTTTACTCGTCAATTGAAAAACATGCTATATCTTGCACGAGTAATTACAAAAGGTGCGTTATTACGTAACGAGTCACGTGGTGCACACTATAAACCAGAATTCCCAGAACGTGACGACGAAAACTTCTTAAAAACAACTATGGCGAAATTTGATCCATCTACAGGTGAGCCAATTATTACTTACCAAGAAGTAGACGTTTCATTAATTCCGCCTCGTAAACGTGACTACTCTTCGAAAGGAGGTAATTAATCGTGACTACACAACAAGTGGAAACTGGAAAAACAGTAAGATTTAGAATTTTACGTCAAGATAATCCAAATGGTGCAAGCCGTTGGGAAGAATTCGAAGTACCTTACCGTCCAGGTATGAACGTAATCTCTGCATTGATGTACATTCGTCAACATCCAGTGACTGCTGATGGAAAACCAACAACACCGGTTACTTGGGACATGAACTGTCTAGAGGAAGTTTGTGGTGCTTGTTCGATGGTAATTAATGGCCGTCCACGCCAATCATGTTCTGCGTTGGTTGATCAACTTGAACATCCAATTCGCTTAGAACCAATGAAAACTTTCCCAGTTGTTCGTGACTTACAAGTTGACCGAAGCCGTATGTTCAACGCATTGAAAAAAGTAAAAGCGTGGATTCCGATTGACGGAAGTTACGATTTAGGAGAAGGTCCACGCATGCCTGAACGCAAACGTCAATGGGCATACGAATTGTCAAAATGTATGACTTGTGGTGTTTGTTTCGAAGCTTGTCCAAACGTTTCTGAGAAATCTAGCTTCATCGGTCCAGCACCACTTTCTCAAGTACGTTTATTCAATACACATCCAACAGGTGCAATGAACAAAGACGAACGTTTAGATGCAATTATGGGTGAAGGCGGACTTGCAAACTGCGGTAACTCTCAAAACTGTGTAGCTGCTTGTCCAAAAGGAATTCCTTTAACAACTTCTATTGCATCATTAAACAGAGCAACGACTGTACACATGTTCCGCAAATTCTTCGGTTCTGACCATATGGTAGACTAATATGTATTAGAAGCAGTCAAAATCGTTTATCGATTTTGGCTGCTTTTAATTTTTTTATAGAACAATTATCCAATTTTCATGATGCTGCATAGTATAGTAAGCAGTTTATTTCTGTACAGTTGCATTGCGAATCCTCTTTCAATAAAAAAATCCATCGTCATCCCCTTCCAATATTCGACATTTTCATTCATTTCCTCGATGAATCTACTATTGTATAATATTTATTATATAAGTAAAACATTGGTTAAAGGGGATGGGAAAATGAAAGAAATGTATATTGAAGATTTTGAACAATGGGAGAAGGAATTTACATTTTACACGGAAGAGATTGTTCGTTTTTCAGATGTTGATATGTATGGACATTTAAATAATGTTGTACCATTTTCATATTTTGAACATGCACGCATTGAATATTTTAAATGGCTGAATGTGAAGAACAATTGGGGTTCACAAGATGAGCAATGTATTCCAGTTGCGGCAGATTTGCAATGCGACTATTTAAAACAAGTTTATTACGGAGAAAAACTGCGAATTTATGTAAAAACAGCACGGGTTGGAAACTCCTCTCTAGATCTTCACTACATGGTAAAAAATGAAAAAGATGAAATCGTTTTAACTGGTAGAGGGGCTTTAGTACAAATCAACAAAGAAACTGGTAAACCTCATCGCTGGACTGAAGAACAAAAAGTAATATTATGTGGGAAATAGTTAAAATGCCCTCACAGCCTCCACCCTCATGACATACTTTACATAGAGAGGAGATAGGAGGGTGTTGCCTTATGAGTAGCCCGCAGCATCGTTCGCTTTTAACGAAAAGAGAGCGGGAAATATTTCAATTATTAATTTTAGATTATTCCACAAAAGAAATTTCACAAAAGTTGGGCATAAGCGAAAAAACGGTGCGTAACCATATTTCAAACACAATTCAAAAACTGGGCGTTTCTAGCAGGTCACAGGCACTGATTGAATTGCTAAGGCTTGACGAGCTTTCATTGCATTAATCGATTTAAGATAGTGGCTTTAAATCCTAAAATGAATTTTAAAAGGCTACAATCGTATTAGTGATGAAAAATACTTATTCAAAAAAATGTCAATTATTATCTGATATACAATTACAACAATCGGGCAGTTGCATGGATCAATGGCGCGATGTTTAACATGAGGGTATTCAAATAAAAAACTGTCTTTTCCTGTTCAATTGTATGAATAAAAGAATCATTGAACTTAGTAAAGAATTAGGTCAAAATAGAATAGATAATAATATATCATACAAATGAAATAGGATAGAGGCGGTATAAGTGAATGCCCCAATAGGCGTTATCGATTCAGGAGTAGGTGGCTTAACTGTTGCAAAACAAATTATCAATGTTTTGCCAAATGAAACGATTTATTACATTGGCGATACTGCAAGGTGCCCCTATGGCCCACGAAAAAGTGAAGAGGTTCTCGCCTTTACTATGCAGTTAGCAAAAGCGTTGGAAAAACAGAATATAAAACTCCTTGTTATCGCATGTAATACGGCAACGGCAGTAGCATTAGATGTTTTAAGAGAACAGCTCTCAATTCCAATAGTGGGCGTCATTAATGCGGGAGCCCGAGCAGCTGTAAAAAAAACGAAGCACAATCGAATTGTGGTTCTTGCAACAGAAGGAACAATTAAAAGTGGCGCATATGAACGTGCACTGCTTGCTTTAAATACGGAGGCGAAAATTATTCCTCTTGCGTGTCCGACATTTGTACCGCTAGTTGAAAGTGGAGAATATGAAGGACAATTTGCATTCGACCTTGTAGCGAATGGATTAAAGCCGCTTGAAAATAAAAGTTTTGACACAGTCATTTTAGGTTGTACTCACTATCCGATGATTCAACATCATATCGAAAAGGTAGTTGGACCTAATGTAACTGTTTTATCATCAGCAGAAGAAACTGCAAAAGAAGTAAAAGAGCTATTAACAAAACATCACTTACTCCGAAATGAAAATCATAAACCACATCATATTTTCTATGTGACCGGCTCGGTGCCCATTTTCCGTACAATTGCTGAAAATTGGTTAGAAATGAAACACTTAGATGTAAGAAAAATTCAATTTTAACAACTCAAAAAATCCATGATGCTCAAATCATTTTGAGTCTCATGCGATTCGGTACATCAAGCAGCAAAATCATTCGGTTATACCGAATTGCATGAGACATGAAGAAAGCTCGAAAGGCACTTTTCGAGCTTTTTTACTTGTAGTACAGTGCTACAAGCTATAAAGATTGTATGCCAAAAAAGTTTCAAAAATGTGCAATGACTTTTTTCTGGAGAAAATGTATGTTAATATATTGTGCGATTATTTGTAGGAGGAAAGTACATGCGAGTAGATGGAAGAGAAGTAAATCAATTAAGACCTGTAACAATCGAAACAGATTATTTAATTCATCCAGAAGGATCTGTTTTAATTCAAGTAGGTAATACAAAAGTAATTTGTACAGCTACGATAGAAGAGAAAGTTCCTAGCTTTCTGCGTGGGCAAGGAAAAGGTTGGATTACTGCAGAATATTCCATGTTGCCAAGAGCAACGCAAGAACGTACTATCCGTGAATCTTCACGAGGTAAAATCGGTGGACGTACGATGGAGATTCAACGTTTAATTGGACGAGCATTGCGGGCAGTTGTTGATTTAGAAGCGTTTGGAGAGCGGACTATCTGGATTGATTGCGACGTTATACAAGCAGATGGAGGAACAAGAACAGCTTCTATTACTGGGGCGTTCGTTGCATTAACACAAGCTCTTGCAAAGCGCCATAAAGAATCTCCATTTGAAAAGTTTCCAGTTACTGATTTTTTAGCAGCAACAAGCGTCGGATTTGTAGAACCGATTGGAGCGGTTTTAGATTTAAATTATTCAGAGGATTTTCAAGCAAAGGTAGATATGAATCTAGTAATGACTGGAAGCGGCAGATTCGTTGAAATACAAGGTACTGGGGAGGAAGCGACATTCTCTCGAGAAGAATTAAATACGTTGCTTGCTCTCGGTGAAAAAGGAATTCGAGAATTAATTGAAATACAAAAGTCCGTACTTGGTGAAGATGCAAAATTCATTCTAGAAGTTGGGGAGTCAAAAGAATGATGAAACAAGTTGTAATTGCAACGAAAAATAGAGGAAAAGCAAAAGATTTTGAAGCGATTTTCAAGCCGCTTCATTATGAGGTTGTAACAATGCTAGATATAGCGAGTGATATGGAAATTGAAGAAACAGGTACAACCTTTGAAGAAAACGCAATATTAAAAGCAGAAGCCCTCTCACAAGCCCTTGGTAAACTCGTTATTGCGGATGATAGCGGTTTGGCAATCGATGCTTTAGGCGGTGAACCAGGGGTATTTTCCGCCCGTTATGCGGGAGATCATGATGATGAAGCAAATATTCAAAAAGTGCTTGAAAAAATGCAAGGGATTCCGGATGAAGAGCGCACAGCACGCTTCGTTTGTGCCATCGCTATTAGCGGTCCAAACATCGAAACGAGAACATTCTTAGGCGCATGTGAAGGCAGAATTTTGCACAAAAAAAGAGGTACTAATGGTTTTGGTTACGATCCAATCTTTTACGTACCAGAATTAGGTCGTACTATGGCAGAACTTACACCAGAAGAGAAAGGTGCAATTTCCCACCGAGGAAATGCGATTCGGAAGTTAACAGAAGAGTTGCCGAATGTATTAAAATAAAGTGGACAGTTTGAAAATTTCCATAAACATTTGAAATCTCGTTAAGACTTCATTATAGTAGTAGGTAATGATGTAAATATGGAGGAAAAAGAAATGATACCAAACTGTCCAAAATGTAATTCAGAATATACGTATGAAGATGGAAACGTATTTATTTGTCCAGAATGCGCTCATGAATGGACTGAAAACGACCATACTGAAGAGGAAGGCTTGGTAGTAAAAGATGCTTACGGCAATCTTTTACAAGATGGCGATACAGTGACAATCATTAAAGATTTAAAAGTAAAAGGAAGTTCTTCCACATTAAAAATTGGCACTAAAGTAAAAAACATTAAGTTGGTAGAGGGAGATCACAACATCGATTGTAAAATTGATGGTTTTGGTGCAATGAAGTTAAAATCTGAATTTGTGAAAAAAGCTTAAAGTAAAGGGGCTCAAGCAGCCTCTTTTTTATTTAGGATAAAGTTGCGAGTATTTTAGTCACAAGTATTTAAGCAAATGTTGCAATTATTTAATGATATGCGAAACAAAGATTTACTTGTGTACATTAAGTAAAACAGCAAGTCGTATTTTGTCAGCAATTAACCTTTTACATTTCAAGCAGATTTTATTAAAATTTTTATTAGGCATATTTTTCATTACTTGGATGCAAAGTAAAAAATAAGGGTGGAGACAATGAAATTATTAGTGATGAGTGATACCCATGGGGATGCAGAAATCATACAAGTAGTTAAGGAGCGACATCCAGGAGTGGATGTGGTCATTCACTGTGGGGATAGCGAACTAGATTATCAACACCCATATCTAGAAGGAGTAAAGCGAGTTCGCGGCAATTGTGACCGGGATAGCCGGTTTCCTGAAGAATTGCAGTTTGAAATTGAGAATAAAAAAGTGTATGTAACGCATGGACATTTATTCAATGTAAAGTCGACAACCATGAATCTGTTTTATCGTGCAAAGGAAGTAGAAGCAGATGCGGTGTTGTTTGGACATTCCCATTTACTTGGTGCAGAATTGATAGACAATATTCTGTTTGTAAATCCCGGGAGCTTGTTAAAGCCTCGGGGCATTGATGAAAAGAGTTACGCAGTGTTAGAGTATAATGATTCAATTTGGAAAGTTACTGCGTATACGGATCAAGGGGAAGAAATATTTCAAAAAGAGTATCCATTGGAAGAATTGTAAAATGGTTCGTAGTGTGAAAATTAGTTGAAAAAATTTTTAAAAACCCGTTGACATTTTCACACTACGCTAATATAATAAATATTGTCCTTTGGGAAAACAAAATGTCTCAGTAGCTCAGCTGGATAGAGCAACGGCCTTCTAAGCCGTCGGTCGGGGGTTCGAATCCCTCCTGGGACGCTATTATGAAACCTTACTTCCTCAATGGTTGTAAGGTTTTTTTATTTTTATTCACAATTTTGCATGAAATAAAAATGCTCCAAAATGTTCCATTTTCAAACTTTCTCTTTAAAAATTTATCAAATTGAGATGCAGCTCTTGAACCGCTCTAGATATTAAGTTACTATAAGTGTTCATTGTGTTCATCATAGAAGCATATACTTAACGATGTTGAATCGTCAGAAATTGGCTTAGTGGAAACAGGCCATTTGATGTAGCAATAAAATTAATAGAAAGCATAAAAAGATAAGCAATCAACGAATAAAGTTGGTTGCTCTTTTTTTGCGTTCAAAACCCCCAAGCCGGCCTGCTCAAACGGGCTCATCTGACAGTCAGAGCTTGCTAGCAACTTTTTTATATTTAGGGGTAAAAATTTGCAAATATTTTTCAAGCCTTAGGACAATATTATTGAATTGTTTTCAAGTTTATACAAATTATGGTATATTAAAATTTAATAACAATACCAAAGGGGTGTTATGTAATGGGGTTATTCGACGGTTTAATGGGAAATGCTAGCGAAGTCAGTGTTGAAAAAATAAATGAAGAATTGAAAGAAATCTTAATACCTTCGGAAAGTGTAGAGCACGCTTATAAAGTCATTAGAGATATGTTTGTTTTTACTAATAAACGATTGATACTGATAGATAAGCAGGGGATGACGGGGAAGAAAGTTGAATATCATTCTATTCCGTACAGAAGCATATTGCATTTTTCAGTGGAAAACGCTGGCACATTCGATTTAGATGCGGAGTTAAAAATTTGGGTGTCCGGTAGTGAGTTACCGATTCAAAAGACGTTCAATAGATCGACGAATATATACAATGTGCAGCGTGTGCTTGCGGAGTATGTATTGAAATAAGAGTATTTATAAATGCGATCAATTCGATTAATTTCGGAATTGTTTGAGAAGCTATCTTGGAATCGTTTCTAGCGGGTATGGCTTTCTTTTTCTCACAATGTTTTTTCTAGGTATAAATCCCTTCTAGGACGCTACTTGTACAATAACGAATAAGTTTAATCAACTAATCAGATGCTCGAAATCCTTGATATTTAAAGAGGTTTCGGGCTTTTTTCTTTTTCATGGAAATAGATTAGAAAAAATCATTTTTTGGGTTTTACTTAACATGTGTTTTAGCACTTGAACCACTCGTTGAAAAAGTACCTTTTGATGTTGATTTAATGATTACAAAACATCTAAAAGTTTTAATTAGGCGGTTACTTTTTAAAGATTTGTTGAACTCTTGTATGTTCTGATAACATCACCATATTTAGTAGTATAGAATCCAGCGTTTAAGCTCATGAAATCTTGTTCACTACAAAATTCCATGAGCTGTTAGAATAGCGGTTTATCCGATGAAACTTATTAGTCAATAACGAGAAGTACCTATATAAGTATCATGCATATAATAATTTCCTGTTGCGGTAAATCGCAATTCAATATGACCTGCAACGTTTCCTACGAGTTTAATATATTTATAATTAGCGTCTGCTATTGCATCCGCTGCTGTAGAATCAATCTTTTGAACTGTTTTATTCGTATCTTGTTACTCATATTGTAATTACTTCCTTTTTTTAGTATAGTGTATTATATACCATAAATGGAATAAATAGTAAAAAATGTTCAAAATTAATAGACATAATAATCAAAATAGATTATAAGTGTAATGCAATTGGAGGG
>SMEK01000740.1_pt1 | contig 15217 bp, 10 predicted proteins | sample 2456371 | NCBI WGS metagenome assembly SMEK01 (sample SAMN10132590, study PRJNA489261) | soil metagenome | isolation source: day1 antibiotic-loamy sand soil ammended with composted manure from dairy... | place: USA | collected 2015-04-01
TTCTTGTAGAGCTTGGTCGCGACCTCGAACATTTCTTCAGGTGCGTAATCCGGGGTAAACGCCGACGGCTCGCCTACCAATTCCTGTATCTTGCCGCCATCGGGCATGCCTTCGACAACCTCCAGTTCCCCGGGCGGATCGTCGGGAAGCGCCTCCTCGCCATTACCCCACACCGCCCTGATCTCCGCATAATCCTCTGGGCTGAATGTATAGAGCCGACGATGCGAGCCTTCATCCAGATACTTCTGACATTCGGGAATATTTCCCAACGGGATGTTGGGGGTGGGCAACATTCTTTCGATTTCGACCCCGGTGATTTTCTTGAGCGCGAGTGCATAGGCATGCGCATGTACCGAGCCTCTTACCAGCAAGTAACCGCAGACCTCACGCCCCGTCGGATCGGTGAGGCTTTCGTACACCCGCAGCTTGTGCAGCCTGGCACCGCATTCGAGGTGAAAGTTATGAAGAAGGTCGAAGATGACGTTCCCTGTCGTCGTAACGAAATCCTTGTTCCAGCTAAGGCCGTTGCTGTCGACCGGAACCGCGCCGCCTCCATGGGAAAAGAAGCCGGCCGCCAGGCGCTGGTCTTTCATGAAGTCGAACGGCGCGCCCGTTATGTCGGTCGGTCCGACTTCGTCCCGATCGGGAACGTCGGGACCGTTGTTCAACATGGCGACGCCATTGCTGACCAGCTCGACATGGCCCAGTTCCTCCGCAGTAATCGCCGCGACGAGGCTGTAGAAGGGACGCAGCTTGCTCTTTGATCGGAAATTGAAGCTCTGGAACAGGTAATTGCCCAGGGTGGACATTTCCCCATACTTGCCGCCAAGCAACTCCTGAAGTGCACTGGCGGCGTTGGGGTCCTGCTTGGCGGGTGGCGGCAATTCGATCTGCAGCTTGTCGACGCGCAAAAACATCTCTCTCACTCCCTTTGGAAGGCCCAACGGAGATCAGTCTCGAATGTTCCATGCCGCTGGCCAGTTCCCCTGAAATGCTCTTACTTTGAGGGTAGCCTTTCCGTCGGATGAGGAGGCAACGAAGCGTCCGATCACCCGGCATATTGCGAAAAGCGATGCATTCTGGGCCGTGACCCTGATCGTCCGGTTTCTGCTCGCTGATGCGCCTTCGCCCTGAAATGCGCCCGGGCGTGATACGATAGCCTGGTGGGCGTGGACGGATCGGCGCCCACCTTCTTCCTAATTGCAACAATGAGCCGTGGAGATCTCCCGCTGGCTCGCAAGTCGAGGAGATGACCATGCTGGTGAACGGCAAGTGGGTGGCAAAGTGGCAACCTGTGCAGGCTAAGGACGAAAAGGGAGGCTTCGTCCGGCAGAACTCAAGCTTCCGCAACTGGATCACGCCTGACGGCAGCCCTGGTCCCACCGGTGAAGGCGGCTTTGAGGCAGAGCCCGGCCGCTATCATCTCTATGTCGCGCTGATCTGTCCCTGGGCGTCGCGCACCCTCATCGGCCGAAGTCTGAAGGGCCTTGAGGATGTCATCTCCGTCTCCGTGGTCGAGCCGGAACTGTCGGATCACGGATGGCGCTTTGCCGAACCGGACGAGTTGAATGGCATCACCTATCTCCATGAACTCTATACGCGTACCGATCCGATGATTTCGGGTCGGGCGACAGTTCCGGTGCTCTGGGACAAGAAGCGCGGCACCATCGTCAACAACGAGTCCGCGGAAATCCTGAGAATGATGAATTCCGCCTTTGGCGACCTCGCTGATCCGACATTCGACCTCTATCCCGCCGACCTTCGCGAGGAGATAGATGCGCTCAACGCCCGCATCTATCCAAGCCTCAACAACGGCGTCTACCGTGCCGGCTTTGCCACGACCCAGGTCGCGTATGAGGAGGCGTTCCACCAGGTTTTCGCGATGCTGGGCGAACTCGAGGTGCATCTTGGCGATGGGCGCCCGTTCCTGCTCGGCGATCGCGTCACCGAGGCCGACGTCAGGCTGTTTGTTACGCTTGTGCGCTTCGACGTAGCCTATCACGGTCTGTTCAAGTGCAACCTGCGACGTCTGGCGGACTATCCGGCGCTCTCCGAATACCAGGCGCGCTTCCTCGCTCTGCCGGGTGTGTGGGAAACGGTAAGCGTGGACCACATCAAGCGGGGCTACTATTCGGTCAAAGCCCTCAATCCCACCGGTATCGTCCCCCTTGGGCCGGAGTTGCCTGCATCGCTGGCGGCCTGATCCCGGCGGACGGCTACCTGCCGGAAGGCCGCGGGCTGCTGAAGCCCATGGCAATGAGCCGTCAGGAAGGCCTCGACACACGTCGATAAGCGTGTCTCGGCCAGGCTGACCCGGATGAGCGGTCCGCCCGCTTACCCAGGGGTGTTCGATCGTTCTCTACGGGCTTCCGGCCCGGTGTCGCCAGCAGACGCAGGCCATTGAGCACCACAAGGACGGTGCCGCCCTCATGGCCCACGACTGCAAGCGGCAGGGGGAGTTCGAAGAACAGGCCGCCGGTGACCAGGACGGCCATCGCCAGGAGCGCGAAGGCGAGATTCTGGCGGATGATCCTGGCGGTACGGCGCGCCAGGTTGTAGGCTTCCGCCAGCCGGTCCATTTCCTCCGAGAGGAGAGCCACATCGGCTGCCTGCAGCGCTACCTCCGATCCGGCGGCGCCCATCGCAATCCCCACATCTGCCCGCGCAAGCGCGGCCGCATCGTTGACGCCATCGCCGACAAAGGCCACCTTGCCGGACGCGGCCAGTTCACCTACCGCGCGAACCTTGTCCTCGGGCAACATGTCGGCCTGGATGTCCTCCGGGCGAAGGCCCAGCTCACCGCCGATTTTCAGGGCCACCGGCCGGCGGTCTCCCGTCATCATCACGATCCGCTTCACTCCGCTCTTTCGCAAGGCGGCCAGCGCTGGTGCGGAGGTTGAACGCAATCCGTCCGCAATCGTGACAGCGCCCAGAATCGTGGAATCCTTCCCAAGATAGATGACGGTTTCGCTGTCTTCTGCGAGGGCCGTGAGCGCGGGATGGTCCGTCGAGGCTTGCATGGCCGACGCCAGGCGTGGATTGCCTGCCCACAACAGGCCGTTTTCGTGGTGGCCAACGATGCCGGCGCTGGGTCTGGAGCTCACGTTCGTTACCTTGGCGGCCACCACGGACCGTCGGGCAGCCTCCTGCCTGATGGCAGCCGCGCTGTGATGTTCGGAATGCGCTTCGATCCCTGACAGAAGAGAAAGAAAGGCATCCTCGTCGCCGTCGAGCGGGATGACCCGTGTCACCACTGCCTTGCCAGCGGTAAGGGTGCCGGTCTTGTCGAAGGCGAAGGTGTCGACTGCTGCCAGCGTTTCAAGCGCTGCGCCACCCTTGAAGAGCACGCCGCGTCGCGCCGCTGCCGACAGTGCCGAAAGGATCGCTGCCGGCACCGATATGACGATGGCGCAGGGGCTGGCTGCGACGAGCAGCGTGGCGGATTTGTAGAGCGCATCCTCCCAGTCGCGCCCAAGCCAGTAGAAGGCGGCGAAGGCAAGGGCTGCTCCAGCCATGACGGCAAGAGTGTAGCGCTGGCCGAACCAGGCGCTGAATCTCTCCGAGGGCGCCTTTGCCGCCTGCGCTTCCGTCACCAGTGCAATCATGCGTGCAACGGTGCTGTCCTCGATGGTCTTCGTTACTGCGACCTCAAGAACACCGTCCAGGTTGACGGTAGCCTCAAATACCTGGGCGCCGGGGTCCTTTGCCACGGGCATGGACTCGCCGGTAATGTTTGCCTCGTCCAGCGATCCATGGCCGCTGACGATTACGCCATCAGCAGGAACGCGAGCGCCGGGGCGCAGCACGACGACATCGCCGATCTCGAGATCGGCCGCAGGAACCTCAACGGCGGTGCCGTCAGGGCACTTGCGCAGTGCCGTTTCCGGCCGCAACGCCATCAGGCTCTCGACCGCGCGACGGGCTCTGTCGAGAGCCTGCTCCTCCAGAGTGGTGGAAATGCTGAAAAGGGTCAGCAAGACCGCCCCCTCAAAAGGCGCTCCCACCGCGGCGGCAGCAACTGCCGCCACGACCATCAGGAGATCGATGTCGAGGATTTTTTCCCGCCATAGGGCTCCCATGGCGCGCCATGCGGCTGGGACGCCCCCAGCCAGATAGACGATGCCAAGGCCCGTGCGCGAGGCCCAGGTAGCGCTCGCCCCCTGCAATGGCCAGAGTGCGGCAACCGCGAGCGCCATGCCCAGGACGACCAGCGCCGTCAGCACCAATGACGCGTCGACGTTCAAACCTCGTTTCATGCACTCTCGGCCTTTTATGATCGGGTTGCGCAGTTTTGCGGCTATCCGCGGGTCATTACACCATATGAGTTATTGGTAGCCGGAGAAACCGGCTGGCATGAAGGGCGGATTTAGCGCGGAAGATGGTGGCTTATAACCGATGCCCGGCCGGCGAACCGGGCTGCATGGATCGGGACGGGAAGACTGATGCCAGGTGCCGGATTCTGTCACCTCCACAACCAGCTAGGAACGGCGGCAATTTTCCTTGCCCTTTTCGTAATCCATTAGATGAAGCAATGTCGAAAGGAGGTTCTTACACCTTCGACAAACGACAGCATAATTGAATGCAGGGGCCGTCTGCCATGTGGGCGCTGATCGCAAGTTACTGGCCTCATATTCTTGCAGCCGTCACAACCTTGATGGCGGCAGTGGCCGCCGCGCACGCCGCAATGACGAAGGATGAGGTGCGCGCAGCCATTGGTTGGGTCGGCGTCATTCTTCTGTCGCCCTTTGTCGGCACGTTGCTCTATGCCGTAGCGGGGATCAATCGCATCAGGCGGACCGCCGTTGCGACGGAACGAGGGGCGGCCAGGCATGAAGTTCCGGAACATGCGAGCTTCGATGCAGATTCCGCAGCGGTAGCCTCACGTTTTGGCAGGAGGTTTGCGGCGCTGAAGACAGCGGGCGACCGGATAACCCATCACGCGCTAACGACCGCAAACAGCATTGCCATGTTCCACGGCGGCGACGAGGCCTATGCCGCGATGATCGAGGCGATTTCCGCCGCACGGCGCAGCATCCTGATGGAAACATACATCTTCGACCGTGACCCGATAGGGCTGCGCGTCGCACAAGCCCTGATCGACGCGGCGAACCGCGGAGTCGAAGTGCGCATTTTGATCGATGCGGTCGGAGCTCGCTACTCCGTTCCCAGCATCGTGGGCTATCTGCGCGAGAGGGGCGTGAGGACCTGCGTGTTCAATGGACGCATCATCACCGGACTGAGGCTGCCCTATGCCAATCTGAGAACTCACCGCAAGATTCTTGTTGTGGATGGCACGATCGGCTTCGTTGGCGGAATGAATATCCGCCAAGGTTTCACCGCTGAATTCGCGGGAGAAAACTCCGCGCGGGACACACATTTCCGCGTGGAAGGACCAGTCATTGCCGACATTTTCGCGATTGCGGCCGAGGACTGGTTCTTCGCCAGCGGGGAACGGTTAAACGGCGATAGCTGGCGCATCGCGCTGGAGACGGCGGGCGAGCCCGGAAGTGCCGTCTTCATGCGCGCCCTACCTTCCGGGCCGGATGCGAATCTCGAGGCCAATCACAAGATGCTGATGTGCGCCTTTTCCATCGCGCGCCGTTCCATCCGCATCATGTCCCCCTATTTCCTTCCGGATCGTGAACTGATCAGCGCGCTGACGACGGCTGCCCGCCGGGGAATAGAAATCGACATCGTCGTACCGTCCGCCAACAACCTCGTTCTCGTCGATCGCGCAATGAGGGCTCAGTTCGATCAGGTGGTCAGAAATTCCTGTCGGGTATGGCGCTCATCGGGACCGTTCAACCATTCCAAGCTGCTGGTCGTCGATTCCATGTGGGCATTCGTCGGCTCATCGAATCTCGATCCGAGGTCGTTGAGGCTCAACTTCGAAATCGATCTGGAAGTTCTGGACGCCGGCGTGGCCAAAGCGATCGAAGCGCGCATTGAAAGCGCGATGGCCTCGGCGAGGGAAGTGACCCTGGAGAGTTTGCGCGCCCGACCATTTTTGGGACGCCTGATTGATCGCATATTGTGGCTGGGCTCGCCTTACCTTTGATCTCAGGTACAAGGTTCAGCTCAGAGCGCTGGTCGTCCCAGACAAGGGCGAAATGCTGCGGACCGCATGGCATATGGTCCATTTCGTCGCACCATGCCCTTTCAGACCTCTCCTTGCGCCAGCACAAAGACCGTATGCTGCGCCGCACCTAAGGTCCATTTGCCATCAAGGCAAACGAACCGGAGGTATCCGAAATGATCACCAGACGCGAAGCCCTCATCGGAGCAGCCACTGCTGCCGCGGCGGCTGCGGCAGTCTCATTCCCCGCAACTGCACAGGCGGCTACCAAAAGCGCCGAAGGTCTGCCCAGGCACAAGGTGACGCTCGTCGCGCCGCCCTTTGTCCATGAACATGACCAGGTCGCGAGGACGGGGCCGCGGATCGTCGAATTCACCATGACCATCGAGGAGAAGCCCGTCGTCATCGATAACGAGGGCACCACGCTCCAGGGAATGACCTTCAACGGATCGATCCCGGGCCCGATGATGGTGGTTCACGAAGGAGACTATGTCGAGCTGACGCTGGTCAATCCCGAGACCAACGAAATGCCCCACAACATCGATTTTCATGCCGCCACCGGCGCGCTCGGTGGGGCCGCGCTCACCCACGTCAACCCGGGAGAGCGGGTGACCCTGCGGTTCAAGGCAACGCGGACCGGGACTTTCGTCTACCACTGCGCACCCGAGGGCATGATCCCCTGGCACGTCGTGTCGGGCATGTCGGGCACGCTGATGGTGCTGCCACGCGATGGCCTCAAGGACGAGAAGGGCAACCCGCTGCGCTACGACCGGATCTACTATATCGGCGAGAACGAATTCTACATCCCGCGTGACGCGGATGGGAACTTCGTGAACTATGAGTCGCTCGGCGAGAGCTACGCCGACACGCTGGCGGTCATGCGCGGGCTGGTGCCCACCCATGTGGTCTTCAACGGTCGCGTCGGTTCGCTGACGGGCGAGAACGCCATGCAGGCGAAGGTCGGCGAGACGGTCCTGATCGTCCACAGCCAGGCCAACAGGGACACCCGCCCGCACCTGATCGGCGGTCACGGGGACTATGTGTGGGAGGAAGGCAAGTTCGCCAACCCGCCCGCCAAGGATCTTGAGACCTGGTTCATCCGAGGTGGCTCGGCCGGAGCTGCGCTCTACACCTTCCGGCAGCCCGGCGTGTACGCCTACGTGAACCACAACCTGATCGAAGCCGCCGAACTGGGCGCTACCGCTCACTTCACGGTCGAGGGCAACTGGGATGACGATCTCATGACCCAGGTCAGCGCTCCTGCGCCGATAAGCCCCGGCAGCTAATGCTGCATCCCCGGAGCCGCGTCCAACTGGCGTGGCTCCGGTCCCACTCCGGAGGTAGACAGGCAATGAACATCAAATTGACTTCGATGGCCTTCATCCTCCTCGCAGGTGCCACGGCCGGATTCCTTGGCGCTGTACCTGCCTGGGCTGACAGCGATTCCCTTACAATCTCCCCGCCCGAAACAGTTACGGTGCGGCCCGGCACGTTCGAGCATGTCCGCGCCGGGGAGTTCCTTCAAGGCGGGCGACCCGCCCGGGCTCCGCGCAGGGCGATCTCGGTCAGGCGCCCACTTGAAATCATGCGCTATCAGGTCACGCTCGCCGATTACGGCAAGTGCGTCTCGCAGGGCGCATGCAGTCCTGCCGATGGCCGCGGCCCGGATGACGGGCCCGTGACCGGCGTGAGCTATCTGGATGCCACAGCCTATGCCGAATGGCTCTCGGACGTGACCGGAGACAGGTGGCGTCTGCCGACCGACGAGGAGTGGGCTCTCGCGGCGGCCGAGAGGTTCGTTCCTGACATCGAGCCAACGGAGGAAGATCCGGACAACCCGGCGCTTGCATGGCTGTCGAGTTACAGGCGCGAGGCAAACCTGCGCCGCAAGCCTGATCCCTTCACGAAATCCAAAGGCGCGTTTGGCGAGAACTCCAACGGCGTGGCGGACATCGCAGGGAACGTCTGGGAGTGGACATCTTCCTGCTACATGCGCGTGGCGCTCGATGAGCGCGGCGAGAGCCTGTCGGAAGTCGAGAATTGCGGCGTCCATGTCGTGGAGGGGTTCCACCGGACCTACATGTCGAACTTCATCCGTGACGGGAAGAGCGGGGGATGCGCCGTTGGCTTGCCGCCGGACAATCTCGGCTTCCGTCTGGTGCGCGACCGTCCCGGCTTTCTCCGCAAGATGTTGGATCTGCTGTCCTAGCCTGCCAGCCCAACCCTGCGGGCGGCCTGGCGAAACAGGGCTTCGACGTCCGGAGAAAACCGGAAGGTGGCGAGAAAGTCCTCGACGGTAAAGGAGGGCAGGGATTGCCGAACCATGGCGGCGAATGTCCTGCCTTCCTCAATTCGCCCGGCCAGCGCCAAACAATGCGCCGCAATCGCGAGGATGATCTTATGCGCATTTGGCCGCGCCGAAGCCTTGATCGCCCATTCCGCCGCCTCCTCATATTCTCCCAGCCGGACATGGGCCAGAGCGCGGGCCCCGAGCATGCCGAACAGGAGCGGGTCGAATGGGCTGAGGCTGCGCGAATGGTTGGAGGAAGTGATTGCCGCCGCCGCATCTCCGGACTGCGACTGCACAAAGGACAGCGCATAGTGCCCCAGCGCGAAGTTGGGGCTGAGATCCACGGCCTTCTCGAGTTCCGCGACCGCCTGGTCCTGGCGGTTGCGCAGCCATAACGCCCTGCCCATCGCCCAATGCGCGGCGGGATCCTGATCGTCGACCATCAGGCTGCGCCCGGCTGCTTCAAATGCAAGGTCGGCCTCGCGGTTGCGATCCGCCCATTGCTGGAACGCGTTCTGCCAATGCGTGAATGAGATGCCGGCATGGGCCCGCGCGAAGGTAGGGTCGGCTTCGACGGAGCGCTTGAAGAACTGGTAGGCGAGTTCGTTGTCCGTCTTTGTGAAACGGTACATATGCCAGAGGCCGCGGTGATAGGCCTCCCAGGCATTGAGCGAATTGGGCGGCTTGAGTATCGCGCGGTTCTTCTCGGCGCTCTCGATCTCGTTGGCGATGGATGAGACGATCATGTTTCCGATGTCGTCGAGGACGAGGAACGCATCGTTCAGCCTGAGATTGAACTCGTCCGACCAAACTATCCGGGCGGTTCGCGCTTCTACCAGTTCCACCGACACTGATATGCGGCCGGGACTGCGCCTCAAAATGCCAGTCGCGAAATAGTCGACATTGAGCCGCCTGGCAGCGTCCTCCGGTCCGATACCCTGCTCGGCAAGTGCGAATACCGAGCCTCGGGCGATGATGAAAAGGCTCCGCAGCTTGGCAAGCCGGGTGATGATGTCGTGGGTAAGTCCTTCGGCCAGGCCGGCTTGTTCACCCGGCCTGTAGGGCTCGACGAAGGGCATGACGGCAAGCGAAGCCCGGTGGAGGGCTACCGACTGGGCAGGAGGTGTGGTTGCTGCGGTCCGCTGCTCCGATTCAACGACGTGAATGAGCGATGTTGCCGACGTTGGCGCCATGGCCTGGCGGTTGCGCAGCTTCTGCCATGCCGTCCTTATCTGGTCGAACTCTAGGCTTTCGGCTTCGAACAGGCGCACGACTGCCGCCATATGCTGCTCGGCTTCGACATGCATCCCGCATTCCACGAAGGTTTTGAGCAGGCGGATCTGGGCTCTCGCATCGAAGGGCGAGAGGTGGACCCAGCGTTCCACATAAGGTCGCACTTCATGCGGGTCGTTCTGCAGAAGGTCGGTCAGCCGTTCAAGCAGAGCTGTATGGCTGGCGCGATAGCGGCTGCGTTGGGTTGCCAGCCAATGATCAAGTTGCGGGCTGCGATTGAGATGCAAGCCTTCCAGAAAGTCTCCTGCGAAAAGACGGCAAAGCTCTCGCAAGCCATCAAGATCGAGCGTTCCGACACCTGCCCGGATTGCAGCCTCGATCTGAAGCACATCGACGAAGCAATCTTCCAGGTCCAGGGAGATCATCTCGCCTCTGGTCGAGACCCGGGCACGGTCCAACTCGTCAAGGACGGCGCGCAGCTTGCTGAGGCACCAACGCAATTCTCCCCTGGGGTCATTGGGAACATCGCCCAGGAGTTCGCAAAGGCGGCTGCGACCCACCGGGTTGGGGGCCAGGGCCAGATAGCCCAGCAGTGCCCGCACCTTCCGGGAAGGTGGCAGGTCGACCTGGCGATTGCGGCGCATAACGGAAAGCTGGCCCAGCATGCGCACCGTCAAGGCGGCGGCAGGCTCGGCTCGGATTGCCGGCGTTTCCATGCGCGTTTCCACGCTCCCAACCACGCTTGGGTCCACTGGTCCACATTACCACTGCTGCCGATCGGCTGCATCCGCTTCTTGCGCATGGCGACCGTCGCGAAACCCTGAACCAATGGAGAAACACAATGAAACCCCTTCAAAGAGGGTATTCGACCCTGCCGGCGACGGTCGGTGCGGTCGCAATCGGTGCCGTTCTGATCATGTCAGCAACGCCGCTCATCGCGCATGACGGCCAACATCACGTTATCGAAATCGACGATATCGAGTTCAAGCCGGGTCCGCCTACGCTGCCCCCTGGCGTGGAATACGCGGTGCTGGCGGGGAGTCCCATGGAAGAGGGGCCGTTCGTCATGCGCCTCAAGTTTCCCGCCAACTATGCGGTTCCGCCTCATCGCCATCCCCAGAACGAAGACGTCACGGTCATTTCAGGCGGCCTGGGAATGGCCATGGGGGAAAGGCACGATACTACGGCCGCACCGGTCTATAAGCCCGGTTCCTTCATTCATATCCCGACAGGCGAAGCCCACTTCGCCTGGACCGAGGAGGAAACGGTCGTCCAGATCAACGCCATGGGCCCCTTCGGCATCGAGTACGTCAATCCCCAGGACGATCCTCGCACCAACTGAGCATTGCACTTGATACGGTCGGGGACACGCCAACGATCCGGATCAATAATCTGGGCGTCGAGCACGCCACGATCTACGTCAAGGCCGAGTTCTTCAACCCGGCAGGTTCGGTCAAGGACCGGCTCGCGCTCAACATTATCGAAGATGCGGAACGGCGCGGCCTGCTCAAACCGGGGCAGACCGTCGTTGAGGCGACGAGCGGCAATACCGGCATCGGCCTGGCGATCGTCTGCGCCCAGAAGGGTTATCCGCTTGTCGTCACGATGGCCGACAGCTTCTCGGTTGAGCGCCGCAAGCTGATGCGGATGCTCGGGGCCAAGGTCGTCCTGACTCCGCGTGCGCTCAAGGGTTTCGGCATGTACCAGAAGGCCGTGGAACTGGCCGAAGCCAATGGCTGGTTCCTTGCCCGTCAGTTTGAAACCGAAGCAAATGCGGACATCCACGAAATGACCACGGCGCGCGAGATCATGAATGATTTCGCTGGCTCGCGCCTGGATTATTTCGTGACTGGCTACGGCACCGGAGGCACCGTTACGGGCGTCGGTCGCGTTCTGCGGCGGGAGCGGCCGGATACCCGCATCGTGCTCAGTGAACCAGCCAACGCGCAACTCCTCGGCTCCGGCCAGCTTCAGCAGCGCGGTCCCGGCGGCGCGCCAGCGGCCAGCCACCCGGCCTTCGAGCCGCATCCGATACAGGGCTGGACGCCGGATTTCATTCCTGGCGTCCTGCAGGAAGCCGTCGACCGGCACCTTTATGACGAAGTAATGCCGATAGCCGGCCCTGAGGCAATGAAGTGGGCTAGGGAACTTGCCCAGAAGGAGGGCATCTTCTGCGGTATTTCCGCAGGGGCCACCTTCGGCGTGGCCCGCCAGGTCGCCGAGCAGGCGCCCGCCGGATCAGTCATACTGTGCATGCTTCCCGACACCGGAGAACGATACCTGTCGACCCCGCTTTTCGACGGCATCGAGGCCGACATGGACGAAGAGGAGCTGGCGCTGTCGCTTTCGACGCCGGGCTTCCAGTTCGCCGCCTGACGGCATTGAAAGGTCCCGCCATGGAAGCTGTGCGCGCAGACGTCGAAGTTGCCGCCGAAGAGTCGCTCGACCCGGCCGACTGGTTCGCGGTAACAGAAGCGGCGCATCGGGTCGTTGATGAGGCAATTGCCTATCTTCGGGACGTGCGCACACAGCCAGCCTGGCGCGACGTGCCGGCTGTCGTGAGAGAGCGATTTGCCGAGCCACTGCCACGAGGACCTCAGCCTCTGGCTGAGGTCCTCCGCCTGGTTTCGCAGGACGCCATGCCCTATCCAATGGGCAATGTGCATCCACGTTTCTGGGCCTGGTACATGGGGTCCAGCAACCTTACAGGCGCCCTGGCAGATTTTCTTGCAGCAATCCAGGGATCGAACCTGGGAGGCGGCAATCACGCTGCCGTTCTCATTGAACGACAGGTGATCGATTGGTGCAGGGAGATGGTTGGCTTTCCGGCCGGAGCCAGTGGCACCCTGACCAGTGGCGGCTCCATGGCAAACCTGCTCGGCCTTACGGTCGCGCGCAATGTGAAGGCCGGAATTGACATCCGCGAGCAGGGCGTTGCGGCAATGCCCAAGCCGCTGCGCTTTTACGGTTCGGACCAGATACACTCCTGCCATCGCAAGGCCATCGAGACGCTTGGCCTTGGAAACCAGGCCTTGCGTCGTATCGAAACGGACGCCGCTTTTCGCATCGATGTTTCAGCGCTGAGGGCGGCAATCGCGCAGGACCGTGCAGCGGGACTGAAGCCTGCCTGCATCATCGCCAACGCCGGGGCGGTGAACACGGGTGCCATAGATGATCTGGAAGCCCTGGCCGACCTCGCTGCCGAGGAGGATATGTGGCTTCACATCGACGGCTGCATCGGCGCGTTGTTAGCAATTGCGCCGCTGGGCCATCAACTTGTTCCCGGCCTGGGACGCGCAGATTCGCTGGCGCTCGACCCACACAAGTGGCTGCATGCCCCCTTCGATGTCGGCTGCTGCCTGGTAAGGGATGCTGTCGCCCATCACGGCACCTTCGCGGCGACGCCGGAATATCTGGAGTCCGCACCCAGAGGGCTGCCCTCGGGTCATTGGCTCCATGAGTTCGGTCTGCAGACCTCGCGCGGGTTCCGTGCATTGAAGGTCTGGATGGCGCTGAAGGAGCATGGGGCGGAAAAATTCGGTCGCCTCATCGACCAGAATATTCATCAGGCGCATTACCTCGCCAGCCTCGTCGAGAAGGAGCGCCGGCTAACCCTGATGACGCCTGCAGCCATCAACATCGTCTGTTTCCGATACGACCCAGGAGGCCTTGACGAACCGGCCATCAAGGCGCTGAACACCGAGATCATGCTGCGGTTGCAGGAGGCGGGCACTGCAGTGCTTTCCGATACGACGCTGCGGGGCAAACATTGCCTTCGTGCCGCCATCTGCAATCACCGCACGCGCTACAGCGACCTGGATCTGCTGGTCTCCGAAATCCTGCGCCTGGGGGGAGAGCTGGAGAAGGAAGACGCAATATCCGTCGATAGGGCTCGAAGGGAGACACGATAGGCTTACGGGCCATGCATGGAGCGGAGCAAAAAGTTGTTCCAGAGACATGCGTGTTGGGCAGAGCCCTCGGCCCCGAAGCCGCCCGCGGAGGGGGCCTCACCAGCCTTGGAATTGCTTTAGCGCTTGAGGATCTATTTTGCCTTCTGCCACGTCGGCAAGGGCGCGATCGAGAATCTCGATTCCCATCTGCGCCTCTTCCCGCGTAAGGGTGAGCGGCGGCGTAAATTCAAGGACGTTCGAGTTCACGCCGACATAGAACAGCACGAGACCCAGTTCGAAGCATCGATAAACGGTCATGGCCGTTTCACGGCTTGCCGGTGCCTTGGTGCCACGATCGCTGACGAGTTCCACGCCAATCGCGAGGCCGCGCCCACGGACGTCGCCGACAAGGCCATGCCTCTTCTTGAGACTGTTCAAGCCTTCGAGCAGATAAGCGCCCGTCCGCTTCGCATTTTCGACCAGCCCGTCTTCTTCGATCGTTTCAAGCACGGCACCGGCCGCTGCCGCGCAGACCGGGTTGCCGTGAACCGTCTGGAATGAAAAGGCGGACTGATGGTTCATCACCGCCTCCGGGCCGACAGCGGCGGAGATCGGGAGCCCACCGCCAAGACCTTTTCCGAAGACGATGATATCGGGTTCGATCCCCAGGTGCTCGAAGGCGTGCAATTTTCCGCTGCGCCCCAGACCCACCTTGACCTCGTCGCAGACGAGAAGGATTCCGTGTTGCCGGCACAGTTTCTCGATCTCGAGGAAGAAATTCGCGGGAGGCACGATCATGCCTCCATCCGACTGGATCGGCTCGATGAAGAAGGCGGCGACTTCGTCCGGTGGAACAGAGCTTGCGAAAAGTTGCTTGATGTATTCCAGAGCAACCTTTTCGGCCTGGAGCTCGCCGCCATCACGATATGGATCGGGGTAGGGAACCAGGGTCAGGCCTGGCGCCTTGGGGACGCCTTGCTGGACAGGATGACCGGAAACCGCCATGGAGCCGGTAGTTCCACCGTGATAGGCTCCACGGAAGGCGAGAATTCTCGGCCGGCCTGTAGCTGCAACCACCGCTCGCGCGACGGTCTCGTTGGCGTCGGAGCCGGAATGCCCCAGCCACACCCGCCCGGCTGCCCGTTTCGGAACCATCGAAAGAAGCTTCTCGGCCAGCCTGACGGACGGCAGATTGGCCGAGGAGAGTATGCTGGCGCCTGCCTGGTCGGCAAGCGCCTCAAGGACCGCATGATGCAGCTTGGCGTGAGAATGGCCAAGGGCGGCGGCACCCCAGGAGGCGGAGAAGTCGAGCAAACGCCTTCCATCTTCATTGTTCAGGAACGCGCCGCTGCCTCCCACGGCCGCGAGCGGAAAGAAGCGGAGATGGGACATCCGCGACAGAGCGGCAACGTCCCTCTCATAGACGCCTGGGGTCTTCTCGCGCGGCATGGCCATTACTCGAAGAAACCGAGGACCTCGTCGAGCTGAACGACATGGCAATAGATCATGTTGATTATCTCGAGCTCGTGCCGGTGCAGTTCCATGGTGGCCGCAGCCGCGCAGTCCTCGACGAGCACGACCCCGAAGCTCTCGTCGGCCAGGCTGCGTACGGTGGAGGACACGCACTGGTCGGTGAAGATGCCGGCGCAGATTACATCCTTGATGCCCATATTATGCAGGATCAGCCGCAGGTTGGTTCCCGTCAGCGCGCTGTCCGTCGTCTTGATG
>SMEK01000475.1_pt1 | contig 15209 bp, 14 predicted proteins | sample 2456371 | NCBI WGS metagenome assembly SMEK01 (sample SAMN10132590, study PRJNA489261) | soil metagenome | isolation source: day1 antibiotic-loamy sand soil ammended with composted manure from dairy... | place: USA | collected 2015-04-01
GCACGTCGCGGTGCAGCAGCGGCTTGCGGAAGCGGCGGGGGAGTTCCGGACCAGGCCGCAGGGCATTCCGCCATCAAAATGCCGGCCCGCCAACATGGCGGACCGGTCAGAATCAGATGCAGGGAAAACGGGGCGGGAACAGCACCGTGCGGAGCGGCCGTCGCAGGCCAACGACGCATAGTCCCGGTCGCTCGCCCGACGGTCAGAAGTTCAACGCACGATCGCCGTTTTCGTCCCTGATCCGGGTCGGCAGGCCGATCTTGTTGAGAAGGCCCAGGAAGGGCTGCGGCGGCAGTTCTTCCACATTGGCCATCTTCTTCACGTCCCACTCACCGGTGGCGATCAGCATCGCCGCGGCGACGGCCGGAACGCCGGCGGTATAGGAGATGCCCTGGGAGCCGACCTCCTCAAAGGCTTCCTTGTGGTCGGCGACATTGTAGATGAATACCTCGCGTTCCTTACCGTCCTTGGTACCCTTGACGAGATCGCCGATGCAGGTCTTGCCGGTGTAGTCGGGCGCAAGCGAGCCTGGATCGGGAAGCACGGCTTTGACGACCTTGAGCGGAACAACCTCGACGCCCTCGGCCGTCCTCACCGGCTTTTCGGAAAGAAGGCCGATATTTTTCAGCACCGTAAAGACGTTGATGTAGTGGTCGCTGAAGCCCATCCAGAACCGCACATTGGGCACCTTAAGGATCTGCGACAGCGAATGCACTTCATCATGACCCGTCAGGTAGGCTTTCTGCTTTCCGACGACCGGGAGATCCCACTCCTTGCCAACCTCGAACATCTTGTTCGAGACCCACTGGTTGTTCTGCCAAGTCCAGACCTGCCCGGTGAATTCGCGGAAATTGATCTCCGGGTCGAAATTGGTCGCGAAATAGCGGCCATGGGTGCCGGCGTTGATGTCGACTATGTCGATCGAGTCGATCTTGTCGAAATATTCGTCATAGGCGAGCTTGGCATAGGCGTTTACGACGCCCGGATCGAAGCCGGCGCCAAGAATGGCCGTGACGCCTGCCTTCTCACATTCTTCCCGGCGCTTCCATTCGTAATTGGCATACCACGGCGGCGGCTCGCAGACCCTCATCGGGTCCTCGTGGATCGCGGTGTCGATATAGGCCGCTCCGGTAGCGATGCAGGCCGACATCACGGACATGTTGAGGAAGGCGGAGCCGACATTGATGACGATACGTGCGCCCGTCTGTTCGATCAGCGCCTTCGTCGCATCCACATTCATTGCGTCCAGCGTGTGGGCTTCCAGCTTGCCCTCCACCTTGAGGGCTTTCTTTTCGTGAATGGAAGCGATGATGGCGTCGCACTTGGCAAGCGTGCGCGAAGCGATATGGATATCGCCGAGCACGTCATTGTTCTGGGCGCACTTATGCGCAACGACCTGCGCCACGCCACCGGCGCCGATGATGAGGACGTTCTTCTTCATTTCCCTTGGAAAACTCCTTCTTTAGGGGGTGAACTCAAGAAAGGCTTTGTTCGTAGTCGGCGAAGCCGAATTCGCGAACGGTGCGGATCGATCCGTCGAGCTCGCGGATCGCGATGGCGGGCATTGCCACGCCATTGAACCAGTTCTTCTTGACCATGGTGTAGCCGGCCGCGTCCTCCACCGAGAGACGGTCGCCAACCTTCAGCGGTTTGGGGAAGCGGAAGGTGCCGAAAATATCTCCCGCGAGGCAGGACTTGCCGCAGACCATCACCTCGTGTTCGCCTGAGTCAGGCCCGATCCTTGCGCTTTCGCGATAGATCAGGAGGTCCAGCATGTGGGCCTCGATCGACGAGTCCACGATCGCCAGGTGCTTGCCGTTAAAGAGCGTGTCGAGGACGGTTACTTCCAGGGAAGCGCTGTTGGTGATGGCTGCCTCGCCCGGCTCCAGATATACCTGCACGCCGAAGGTTTCTGAAAACCGCTTCAAACGGGCGCAGAAATCCTCGAGCGGGTAGCCCTCACCGGTGAAGTGGATGCCACCGCCGAGGCTGACCCACTCGGCGCGCTTGAGCAATTCTCCGAAGCGCTCCTCGATCTGGCCGAGCATGCGGTCGAAAAGGCCGAAGTCGCTGTTTTCGCAGTTGTTGTGGATCATGAAGCCGCTGATCCTGTCCATGACGGCCAGCACCTTCTGCTGATCCCACTCACCAAGGCGCGAGAAGGGCCGTGCAGGGTCGGCAAGATCGAAGGAGGATGACGAAATGCCCGGATTCAGCCGCAGGCCACGCACGATGCCGGATGCATTACCCGCAAAGCGCTCCAGTTGCTGGATCGAGTTGAAGATGATCTTGTCAGCATATGACACCGCCTCGTCGATCTCGTGATCGGCCCAGGCGACCGAGTAGGCGTGAGTTTCGCCCCCGAAACGCTGACGGCCAAGGCGCACTTCGTTGAGTGACGAGGAGGTGGTGCCGTCCATGTGCTCGCGCATCAGGTCGAACACCGACCAGGTGGCGAAGCATTTGAGCGCCAGCAGCGCTTTCGCACCTGATTGCTCACGCACGCGGTCGATCATGCGCATATTGGCAAGGAGCTTCTGCTTGTCGATCAAATAGTAGGGCGTGCGCGGTTCGGCGTGTCGTGTCATGGGCTAACCGTTGTTTGCAGCCGGCCGGGCCGACCTTGTTGGGAATGTGAAATGCACCTGCCGGCGGTGGCGGCGTCATGCTGAAATGGGAAACCTGTCATCCTCTCCAGGAGGATGAGAGCAACGCCTATGCAGAACCAATCAGCGCTTTGGCGCTGTTTCCCCGAAGGCGCAGGCCGAAGCCTGGCGTTAGCACGCGTGCAGAAAAAAGCTTGCCGGCATTACACATCCGGAAACCGGCCTTGGGCGCCCTCATGGGCCACAAACTCGAATTATCTTCCGTTTGGGTGGCGTCCAGTTGGGCTGGGCCCATCCCCAATTGGAAGAGGGCGTCGCATTTCATGGCGTCCTCCCCAACCAGCAGATGAAACCTGCATCAGCAAGCGGGGCCCTTATAGCAGAGAAGTCGGCCGGCTCAACCGCAATAAACGGGTGCGACCGCTTGGCTCACCTGTGCGCCCATTCTGTCCCGCGCGGCTCGCAGCATCGGACATGCGAATCCGATGGGAACGCCGCGCTGGATGCAACAACATTCATCTTGCGAAACCGGCGGGAAGTGGAGATTGTTGCCACGGTGGAAGCAGGCCGCACCGACTCGCAAAGCATCAATGGTTGATTTAATTTCGAAAAATCAACGTTTTAAGCTTTACTTTCGGGCAATTCTCTCCCTTCCCATCGTCCAGTTTTCCAGGGCCAAGAAACCGGTAGTCGTCAGGTAACCTCGAAATGCAAAAACGTCCCCCGCTCACCCCAGTCATCGAAGCCCTGCCTACTATGGTGCCGTTTGTCGGCCCGGAGGCGCAGGAAAGGGCAAGCGGCCGGCCGTTCCGTGCCCGCATGGGCGCCAATGAAAGCAGTTTCGGCCCCTCCCCCCGGGTCATCGCCCGCATGGCCGAAGTCGCCAAGGACCAGTGGATGTACTGCGACCCGGACAATCACGATCTCAAGGTAGCGGCAGCAGCCCATCACGGAATCCAGCCGGAAAACATCGTTGTCGGAGAAGGTATCGACGGGCTGCTCGGCCTCATCGTACGCATGTACATTGCGCCGGGCGATCCGGTGGTGACCTCGCTGGGCGCCTATCCCACCTTCAATTTCCATGTTGCTGCCAGCGGCGGCCGTCTCGTGGCCGTTCCCTATGAAAGCGACCGCGAAAATCTCGATGGGCTGCTGGCGGCGGCCCGGCGCGAAAACGCGCCGCTGGTCTATCTGTCCAATCCGGACAATCCGATGGGAAGCTGGTGGAACGCAGACGAAATCAACCGTTTCGCCGCAGAACTACCCGAAACCAGCATGCTGGTGCTCGATGAAGCCTATTGCGAACTGGGCCCGGCTTCGGCAGTGCCGGCCATCGACGTTTCCCGACCGAACCTGGTCCGGATGCGAACTTTTTCCAAGGCCTACGGGCTGGCCGGCATACGCTGCGGCTACGCGTTCGGCGAAGCACAGGTTATCCGTGACTTCGAGAAGGTCCGCAACCATTACGGCGTCAGCCGGATGGCGCAGATAGCCGGGGTCGACGCGCTGGCCGACCAGGCCTATCTCGATTCGGTGGTGGCGCGCGTGGCGCGCGGGCGTGAGCGCATTGCGGAAATCGCGCGGGAAAACGGGCTGACACCCCTGCCCTCCGCAACCAATTTCGTCACCATCGATTGCGGCAGCGACGGTGAATTTGCCTCCAGGGTGCTCAAGGAGATGCTGTCGCGCGATGTGTTCATCCGCAAGCCGATGGCGCCAGGGCTCGACCGGTGCATCCGGGTGAGCGTCGGCCTCGACCATGAACTGGACATTTTCGCCGAGGAACTGCCCGGCGCGTTGGCCGCCGCGCGTAGCAAATGAGGCTCAGGCGCCTGGCGGGAGCGGCTCGGGGAAGCCAGCGCCGGGCGCACGCAACATCCAGCGCCGCCCGTCCCCCCGGAACTCGACCAGGCTTAGCGGCTCGACGTCGATCCGGGCGAAACATGCTGGCGATGCGCCCAATGCGGTAAGGATCGCGGCACGGATGGTGGCAGGATGCGTTACGGCGAGCGTCAGGCCGCTCCCACCCAGCAGCCTGTCCATGAAGCCCCGAACGCGCGCGCAGACCTGGCCGAAGGTTTCGCCCGCCGGCGGAGCTGCATGCGGGTCGGACAGCCACGCCGAAAGGTCGGCGGTTCCAACATCTGTCAGTTCCTTGCCACTCCATTCGCCGAAGTCTTGATCGGCAAGGGCGGCATCTTCGAGAACTTCTCCACCGAAGGCTTCTGCCGTCTGGCGCGCGCGCAGGGCCGGGCCGGTCAGCACCCGTGAGGCGCCAGGGAAACGGGCCGCCATCGATTCCGCACGGGCGCGGTAGCGTGGGTCCATCGGCTCATCGCACGGAAAGCAGCCGCGCCGCATCGCGGCTGTAGCGCCACAACAAACGAAAATCAGGCGTTGGGCCATTCGATTTGCCGGTTTCAGTTACTTCATCCAATTTCGTGAAGTGGGGCAGCCTGCCCCACAATTAAGCTTCGTTGACACTACGTAAGATTACCGGTACTGTCAGCAACGTATGCAGGCGTGGAAGCCGGTGCAAATCCGGCACGGTCGCGCCACTGTGATCGGGTGCCGCCTTGGCACGCCGAGAGTCAGATCTTCCCTGTATACGCCATCGAAACGGGACGCAGGATCCCAGGGAGACAGATATGTCCGATATCGCCATTGCAGCACCAGAAGTCCGCCCCATTCCGGTTCGGGAATTGTTGCCCTGGGCCATATTCGGCGGCCTGCTGATGCTGATTGCCATCTATTTCGTCGGCGCGGAAGAAGGCGCCACCTCGCTGTTCGGCAGCATGTATGTGCACGAGTTCGTGCATGATGGCCGCCACCTGCTCGGCTTCCCCTGCCACTAGGGGTAAAGGACATGGTTGGAAACCTTCTTCTCCGCGGCATGGTCGTGGGGATAGTCGCCGGCTTGCTTGCATTTCCTTTCGCGCACTTTTTCGGTGAGCCGCAAATTGATTGGGCCATCGCACTTGAAGAGCAGGCCACAGCCGCGGAGTTGGCGGCGAGCGGCCAACCGGCCTCCGAACACGAAGAGCCGGAGCTTGTCTCGCGCTCGACGCAAGCGGGAATCGGACTGCTGACAGGCCTAGTCGTCTATGGCGCAGCCGTCGGCGGTCTTTTTTCACTGGTCTTTGCCTATGCCTATGGCCGCCTCGGCCGCCTTGGACCTCGCGCCACGGCGGGACTGCTTGCGCTTGGCGGGTTCATCGCCCTTGTCATCGTGCCATTCCTGAAATATCCGGCTACGCCTCCTGCCGTGGGGGACCCCGAAACGATCGGCGCCCGAACCGAACTGTTTTTCGTCATGATCGCGGTTTCGCTGATTGCAGCCGTCGCGGCGATCAGCCTGGCCCAGCGGCTTTGGACAAGGTATGGCGGCTGGAATGCCTCCATCATCGCCGGCCTCGCCTTCGTCGTCGTGATTGCCGTCGCGCAATATGCGCTTCCGACGGTCGACGAAGTGCCGGAAGGCTTCCCCGCCACGCTATTGTGGCAGTTCCGCACGGCGTCGCTCGGGCTACATCTGGTTTTGTGGGCAGTCGTGGGCCTGGGCTTCGGAGCGCTTGCCGAACGCAGCCTTGCCGGCGGCAGGATTGCAGGCTCGTCCCCGGCTGTCCGTTGAAGTGAAAACGATGCTGCGGCGCGCTCAACCGTCCTTGCGCGCCGCGCTAGTTTGCGCGGCCCTGGCGCTGGCAGCCACGGGACCGGCGTCGGCGCATTCCTCCCGCCGCTCTGCCGCAGACGACAGCGGCATTGCCATAAACGCCCTGACCCATGGGCAGATGGCGGTGATCTCAGACTATCGCTCGCAGATTCTCGCGCTTGCGGCACGCCAACCCAATACGGACCGAACGTTCCGACGGCTCCGGAACTATGGAGCCATACAGTTCACCTATTGTCTCTGGGGCCTTGTTCCAGGCAGCGTGCGCGACGAGCACAGCCCCTTTAACGAATGCAGCCACGCCTATCTTTCGGCGGCGCATGCGCTGCTGCTTTACATGCAGGATATGCCGACCGGTGACCTGGCACTCCGGGCCGAACTGGAAGCGCTGCTTTCGCGCATCGATGCCGAAATGGTGCGCCGAGGCGCCTCCCTCGTGCTGTGCCAGTTCAGCGGCGGGGAATACAACACGGCCAGCCTGATCCGGCCAGACTGGCGACAGATACCTTCTCATCTTCCCAGCCTGCTTTCCTTCGGCGTGCTGGGATTGGGGTTGGCCGCGGGCACAATTGGCCTCAACTCCTCGAGAAGACGGCAAGCTTCCGCCTGACTCGATCCGGCGTCATTCCGTCCAGCTTCCATCAAAGCGCGCCGGCATGTCCGCGCCTATCCCACTCACGGATCGCCGATTGAATTAAATGAACGACTGTTTTATTACAGATCCGCTTGGGAGGAGTCATGGCGCGCAAGGCAGGCTCGTACGGCGAACGCACTGAGGCAGCTATCCGGGACGCTGCGCTCACGCTCATTGCGCGCCATGGCTACGAGGCCGTGTCTATGCGCCAGTTGGCCGGCGAGGTCGGCCTGCAGGCGGCAGCGCTTTACCGCTATTTCCCGACCAAGGAAGACCTTCTGTTTTCGCTCATGCTGCAGCATATGGAGGCACTCGACCGCGCATGGCAGGACGCTGTGCGCGAGTGCGCGGCCGATCCGCTCGGGCGCCTTGCCGCCTTTGTCCGGAACCACATCGCCTTTCATATTGAAAGGCGGCATTCCACCCACGTTTCCAACATGGAGCTGCGCAGCCTGTCGCCGGACCGGTTGACGAGGATTCTGAAGCTGCGCGTGGCCTATGAAAAGGAACTGCGCACAATCCTGCGCGACGGTGCCGAAAAAGGCGTTTTCGCGGTTGAGGACGTGCCGTTGACCGCCATGGCGATCATCCAGATGATCACCGGCGTAATCGTCTGGTTCCGCCCCGGAGAGCGGCTGTCAGTGGCCGATGTCACCGCTAAATATCTCACCATGACGATGCGCCTTGTCGGTGCCGAGACCATTCGGGAGAAGTGCCATGTATGACCGCACGCTGAAATTCGGGCACGATGAAGAGATCGAGGCACTGCGCGAGTCGGTACGTCGCTTTGCGCAGGAGAAGATAGCGCCACTGGCGGCATCAATCGACAGGGACAACGATTTTCCAATGCATTTGTGGAAGGAACTGGGTGCGCTCGGTCTTCTCGGCATTACGGCCGACCCGGACTGCGGCGGCTCCGGCATGAGCTATCTGGCCCATGTGGTGGCGATGGAGGAAATCTCCCGCGCCTCCGCCTCGGTCGGGCTTTCCTACGGCGCGCACTCCAATCTCTGCGTCAACCAGATCAACCGCTGGGGCACGCCCGAGCAAAAGCGGAAATATCTTCCGGCACTGTGTTCGGGCGAGACGATCGGCTCGCTGGCCATGTCGGAGAGCGGTTCGGGATCGGACGCCGTGTCCATGCGGTTGCGCGCCGAAAGGCGCAACGACCGATATGTTTTGAACGGCACCAAGATGTGGATCACCAACGGGCCGGACGCCGGCACGCTGGTTGTCTATGCCAAGACAGAGCCCACCATGGGCTCGCGCGGCATTACCGCCTTCATCATCGAAAGCGCGATGAAGGGGTTCTCCGTGGCGCAGAAGCTGGACAAGCTCGGCATGCGCGGGTCCAACACCGGTGAGCTTGTCTTCGAGGATGTGGAGGTGCCGTTCGAGAATGTTCTTGGTGAAGAGAACAGGGGCGTGGAAGTACTGATGTCGGGCCTCGACTACGAACGCACCGTGCTGGCCGGCGGGCCGCTCGGCATCATGGCCGCCTGTCTCGATCTCGTCATGCCCTATGTGCGGCAGCGCCGCCAGTTCGGCCAGGCCATTGGCGACTTCCAGCTCGTTCAGGGCAAGCTGGCGGACATGTATGTCGCGATGAACGCCGCGCGCGCCTATGTTTATGCAGCCGCCGGCGCATGCGATCGCGGGGAAACCGCGCGAAAGGACGCCGCCGGCTGCATCCTGTTCGCCGCCGAGAAGGCCACGCAGCTGGCGCTCGACGCCATCCAGCTTTTGGGTGGAAACGGCTACATCAACGACTTTCCCACTGGCCGCCTGCTGCGCGACGCAAAGCTCTACGAGATCGGAGCGGGAACGAGCGAGATCCGCAGGTGGCTGATCGGGCGCGAGATGATGGCGGACAATTGACCCGGCAATGGAATGGGCTCGTGGCCGACGCTTCCGTTTCCGGCCCGGAGCCGACCTGTCCTATAAGAGCGAATACGCACCGCTGATCATCGGCGCCTGAACTGGAGATTTCATGCCTCCTCTTGCTACCTCCATCTCGCCTTCTGCCGAAACCTTCCGCGCCAACGAGGAAAGGATGCGGGCACTCGTGGCCGACATCTCGCAGAAGGCTGAGATCGTCCAGCGGGGTGGATCGGAAGAGGCGCGCCAGCGCCACCTTGCGCGAGGCAAGCTCCTGCCGCGCGACCGGCTGGCTCAGCTGCTGGACGCCGGCTCGCCGTTTCTCGAGATCGGCCAGTTCGCCGCTTGGGGCATGTATGGCGGCGACATCGCTTCGGCGGGCATGATTGCCGGCATCGGTCGCGTCGAGGGGCGCGAAGTCATGGTCGTGGTAAACGATGCCACGGTGAAGGGCGGCACCTACTATCCGATCACTGTGAAGAAGCACCTGCGCGCGCAGGAGATAGCCGCCCAGAACAACCTTCCTTGCATCTACCTTGTCGATTCCGGTGGCGCCAACCTGCCCAACCAGGACGAGGTCTTTCCGGACCGGGACCATTTCGGGCGTATCTTCTACAACCAGGCCACGATGTCCGCCGCCGGAATACCGCAGATCGCCTGCGTGATGGGGTCGTGCACCGCCGGCGGCGCCTATGTGCCCGCCATGGCCGACGAGTCCATCATGGTGCGCAAGCAGGCCACCATCTTTCTGGGCGGTCCCCCGCTCGTGAAGGCGGCGACGGGCGAGGACGTAACGGCCGAGGAACTGGGCGGCGCCGACCTGCATACGCGCGAGTCCGGCGTGGCCGATCACTATGCGCTGGACGAGGCCCACGCCCTGGCAATCTGCCGCCGCATCGTGAAGAACCTGAATCGAAAGAAGGACATGGGCCTTGCCCTGCAGAAACCGATTCAGCCGCTTTACTCTCCAGATGAACTTTATGGCATCGTGCCGACCGATCCGCGCCAACCCTATGACGTGCGGGAAGTGATCGCGCGCATCGTGGACGGTTCGGAGATGGACGAGTTCAAGGCAAATTATGGAACCACCCTGGTCACCGGCTTTGCACATCTGCACGGAATGCCGGTGGGAATCATTGCCAACAATGGAGTGCTGTTTTCTGAATCCGCCCTGAAAGGCGCGCATTTCATCGAGCTTGCCTGCCAGCGCAGGATACCGCTGATCTTCCTTCAGAACATCACCGGCTTCATGGTCGGCAAGAAATACGAGGCCGGCGGCATCGCCAAGGATGGAGCCAAGCTGGTAACGGCAGTGGCAACCGCGCAGGTTCCAAAGGTCACGATGATCATTGGCGGCTCCTTCGGTGCGGGCAACTATGGCATGTGCGGCCGCGCCTTCTCACCCCGTTTCTTGTGGATGTGGCCGAACGCACGCATTTCCGTGATGGGCGGGGAGCAGGCCGCCACGGTCCTGGCGCTGGTCAAGCGGGAAAGCATCGAACGCAAGGGCGGGTCATGGAGCGCCCAGGAAGAGGCCGAATTTCGCCGCCCGATCCTCGAGAAATATGAGCGCGAGGGGCAACCGCTATACTCCTCCGCCCGGTTGTGGGACGACGGGATCATCGATCCGGCAAAGTCCCGCGAAGTTCTGGCGCTTTCCTTGAGCGCCGCGCTGAACGCGCCGATACCGGAAACGAAGTTCGGCATCTTCCGGATGTAACCCGACGTAGCGGGGCGGACGCCATTTCCGAGGACGCTCGCTTCGCGATGTAGCCTACGCATGCATCGTTCCCGCGGCCGCGGCATGGCATCTGATTTTACGGCCCACCGTTCGCTTTTCACCTTGCGGGCCGGTTCATTCACCATACCTATAGAGGTGACGCCTTTCGCCCGCCCGTCAGTTGCCAGGCCAGAACCGGGAACCGAACCATGCCAATCTCCCCCATCCGACACTCTCTCGTTTCACTCAGCGCCTCGGTGCCGGATGATGCGTTCACCGCCCCGACGCTCGGCACGGATCGGGAGGGTTCAGGGGTCGTTATCAGCGAAAATGGCCTGGTGCTGACTATCGGCTATCTCATCACCGAGGCAGACGAGGTCTGGCTCACTCGGCATGATGGCCGGGTGGTCGCCGCACACCCCCTCGCCTACGACCAGGAAACCGGATTCGGACTCGTCCAGGCGCTGGGAGACATGGACCTGCCCGCGCTCTTCTTCGGCGATTCCAAGGCCGCACGGACCGGCGATCCGATCATGCTTATCGACGGCCAGGGCCGATCTGTCGAAGGCAAGATCGTAGCCCGGCAGGAGTTCGCGGGCTATTGGGAATATCTGCTGGACGAGGCCATCTTCATAGCCCCGGCGCATCCCTCCTGGGGTGGAGCGGCGCTGGTCGATGCACAGGGCACGCTGCTTGGAATAGGGTCTCTGCGGCTGCAGATGGCCAGCGGCAACGAGTTATCCGACATCAACATGGTGGTGCCGATCGACATCATCGAGCCGATCTTCGATGACCTGGTGCAGCGTGGCGCGGCGCAAAAGCCGCCGAGACCCTGGCTCGGCAGCTTCTGTGCGGAACAGAATGGCAAGGTGGTGGTAATGAGCGTTGCCGCCGACGGGCCTGCCGACAAGGCCGGTGTGAAGGCAGGCGACATCATTTCCGACATAGGCGACCGCGAGGTGCGGGGCCTTGCCGACTTCTACCGCACGCTATGGTCCAGCGGACCGGCGGGCGTGGAACTGACGCTGCGCGTGGTGCGCGACGGACGCGAGGCATGGTTGAGGGTAAAGTCCGTGGACCGTGCCGCGATGCTGAAAAAGCCGCAGATGCAATAGGGCGAGGCCCGGCCCTTTCTCCCCGGGCAAGGGGAGGATAGAAAGGGCCATGTTCTCGAAAATCCTTATCGCCAATCGCGGCGAGATCGCCTGCCGGATCATCCGAACCGCGCGCCGCATGGGCGTTCGCACTGTCGCCATCTACTCCGACGCTGACGCCCGCGCCCTGCATGTCGCAATGGCCGACGAGGCCGTTCGCATCGGCCCTGCCCCGGTGGGCGAAAGCTATCTCTCGGCGGAAAAGATAATCGAGGCGGCACGCATGCGCGGCGCCGAGGCGATCCATCCCGGCTACGGGTTTCTTTCGGAAAACCCGGATTTCGTGGATCAGGTGGTTGCGGCGGGGCTGACCTTCATCGGCCCCTCGGCTGCCTCGATCCGCGCCATGGGGTTGAAGGACGCTGCCAAGCGGCTGATGGAAAAGGCGGGCGTGCCCGTGGTGCCTGGCTACCATGGCGAGGCACAGGAGATCGTCGTCCTGGCCTCAAAGGCGAGCGAAATCGGCTACCCGGTGCTGATCAAGGCCCGCGCCGGCGGCGGCGGCAAGGGCATGCGGCGCGTGGACGATCCCGACGATTTCCCCGAGGCGCTCTCGGCTGCGCGGCGCGAAGCCATGGCTGCCTTTGGCGATGATCGTGTTCTGGTGGAAAAATATGTCGAGAAACCGCGCCACATAGAAGTGCAGGTGTTCGGCGACAATTTCGGCAACGTGGTCCACCTGTTCGAACGCGACTGCTCTGCCCAGCGCCGCCACCAGAAGGTGATTGAGGAGGCGCCCGCTCCCGGCATGACGCCAGAGATGCGAGCCGCGATGACGCAAGCGGCTGTCACGGCGGCTCAGGCGATCGCCTATGCCGGAGCCGGGACGATCGAGTTCATCGTCGATGTTTCGCAAGGGCTGCGGCCGGACCGGTTCTGGTTCATGGAGATGAATACCAGGCTCCAGGTGGAGCATCCGGTGACGGAGATGGTCACCGGCATTGACCTGGTGGAATGGCAACTGCGCGTGGCGGCGGGCGAGAAACTGCCGCTCAGTCAGGAGCAGATCCGGCTTTCCGGTCACGCTTTCGAGGCGCGGCTCTATGCCGAGGACGCTTCCAGGGGCTTTCTTCCGGCCACCGGCACGCTGCACCATTTGCGGTTTCCTGACGCGGTTCCGGACAAGGCGGCCATACGGGTCGAAACCGGTGTCCGTGCGGGAGATGCCATCTCGCCCTGGTACGATCCGATGATCGCCAAACTGGTGACGCATGCACCAGACCGCGACTCTGCCCTTGCCGCAATGCGCGCCGTGCTGGCCCGGACAGAGGTGGCCGGCTCTACGGTCAACACCGCCTTCCTGGCCGCCCTGGCGGCGGACCCGGGCTTTGCTGCCGGTGATGTTGATACCGGACTCATCGAGCGCAGGCAGGAGCAACTGACCAGGCTCCCGCCACCGGATGCGGGCGTTGTTGCAGCCGCGGCGCTGGCCGCTGCAGGCGTGGAGGAATGGCCTCGGGCGGAGGACCCGTGGGCGACGCTGGCAGGCTATGCGCATTTCCATGCTGTGCCCAAGACAGTGGAACTGCGCCTGGGCGTGGAAACGGTTTCCGCCAGGATTTTCGTCAGGGATAAGAAATTCGTGGTCGAGCTGGCCCCAGGTCCCGTCAATCCCTCACACCAGAACGTTACAATGGCGGATACGGAAACCAGGCATAGGGTTGCTCGCTGGCCGGGTCATGTCACCGTATTTGCAGGTGCGGTTGCCTATACATTCGCCATTCCTGATCCGCTGGCGCAGGCGGGCGAGGCCGCTGGCGGCATGGCATCGTTGCGCGCGCCCATGCCCGGACTGGTCAAGGTCGTGCGCGCCGCACGCGGTGACAGGGTGGTCAAGGGCCAGCCCCTTCTCATTCTCGAGGCGATGAAGATGGAGCACACAATCTCCGCACCGCATGACGGAGTGATTGCGGAAATACTGGCGGAGGGATTGCAGGTCAGCGAGGGCGCATTGCTGGTGCGCTTTGCCGAGGAAGAAGCCACCGTGTGAGTTGCAACCCTGACCGCGAGGCGCCGGAGGAGACGCCCCTCCCCCACAACTTCGCGTGAGCAAAGGTGACCGACTGTCGGGGTTGATGGCGGAGGCCTGAGGTGCTTGACGTTCGAAAAAAAATGGCCGGGCAAGCCCGGCCATTTCCGTATCAGAAGACTAAATCAGGGCTGGATCGGCGCGTAGCTTCCGTCGTGCCACTGGTTGATGTCATAGCTGGCATTCTTCAGGTCGCCCTTCTCGTCGAAGACGACTTCGCCGATGACGGTCTTGATCGGCTCGCCATTCTTGAGCGCCTCGGCTACCTTCACAGGATCTTCGCTTCCGGCGCGCTCAATGCCCTGCGCAAAGGCCTGGATCACCGCGTAGGAGAACAGCGTAAAGCCTTCCGGCACGAAACCGCCGGCCTTGATCTTCTCGATTACTTCCTTCGCTTCCGGCTTGGCCTGGGGATCGGACGGGAACACGAACATGGTACCCTCGCCAGCCGGGCCGGCAACCTGCCAGAATTCCGGCGAGGCGATGGAGTCCGGCATGATGAGCTGGTATTTGAGGTTCTGTTCGGCCGACTGGCGCAAGATCAGGCCCGCCTCGGGGTGATAGCCGCCAAAATAGACGACATCCGCCTTCATTTCCTTCAGCTTGGTGACCAGGGCCGAATAGTCCTTTTCACCGGCATTGATACCTTCGTAGGCGACTTCCTTGAGGCCGCTCTCATTCATGGTCGCGCGCACGGCGTCAGCCACGCCCTGACCGTAAGCGCTCTTGTCATGCAGGATGACGACATTCTTGCCGGCATATTTCTTGGCGATCCACGGCCCGATGAAAGCGCCCTGCGCATCGTCGCGCGTGTAGAGGCGCATGATCGTGGACCAACCCTTGGCGGCCGCGTCGTCGGTCATGACGGGGTTGGAGGAGGCCGGGCTCATCATAAGCGCGCCAGCCTCGGCATATACGGCGGAGGCGGGAATGCTGGCGCCCGAGCAGGCGTGACCGTCGATGAACATCACGCCGTTGCCGACGATACGGTTGGCAATCGAAACGGCCTGTTTGGGATCGCACTGGTCGTCCTCGAAATCGAGCTTGATCTGCTTGCCGAGAACGCCGCCCTTGGCGTTGATCTCGTCGGCTGCAGCCTGGGCGCCGTGCCTGAACTGGTCGCCGATGGTGGCAAGCTGGCCGGTCATCGGTCCAGCGACGGCAAAGGTGATCTCGTCAGCCCAGGCCGTTTGCGACGACAGCAGCATGCCTATCAGTGCAGCACTCGCCAGGTATTTTATCTTTTTCATCAAATGGTTCCCCCATGTTCGGACGGACCATACGGCCCGCTCTTCACCTCGGCGGCAAGATTCCATCGCCGCCCATTCCTGTCTTGGCGCATCGGCGCCGTGCCGTTGGGCCTGCGTCCTATAGTGGCTTCAGCGGTCGGTGAAAAGACGGAAGCCGCGCCGGCTCAACTCCGGACGCGGCTTGCTGGGATGATTTGTCCGGCGCCCCCGGCTCCGGACAAATCTCGCTTCCCTGTTGATGGCGCAGTCAGCATTGCCGCGGCGCTCG
>SMEK01000477.1_pt1 | contig 15136 bp, 12 predicted proteins | sample 2456371 | NCBI WGS metagenome assembly SMEK01 (sample SAMN10132590, study PRJNA489261) | soil metagenome | isolation source: day1 antibiotic-loamy sand soil ammended with composted manure from dairy... | place: USA | collected 2015-04-01
CTTATTTGGTCCAAAAAAAGGTGCAATTGCGGGTGCTGTCGGCATGGGGCTATTTGATCTCGTTGGCGGATGGCTTGTTTGGGCTCCAATTACAATTATATCTAGAGCTTTACAAGGGTATATTGTTGGAAAAATTGCTTGGTCAAATGGAAGCCGTGGAGATAGCCTTGCTAAAAATATCATTGCAACGATTGTATCCATTCCAGTGATGGTGGGGGTATATTACATCGGTGAAGCGATTATGTTTTCAAGTTTCATAATGCCGCTAGCTTCTATTCCAGGCGATCTTGTACAAAATGGAATTGGCATAATCATTGCAATTCCAGTTTGCATGGTACTGAAGAAAATTCCATATTTTGCTTCAATTACTAGATGATGAATGGCTAATATCGTTGTGCCATTGGCCGAAATAGAAGCAAAAGTGGCTAATAACTTACGGGAATAGTGCTAATATAGCAAAAGCAGAAGAAGCATTTTTTCTGGTAGGCCAATATCTTTGGGAAAGTGGCCAATTTTTTAACAACGAAGTAGCAATAACTGACAAGGTCTCAAAAGCAGAATCTACAAGTGTAGTTTTTCAGGAGCGCAATTTCATGATTCGAATTCAATAATAATATCACCTTCTATTGAAGTAAGCGGAAAACCCGCAGACAAAACTTCACTAGAAAATTTCAAATTTCATAGAATAATGCCTCTCAAAATTGTTCATCATATCGTCATGCATTCCAAACAAAACTTGATGAAAAAAGAAACTTTTTTGGGAATTCTAACGTATAAATGGTATAGAACATAGAGGGAGGCAGTAATTATGGATAATGAACGTAAGCGGATTATTAAATTAGTTGAAGAAGGTGCCATCTCTGCGGAAGAAGCCATCACTTTACTTGAAGCGTTAAATAAAAAACAAGAATCATCAGCACAAACTCAATCTCAATCCAGCGCAGTTTCATTACCACTTTCCAATGAAGAACAAAGTCACCAATCTCAACAGCAATCTACTACTGATCATTCCCAAAAAACAACTGGATTTGAAGATATTTTTGGGAAAAACTTTAACAATAAAGAATTTAATAAAAAGATGGACGAGTTCATGAACGAAATCAAAGAAGATTTGACCGAATTTTCAAGTCGTTTAATGGGCGTATTAGGGACAACGTTTAAAAAGCTGAAAGATTTTGACTTAGATTTCCCATTGAACAATACAAAAATTGATTTTGAAAAGCAATATTCCTTTAATGGCAATGAAGTGAGAGGAATTCAAATTGAAATTCCAAATGGGAAAGTGGAAGCTTTAAGATCTGAATCAAATGAATTGAAAGTCGTTGCGAAAGTCAAAACATTTATGGTTGAAAATGATGAAGAGAAAACAATTGCTGCATTTGAACGGGAGTTTGTAAAATTTGAAGATGGGAAACTAGAGTTAAAATGCTCATCTAAATTAACGCAAGTAAATATACGGATCATGATTCCTGAGAAAGAATACGATATTGTGTTAATGAAACTACTGAATGGCGGCGTTTCCATCAATGAGTTAAATGCTAAACTTGTGAAAATACGAACTTATAATGGCTCAATAAAATATATGGATGGACAATTTGAAAATGCCGATGTGCAATCCGGAAATGGTGCCATTGAAATTGTTCGCGTAAAAGGTGAAGATTTAGAAGTTCAAACAGTGAATGGCCGCATTTATGTAGATGGAGAGCTTCGAGAAGTAGAAGCGGAATCAGTGAACGGAGCAGTTATTGTGACAACAAATGATAAAAATGCTCGAAAAGTGAAGGCACAAACCGTTGCAGGGGCAGTGGAGCTATATGTTCCAAAAACGGTTTCCATTAACGGATCTGCAGCAACAAATGTAGGGAAAGTAGATCTTGGTCTATCTGATGTGATGACACGTATAGTAGAAGATCAATTCCTTACGAAGACAGTGCATTTTGATAAGATTATCGAAAATGCTCCTGTATTAAAAATGACTGGTGAATCCCGCACAGGAAGCATCATCATTCGATATACAACGATAGGCGGGGAATCCTGATATTTTCAGGGTTCCTGGCCTTTTTTATCATAAGCCCTAACAGAATGTTTATGGATCCAATAAAAGTAAGTTCAAATAGGAAACAAAAGAAATCCTTCGATTTTGAAGTGAAAAAAATAGACTGGTACCCATGAGAAATTGATAAGTAATGGGGGACAATATGCTGAAATATATAGGTTACGAGCTCAAAAATATAAATGATAGGAGAGTAGAAATAAATTGAGTATAACAGAGCTGAGAGTTTTTAGAGAGAGTGATATTGTAACGATTAAAGGATGGTTTGAAGATGCAGAAGTTCAACGTCGTTTGGAAGGCATGCAACCGCTATCCGAGTGGTATAATTATGTCGCAAGTAAAGAAGATTACCAAGTGTGGACGGCACTAGATGAAAATAAACAACCTATTGGAATCGTCATGGTAGAGCAAGAATCAAATTATGTTGGTTATATAGCGCTTGTAATTAACCCGATTTTGCGTGGCAAAGGATATGGTAAAGCCTTAGTAAAAAAAGTAATGTCTTTACCATCAACTCAATCTATTAAAAAATGGATTGCAAACATTGAGACAGATAACATTGCTTGCTTAAAATGTTTTGAATCGGTCGGATATTCATTTGAAAATTCGATACCGGATGAAGATGGTTATTATTCGCTTATTTATATCTCTAATTAAGTGGGGATAACGCATTTTAAAATTATAAATTCATACTGAAGGTGTTCAACTCACCTATTACCATATACATGCTCATCAGTATTTTAACCCAAAAGTCAGCCCAAACTTGTCCTGAAATCAAATATTCATTTTCATTATTAATATAAAAACCTAAGTAAACATGGTTCAAACCTTGATATACAATATTTCTCGTGATTTTAATAACTACAATAGCTAAGAATCCTAAAGTTTCAAGGGTTCTTAGCCCTTTTTTATTTAGTCTACCTATAGCTTATAGGGGAGGAAAACACAAAATGGAATGTAAAAAAATGAATTGCTCATTTATAAAATTTTAAGAGTAAGCAAATATTTTTTTCAAAAAGTAATGAAACAATTTCTTCTTAAAAAATTTCTCGAAAAAGATCGAACATATGAAATCTATTCGATAAATTATTAATATTTTTTTGAAAATAGAAGGATTTTTTTTATTGATTATTGAATTAAATTTTCTGGTGCTTGCTTTTTTTTTTTGCTAGTTTATTAGGAAATTGGTGAGTTTTGTTGAGGAATGAAACGAAAATGTAAAATTATGCGTTCTATAAAGTGATATAATATTAATTGGTGAATTTACTATAGATAGAACTTAGGTGAAAATTAATGATACATATGAAAGAAGTTTACAAAAAATACCCGAATGGTGTAGTAGCTGTAAACGGTATTTCTGTAGATATAAAGCAAGGTGAATTTGTTTATGTTGTCGGTCCCTCAGGGGCTGGGAAATCGACATTCATTAAACTTATGTATCGTGAAGAAGTACCTACTTCTGGAGAAGTCATCATAAATGGCGTCAATACATCAAAATTAAAGCGAAAGGAAGTTCCTCACTTTAGAAGGCAGCTTGGTATTGTGTTCCAAGACTTTAAATTGCTTCCAAAATTAACTGTTTACGAAAACGTTGCCTTTGCAATGGAAGTAATTGAAGAACATCCAAAAGTGATTCGTAAACGGGTTATGGAAGTGTTGGAACTGGTAGGGCTAAAACATAAAGTTCGCATGTTTCCAAGCGAATTATCCGGGGGAGAACAGCAACGAGTTTCGATTGCTCGATCCATTGTGAATATGCCAAAAGTTGTGATTGCGGACGAGCCTACAGGAAACCTTGACCCGGAAAACTCTTGGGAGATTATGAGGATCTTCGAAGAAATTAATACGATGGGAACGACCGTTGTCATGGCAACTCACAACCGAGAAATTGTCAATCAAATTCGCAAGCGAGTGATTGCAATTGAAGGTGGTATGATTGTAAGAGACGTTTTCGGAGGTGAATATGGTTATGAAATATAGAACCCTCCAACGTCATTTTCGAGAAAGTTTGAAAAGTTTGAGCCGTAACGGTTGGATGTCGATCGCTTCCATCAGTGCAGTTACTGTAACCCTTTTGTTAGTTGGTATTTTTGCATTGGTGATGATGAATTTAAATAATTTTGCAGACAATATTGAGAATGATGTAGAAATTCGCGTTTTGATTGATATTATTAACGATCCTGAAGAAATGAAGATTGCAGAAGATAAGTTGATTCGCCAAGTGCAAAGTTTACCGGATGTTGCAGAAGTAAAATACTCTTCAAAAGAAGATGAATTACAGATTTTAATAGAAAACTATGGTGAAGATTTTAGCTTATATGAACAAAGCAATCCATTAAGAAACGTATTATATGTAAAGGCAAAAGAGCCGGAACAAACAGCGAGTCTTGCGAAGAAAATCGAAAAGTTTGACCATACATATGATGTCATTTACGGAGAAGAAAAAGTTGAAAATTTATTTAATTTCCTAAATACTGGTCGCAATATTGGCCTCGTATTAATTTTAGGTCTTTTATTTACGGCGATTTTCTTAATCTACAATACAATTCGCATTACGATCATTGCTCGTCGTGATGAGATAGAAATTATGAAACTTGTAGGTGCAACAAGCTCTTTTGTACGAATTCCATTTTTATTTGAAGGATTGTGGCTTGGTTTATTTGGATCAATAATTCCAATGATTGTCGTATCTGTCGTTTACTATAACCTTTACCACAAATTGAGCCCAAAAATTCATGGCAAAATGTTACAACTATTAGAAGTAACTCCTCTAATCTATCAAGTGAATTTAATAATTTTAGCGCTTGGTATCTTTATAGGAGTTTGGGGTAGCTTCATGTCTGTACGAAAATTCCTGAAAGTCTATTAAGCTGAAGGAGGAACCATTTGATGGGGAACTATGTAAAACACCACTTCAAATTATTTGCTGCTCTAGTAGCTGTACTATTATTCATACAGATACCAGTTACATATGCAGCGAATTTGTCGGATTTAAAAAATAAACAAAGTCAAGTAGAGCAACAGAAAAAGCAATTGAATGCACAAATTCATCAAAAATCCAATGAAATTAAATCAAATCAATCCAAACAAGAACAATTGTTAGCTCAAATTGATCAGCTTGTGAATCAAATTTCGAAAACAAATGAAGAAATTAAACAAGTAGAAAAAGAGATTGGACAAGCAAATGAAAAAATTGAAGCTTTAGAAGAAGAAATTGAAGAGCTTCAGAAAAAGATTGATGAGCGAAATGCATTGTTGGAAGAACGGGCACGTGCTCTTCAAGCAAATGGTTCTGTCACTTTCTTAGATGTTTTGTTAGGTTCAAACAGCTTCGTTGATTTTATTGATCGTTTTTCAGCGGTCAATACATTAATTGAAGCGGATCGACAAATTATTCGTGATCAAAAAAATGACCAACAGAAACTAGAAGAACAAAAATTAGTTCTTGAAAATACGAAACGTAAACTTGAAGAACAACAATCAAAACTAGAAAATTTAAAAGCATCTTTAACTTCTCAAAAACAAGAAAAAAATAGATTGATTGATGAACTCGAACAAGAACAACAAAAACTATTAAACGAGAAAAAATTATTAGAAAAACAATATTCCGAGTATCTCGAAATCAGTAAAGAACTGCAAGAACAAATAGCAGAAATCCAAAGACAACAATTAAGTAAAGCTCAATCTGCAGGTAATTTACCAGTTTCAGATAGCGGATTTATGAAACCGACTAACGGTGTTTTAACAAGTGGTTATGGTTGGCGAAATCTTGGTTATGGTCCTGAGTTCCACTATGGAATTGACTTAGCAAATAGTGCAGGAACGCCAATTGTAGCATCTGCTGACGGAGTTGTGACATATGCTTCATCACTGAGTACTTACGGAAATGTTGTGATGATTACTCACAATATTAACGGTGAAATCTATACAACACTATATGCTCATCTAAGATCCTTTAATGTAAGTGTTGGGGATGTCGTGAAACAAGGGCAACAAATTGCTGAAATGGGCTCCACTGGTCGTTCCACAGGTCCTCACTTGCATTTTGAAGTTCATATCGGTACTTGGAGAGGACAAACTGCCGGCGTCCAAAACCCACTTCGCTATATTTCACTATAATGAAAGTATAAAGGCTGCATAGAAAGTATTGTTTTCTATGCAGCCATTTATTTTTATAGCTATTCAGTTATGGTTTTCATCATCTTGACATAGATTCTCCAGATGTACTCTGCTAAATTTATGTTATTCTATAAGTGGATGGGGTTCATTTGAAGTATTTTGGAGGGATTGAATGAACAACAAGAAGAAAGTGATAAGTGCATTGCTCATAATAGCATTAGTAGTTATTGCAGTTACTACGTTTATCAATAAAAAATTGGATATAAATAAAAATACCCTTGATGATAATATTCCAGGGTATGAAGTGAAATCCGACAGCCCCCAAAGTGTTGGGTTAGGAAAGCCTGCACCGGATTTTACTTTAAAAACTTTAGATGGGAATACAATGACTCTTTCTGATTTAAAAGGAAAAAAAGTGATATTAAATTTTTGGGCATCTTGGTGTCCACCTTGTAAAGACGAAATGCCTTATTTCCAAGAATATTATAAGAAATATGCAAAGAAAGATAATGTGGAAATTGTTGCAGTGAATCTTACTTTTAACGATAATTTAACCAATGTTGAAAACTTCGTGAAAAGCTATGATTTAACATTTCCAATTCTCCTAATGGAAGAAGAAGGATTAAATTTAACATATAAAATATACACAATTCCTTCCACATTCATGATTAATACAAAAGGCGAAATTGAAAAACAGATTTTAGGACCGTTAGACCTAGACACGTTAAGAGATTATATTACAAATTTAGAGTAAAAAAATCGCTCTTTTGCATGTGTTATTACTACTCGTTCTTACATAGATTGAACGAGAGGAGGAAAGTGAGTGCGAAAGAGTCGATTTTTTTTCATTTTGGCAATTGTTTGTTTGTTAGCTGCCATCATTGTGTATTGGAAAAGTGATATGAAATCCGAAACAGCAGTAAAAGGAAGCAATATCCCTGTAATTGACCAAGCTTTTTCACTCATAAAAGAAAAATCAGTTTTTGACACAAAAGATGAGGATTTGATTGAAGGCGCGTTAAGAGGAATGACGGAAGCAATTAAGGATCCGTACAGCACGTACTATACCGAAAAAGAAGCAGCCATTCATCGTCAGTCTTTAGCAGGACAACGGGTTGGTATAGGTATTGAAATTACAGAAAAAGATGGAAGATTTATCGTTGTATCTCCTGTTAAATCATCTCCTGCTGAAAAAGCTGGCATCCGTCCTTATGATGAAATTGTAGAAGTGGATGGTGTGCGTTTAGAGGGCAAAACCCTTGGAGAGTTGTTGCAATTAATTCAAGGGAAAGCTGGAGAAAAAGTAACCCTTGTTTTATATCGTCCAAGCACAGACAGGCACATTAAAGTAACTGTTGAGCGGGCAGAAATTGATAATCAAACGGTTTCATGGAAAGTGATTCCGGTTGATGATACAAAAATTGGATACATTTCCATATCAATGTTTGGAGAAGAGACCGTAGAAGAATGGATCGAAGCAACTGCGAGATTAATATCGGATGATGTAAAAGGGTTGATAGTTGATTTGCGCGATAATCCTGGAGGTTATTTACATAGCGTCGCTGGCGTCGTAAGTAGCATCGGGAAAGATGGAGAAGTTTTTGCTTATATGCAAAATGCAGAAGGAAAGCTTGAAGCAATTAAAACAACAAAACTTGACGCTGATGAGGACTATTTGAAGAAAATGAAAGTGATTCCTTTAGTTGTTCTCCAAAATGAAGGAAGTGCATCGGCAAGTGAAGTGATGGTAGGAGCGCTGAAAAGTTGGAATCGTGCAATTATCGTAGGTTTAAAAAGTTTTGGAAAAGGAACGGTTCAAGAAACTTATGATTTGGAAAATGGTGGAGAATTAAAATTATCAACGAACAAATGGCTTACTCCTAATCGAGATTGGATTCATGGAAAAGGAATCGAGTCAGATATCGAAGTGGAACAACATCCGCTGTTTGCAATGGAAATTACACCGCTGCGAGGCGAATTTGCTGAAGGAGACTATAGTGAAGAGATAGCCTACGTACAAAAGGTATTAAATGGATTAGGTTATAACATGGTGAGGACTGACGGATTTTATGATGAACAAACAGCAGAAGCAGTGGCCTCCTATCGACAAAAACATGATTTGAAGAGCGGAAGGCATATGGATGACGAGTTTTTTGCAAGCATTCGAGATCAAGTCGCTTTATATAAAGAAGATATGGAACATGATGTACAGTTGAAAATGGGCTTAAGTGTAATGCTTCATAAAATCAAAGGGGATATTTAACGTTTTGAAGGTGAGGCTGTCTAGAATACATTTCTAGGCAGCTTTTTGTATCAAAGATTTCCATAAATATTACCATATTTATCTTAAAAATGATAAACTATTTGTGAATTTTTTAAATTATCAGAAATGATGTGTGGTACATGATTTTATTTTATGTTGGAAGACGGGTATATTGATGCTACGCAAATTTTCATTCCTTTGATAAAATGAACAATAGTAGTAGTAGGAAACGGCGGTGGGATGAGTGATAGAGATATTAATAGAATTGTTCAGTGCAATCGGCAGAATGTTTTTAAATCCTCTATTGTATATTGCAATTTTTATGTCGATTTTTTTAGGATATGTACGAGTTAAAAGAGAGAGAAAACATTTCAATATCCGAATTTTATGGGGTTGGTCGGAATTTGCAGGCCTCATAAAAGAAGGGGTATGGTTAGCGCTCATTATTTCCGTCATTACCCTCCTTTTCGGATTGACTCAATCAGTTGAACTATTATTCTTTGTTACAGCTTTCAGTATATTAGGACTTGTTCTTTATCAGTTTCATTTACTTTCACCAATCATTCTGTTTGCCTTGAGTATGGCTGCCATAATCTTGATGAATATTCAAAATTGGTCCTTTCAATTATTAGGGTTGACAATTCAAGGGGTAAACGTACTTGAAGGAACTGCGGTAACATGCGCATTGGTTGCAGGGTTATTGTTAATGGCGGAAAGTCGCTTAATGAAGAAATATGGATTGTATTATGCATCCCCGATTATCGAAAAGTCAAAAAGGGGATTACATGGCGTTGCTTTCTTCACGAAAAAAATTTGGTTGTTGCCGATTTTTTTCGTAATTCCTGGACAAGCAATTGATGCTTATTTTCCGTGGTGGCCACAATTTTCACTAAACCATCAACAATTTACATTGATTTTGTTCCCTGCTATCATCGGATTCCAGCAAAAGACGAGACGTTCATTGCCGTTAAATGTATATCCTAAATTATCAAGGGCGATTTTCATTTTAGGGGAATTGGTGCTAATCGGAGGACTTGTAGGATATTTTTATCCTATTGTTGCAGTTGTGACTGTATTAGTCGGCGCATTCCTTCGTTTAATAATCTCCTATATTTATAAAGTTCGAGAGCGTCGTGATGTCTATGCCGTTTCTGCGCGTCCAAATGGTGTGATGATTGCTGCTGTTTTACCGAACTCACCGGCAGAAAAAATGGGGCTTCAAGCAGGAGAGGTTATTCGCAAAGTAAACGGTATGGAAGTGCACAATGAATTGGAATTGTATAAAGCCCTTCAAATCAATGCGGCTCATTGTAAATTGGAAGTGTTAAATCATCAAAATGAATTGCGCTTAACACAGCATGTTGTCCATAGTAAAGATCATTATCGCATTGGATTGTTAGTAGTAGAGTAACATACGAAATGGCTTAATTCTTCTTTATAGAGAATTAGGCCATTTTCGTTATGTTTGGGGGCCCGTTCACCAATGGAGGAAAATTTAATAATACAAGAAAGTGATTTTCACAATAAAAAACATCGGCTCTGTGCGAAATTATCGCAACGCCGATGTAATTAAAAGAAATTTCTCAATACAGCTACCGTCAACACACCTACGACAACTGTTATGGATAAACTTTTCGTCCAAATTGCTACAAGTAATGTTGGGATGAATGCAATAGTACTTTCTATATCAAATGTGACAAATTTTCCTTCTTCACGAAGTAAGGCTTGAAATACAAGTGCACTTAAAATGCATACGGGTATAAATTGGAGCCAACGCAATACGATATTCGGTAATTGGATGTTCCGTACTAATATAAATGGAGTAACGCGTGGTACCCACGTAACAAAAGCACATCCTAAAATAAGTAAAAACATGGATAGCGTAGTCGTCATTTTTCAGTCAACACCCCAATCGTTGCTACAATAATCGTCGATAAAAGTACAGCTAAATGACTAGGCATGAAATAAGAAAGAATATACAAGCTTCCAAAAACACAACCGATTAATTTTAAATAATGCATGAGTTTTCTTTTATTAACATTTGCTAAGTTTAAAACTAGCAACGCAATAAACATCGCTACTAACGCATAATCAAGACCAAAAGCTTCAGCATTTGGAATCCAATTTCCTACAAGACCTCCAACAACACATGCTGCAATCCATGTAAAATAGGCGGTTAAATTTAAACCATCCATCCAACGACCACCAAGATATTGTTCTCGTCCTATTTTTGTAATCGCAACACCAAACGTTTCATCTGTTAAAAGCGAACCAAAGCCGACATTGCGTAAAGCAGAATAACGAGTTAAATGCGGTGCTACAGTAAGCGACATTAAAAAGAATCGTAAGTTAACAATAAACGTTGTAATAACCATGATGTACATTGGGGCTCCCGCTAAATATAAACCTGCAAAAATGAACTGTGCACTGCCAGCATAAACTAGTGCAGAAAGTAGAAAGATTTCTAAAATCGATAATTTTGATGTGACGCCTACTACCCCAAAAGCAAGCCCTATACTTATGTAACCTAATAACGTAGGAACGCAATCCTTCGCACCTTGTAAAAAGGAGTCATCAGAAAAACTTTGATTCACTTCCTTGACTTCCGTTGCCACACTATCCATTCCTTTCTACTAAATTTTCAAATATAATAAATGAAAAATACTGTTTTAAAAGATTGACGGAATTTTAGCAGTATGCAGCATAAATGACTAAATCATCGTTACAGTACAAAGAGAAATTTTGTATTATGATAAATACAGAGATAATTTAATTTAAATAATCGCTAATTAATGGTAATAAACAGAAAATAAAAAATCAGAACATTCACATTTTGTTTAGTATAGTATACATTTGTCTTTTAAAATAGACAATAGGGTGGAATGAAAAAATGGATCAAATGAGTCGTAATATTGGTATACAATTAAAAAAAATTCGGAAAGAGCGGAGTTTAAGTTTGGATGATGTGGCAAAAGCTACTGATGTAAGTAAGGCACAGCTTGCCCAAATTGAAAAGGGTGAAGCAAATCCAACTGTTTCAACCCTTTGGAAAATAGCCGCAGGGTTAAAAATTTCATTTTCATCACTTTTACAGCCACCGAAAACATTTTTCCAAAAATATAGTGTGGATCCTTCTACATATGTGTCTGAAGAAAATGGCAAATACCGTGTATATTCCATTATCCCTTATAATCCGGAACGGGGTTGGGAATTTTATAAAATTGAAATGGATCCCGGGGTGATACATAAAAGTGAGCCCCACACGGAAGGAGTAGAGGAAACAGTTACGGTCATAGAAGGACAGGCAGTTGTCCAATGCGGCAATATGAAGGAATGTTTAGAAGAAGGTGAAACGCTCGTATTTTCTGCTAATCAGCCGCACCAATACGAAAATCCAACAGATAAGGTGACGATTTTACATTTAATTATTCAGTATCGATAGAGGTGGAACAGGTGAGTGAATGGTTTACGGTAGAAAATATTGAAGCATTGGAAGCACAATATAGAACACTAGGACCGCTAATTGGAATCCTTTTTCCTTTCTTAGAATCCTTTTTGCCGTTCCTACCTCTAGTTGTTTTCGTAGTAGCCAATGCAAGTTCTCACGGGCTTTGGTTTGGTTTTTTACTTTCCTGGGTTGGAACAGTATTGGGGTCTTATTCGGTCTTTTTGCTTGTTCGTAGATTTGGAAATAATCGTAAAGTCCAACAATTCATTAAGTATGAAAAGATGCAAAAACTCATTCATTGGGTAGATATGAAAGGAATTGCCCCACTATTTTTATTATTGTGTTTCCCATTTACACCATCCGTATTAGTCAATATCGTGGCAGGGCTTTCCAATATTAAGAAAAAATATTACTTCGTAGTGTTGTTGGCAGGAAAATGTGTAATGATTTTAACAATTAGTTTACTTGGTTACGATATCGATGCATTATTGCGAAGTCCCACAAAATTAGTACTTGTCATTGTCGCAATTTTCTTATTATGGATTATCGGAAAGCAAATTGAACGATATTTAAATAAACGAGTTGAAAGAGAATTAAAAGAAGTATCGAGACTTAGAAAGAATAAGAAATTAAAAATAACTTATAAAGATTAAGCTTGGTAATTGATTGAAAAGCCCCGAAAAATTAGCAATTTCGGGGCGTTTTTCATTGGTGCATTTTATCGAATCTATTAGAAAATGTACTATAATAAATAAAATACTATTTTTCAATAAAGCAAGAGGAAATTGAAGGAGGAGCAACATGTCATTACGAATTATTAGCGGACGAGCTGGGACAGGGAAAACAGCCCTCATTCATCGAGAAATTGTGGAAGAGGTAAAATCTAATCCCTTTGGCCCACCGATTTTTTTAATTGTGCCAGACCAAATGTCTTTTTCTACGGAATACCAGCTAACGAATCACTATGATATTCAAGGGTTGATTCGTGCGCAAGTAATGACTTTTAAGCGATTATCCTGGCACGTATTACAAGAAACGGGAGGCATCGCAAAAGATAAAGTTGATAAAATTGGATATCGAATGCTCCTTAGAAGATTGTTGGAAGAAAATAAAGACCATTTTACTTTATTCAGCCAAGCTGCTGATAAGCGAGGATTTACGGAAGAAATTGAGAAGATAATTAAGGAATTTAATCAGTTTAATATCGATAGTATCGCATTAAAAGAAGCAATTGAAAAATTTGAACAAGCCCAAGCTCCTCATACACTAATTGCGAAATCTAAAGACTTACAAATCATAATACAAAAATTAGAAGAAATTTTAGGGGATCGATATGTAGAAGGAGATGGACTATATCCCTTCCTTATCCAGCAAATGAAATACTCTGAAAAATTGAAAGACACTCATGTATATATCGATGGATTTACATCATTTACAGTGCGTGAGTTTGAAATTGTCAAGCAGCTTTTATCTTTAACGAAAAGAGTTACCATTGTTCTTCCTTTTGAAGATGAACAAGATAAACACAATGAACAAGCAGTGTTTTATCGTGCTGCTCTCACATACGACAAATTAAAACAAGAAGCGACAAAATTAGGTATCGAAATTGAAACGAGAATTCATTTGGAAACAACTCACCGCTATAAAAATCGAGATTTATTTCATGTGGAACAGCAATTTTATCAGCTAACTCCAAAAAAAATCGAAGCAGAAGGTTTTATCAAGATTATTGAAGGAGCAAATCGGCGTGCTGAAGTTCATGGAATTGCCCGGGAAATAAAACGATTAGTGCAAGAAGAAGGTATTCGTTATCGTGATATCGGGATTATGTATCGACAAGCAGATGTGTATGATCCGCTAATTTCGACAATATTTGCACAATATAATATTCCTGTTTTTACCAATGAGAAAAAATCGATGTTGCATCATCCGTTAATTGAATTTAGCCGCTCTATTTTAGAAGTGATTACTTCTCATTGGAAATATGAACCGATTTTCCGTAGTGTAAAAACAGATTTATTTTTCCCATTAAACTCTAATGTAAAAGAATTAAGAGAGAAAGCGGATGTATTTGAAAACTTCGTCATTGCTCAAGGAATTTATGGAGACCGATGGATGCAAGACGACCGTTGGATGTATAAAAAATATCGAGGTTTAGAGTTTGTGACAACGAAACAAACCGATGAAGAAAAAAAGATACAAGCGATTATCGATGAAATGAAGGGTTACATTCGAGAACCTTTAATAAAATTTGAAAAACAATTAAAGAAGGCTCGCAATGGACAAGAAATCGCAACGGCTCTATTTACAACCGTTGAAGAATTGCAAATTTATGAAAAGCTTCAGACGTTAAAAGATAAAGAACTGGAAGAAGGCAAACTGGAAGAGGCAATGGAACATGATCAGGCATGGAACCAGTGGGTAAACGTACTTGAACAATTCGCTATCATGTTTGGAGACCAATCTTTAACGATTGAAGAAGCCGCTAAAATCTTGGATGAGGGATTTGACACGCTGAAATTTTCAAAAATTCCTCCAGCTGTTGACGAAGTGACTGTTGCAACTGTGGAGTTTTCCCGTTTTGACAATATGAAAGTTGTTTTCGTCATTGGCGTGAATGACGGAGTATATCCAATGCGTATTGACTATGAAGGATTCATAAACGATATGGACAGGGAATGGTTTTCAGGAATTGATGTGGAATTGTACCCATCATCCAAGCATCGACTCATGGAAGAAAACTTTTATATTTATCGTGCTTTTTCTTCCCCTACAGACCGTTTATATGTCACATATTCCAGCAGTGATGAGGAGAGTAAAGCTTTATTACCATCTCTTTATGTACAACGGTTGCACAACTTATTTGAAGTAAACGGACAATACACATTGCCTCATGAAAGAATTTTTATTGACCCAATCGAAGAATGGAATAAGGAAAAAGTGCTTTCGTACTTACGACATCCGAGAACATCGCTAGCTTACTTAATGACTCAATTGAAACAAGCGGAATCAATGGAGCTTGCATCAGAATGGAGAGCGCTAAAAACGTTTTATGAACAAAGTGATGAATGGAAACCAGTACTTGAAGTTGTAATGAAACCGTTGAAAGAAAAAAATGTCTCAGAAAAATTGGCTCAAGAATTGACGGAACCATTATATGGGGATGACTTCACATCCAGCGTTTCACGAATTGAAAAGTATTTTAGTTGTCCATTTGCCCATTTTGCATCCTATGGTCTTCGCTTGCAACAAC
>SMEK01000478.1_pt1 | contig 15124 bp, 15 predicted proteins | sample 2456371 | NCBI WGS metagenome assembly SMEK01 (sample SAMN10132590, study PRJNA489261) | soil metagenome | isolation source: day1 antibiotic-loamy sand soil ammended with composted manure from dairy... | place: USA | collected 2015-04-01
CGCCGACCGCGAGCGGCGCCGCCACCAGCGCGGCGGCGAAGCCGAGGGCAGGGTGGCCGCCCAGCATGCTCGAGGTCACCCAGGCCAGCACCGCGCCAAGCATGAAGAACTCGCCATGCGCGACGTTGACGATGCGCATGACGCCGAACACCAAAGACAGGCCCAGCGCCGTCAGCGACAGCACCGCGGCGCTAACCAGCCCCTCAAGCAGGGCAAGGAAAAGATGCGGTCCGAAGGCCATTCAGCTTTCGCCTCCGGCTACGGCAAGGCAAGGAAAGTCGCTGCTGCAAAGGGCGGTCGCAAGGGCGAGGACCGTGATGTCCCCGCCCTTTGGCGGATGAACAAGCCCGTAGCCTGGGAGCGGAAGCAGTTCGCAGGTTCCTTGAATGGAAATGATCTTGCCGAGCCCGAAAACCTGAGGGGTGTGCAGTTTTCCTAGAGCGGCTGCGTGGTGTAGTCGGCCTCCGGCTCGTACATGCCATCCTCGATCGTCGTCTTGTGGACGACGTTGAGTTTCCCGTCCTTGACCTGCGAGATGAACTGGCTGCCGAATACCTGGTGGATCTTGCCGTTGAACAGCTTTCGTCCCTGCGGGTGTTCGGGCCCTTCGGTGAATTCGGTCATTGCCTCGGTGGCCTCCACCAGCTTGGCGCGATCCTGCGGGCCCTGGTAGCCGGCATCTTCCATCGCCTTCTTGATGACATAGAGCGTTTCCCAGCAGCCGAACATATGGGCGGCGGTGGAGACGTCCTTCGGATCGCCGGCAGCGGCGCCATTGTCGTCAATGCCGACGGCGGCGCGATAGGCTTTCTGCGCTTCCGTATCGTCCGGCTGCGCATAGCGCGGCGAGCCCTCCCAGAAATGGCTTCCCTCGAGATATTCGAGGCCAGGGCTGTTGATGTCCACCGCTTCGAGCGAGTCGATGAAGCCGAATAGCTTCGGGCCGCTGGAGCCGTAGAAGTCGCCCAGTTCCTTGACAAAGGTCAGCACGCCGGGGCCGACCATGACGTGGTAGATAACCTCGGTCTCCGACGGGATCTGGGGGAAATATTTGGTGAAAGATGATTCGGTCGGTGGAATGGCGATCTGCGCCACCACCTCGGCCCCGGCCTGCTTCAGGGCCGGGGGCAGGTAGTCGCGATGGTCGTAACCGAAGGCATAATCGGGAAAGATCTGCGTGACCTTCTTGCCGGCATTGGCCGCGATCCAGGGGGCAACCGATGTAACCTGCGCCCGCACGTCGGTGATACCCGGCTGCAGGCACCAGCGATTCAACTTGCCTGATGCGACGTGATAGCCCTCCGAGACGACGTAGTAGGGGATTTTCAGTTCGCCCGCCGTGGGCGCAGAGGCGATCACGACATGGGAAAACAGGGTTCCATAGACGATGTCGCACTTGTGCTGGTTGGCGAGTTTGGCCACCACTTCCGCCCCGCGTGCGGCATCCGTGCCGTCATCCTCGATGATGATCTCCACCGGGCGGCCGTTGATGCCGCCGGCGTCGTTGATCGCCTTCACCGCGGCACTGGTGGTGCGTTCGTACCAGCGGCCGTAGGCGGCGCCGATGCCCGTGCGATGCGACTGGAAACCGATCCGGATCGGCTCGGAAGATTGCGCCTGCGCGTATCGCACGAAGCCGGGCGCGGCTGCCAGCCCCACCCCGGCCGCCATGCCCTTGAGTGCGCTGCGGCGGCTGAGCCGCGGGCCTGAAAGATCGAAATACCCTTTGCGGTCAGTCATGGCAGTTCCCCTTTATATTGTCGACTTTGACCAACGAAAAAGGTGGAGGGCAAAGCTCCTCCGCAATGCCGAAAATTGCTTGTATGCAAACTAAATCATCAAAGCCTGGCGCTGACAAGCGGGCTTTCCGCAAGGGAAATTCAGCCCGCCGCGGGTGTTGAGAGCAGCCATAGACCGAAGACCGTGTACGCGATCATCAGGACCGTGAGGGGTACCTGGCTAAGCGCGGCGCGCCGGTTGTCCCCGTAAAGCCTGTAAGCCAGCGAGTGCGCAACCAGAACCGCCAGAACGTGGCCGATGATGATTGCACCGGCCTGGCAGTTCCACAGCCACCATGCCGAATGAGCGCCGGCGACAATTCCGGCAGACACGTGCATATGCGCGGTGCCGAACAGATCCCATCCCCGGGCGAAGGGGTCGGAAAGCGCCACGACGGCATACTGGCCGTTGACGAGCAGCGCCGTCATGTAATGGGCGATGTGGTAGGCCAGCGCGATGGGCACGATCGACCACACCAGCAGCCCGGCGGCAGGAGCGGGTCGAGCGCCGGGCCCTGCAAGCAACCGGCCCAGACCGAGTGCGAGCAGGAACAGCGCGGCGAGCACAAGGAAGGTCGCGACAAGCCCCATCGTCCCGATGCCGATGAGGGCTGTCCGCCCCGGATAGTCCAGCGGATTGACGCCGTTGAGGCCGAGCCAGAAGAAGGTCTTGGACAACCCGTCGAATGAAACGGAAGACAGTGCCAGCAGTGCGAAGGCGACGCCGCTCGCGGGCAGCGGCGTCGTGTCCAGCAGCTTCGCCCCGGGCCAGCGCAGGAAAAGCCGTTCGTCCTTGCGCTCAAGCGGCGCGAATCGTGCCACCATGGCAAAGAATATGCCGAGAAACTCGCCGCGCTGGCTCCACTGGTCATAGCCCAGGACCAGCATCGCGACGAAACTGGCCAGCCAGTAGCCGCCCGCGGCTACGGCAAGGCGCGCCGGATCGCTCGGCGCCGGGTCGATAAGCTCGAACCAGGCGAAAGCGAGGAACAGAACCACTGCCGGCCACAGACCAATCCCTTCGACGAGCCTGGACCGGGCGCTGGCATGCCTGCCAAGCAGCGGCGAGAGAATTCGCCATGGCCCGTACCAGGGGTTGAGCCATGACCATAGATTGCCAAAGAGTCCATGCAGCAAAGTCAGCCCGGCCCATAACAGGGTCCAGACGGTCAGCGGCAGCGGGTTGGCGAGGGGATCCCTGCTGCCCCAGAAGCCGGCCGCCACAAGAACGGCAAAAAAGACGAAAGACAGCAGCGAGACTACGGTGCGCGGGCCGTCGCCGAACCTCCCCAGCGGCTGCTTGCGCTGCCATATCCGCTCTAGCGCCTGCGGCGGCAGCCATGCCAGCGCAAGGAAGGAGGCCGCAACCGCCAGCGCCCCGCCGGCGAGATAGTATCCCGTCGGCAGCAGCAGGACATGGCCGCTTTCGGACGCATGGGCGAAAGCCGATGAAGGAAATACCACCAAGGCCAGCATGGCGGCAGCTGCACCGGCCATGTGTCGCGACGGCGATGCAGCGATGTCCGATTTTGATTGCAGCATGGAAGTCCCCCCGGCTTCCCTCGACAGCTAGACCTTGACCAGTTGTCGCACCCGGTCTTCCTCGCCAAAGACACGCAGGTAGCGTGCGATCTCCTTCGGGTCTCCCGTGGCCTTCTCGGGATTGTCGGAAAGCTTCACTGCAGGCCGGCCATTGGCCTCGGTCACCTTGCAGACCAGCGAGATGGCATTGAGACCGCTCGTCGGCGTGGGCGCGCAGCCGGCAAAATCATTGGTGAGATTGGTACCCCAGCCGAAGGCCATGCGCACCTTGCCCTCGAAATGACGGTAGGTTTCGATGATCGTGTCGACTTCCAGGCCATCGGAAAAGATGAGCAGCTTGCGCCGGGGATCGCGACCCTTGCTGCGCCACCAGGATATGATCTTTTCGCCGCCTTCGATCGGCGGCGCGCTGTCGGGACGAAACCCGGTCCAGTCCGCCACCCAGTCGGGCGCCTCGCGCAGGAAGGCGGCGGTGCCGAAGGCGTCGGGCAGCACGATCAGGAGGTTGCCGCCATAGTAGCGCTGCCAGTCCTGCAGCACCTTGTAGGGCGCCGCCTTGAGTTCCTCGTCCGTTTCCGCCAGCGCCGCCAGAACCATCGGCAGTTCATGGGCATTGGTGCCCAGCGCTTCCAGGTCCGTGTCCATGGCCAGCAGCACGTTCGATGTGCCGGTGAAGGCCTCGCCAATGCCTTCCTTGAGCGCCTCGACGCACCAGCGCTGCCACAGGAAGGAGTGTCGGCGCCGCGTTCCGAAATCGGAAATGTTGATGCCCGGCAGCTTCTTCAGCCGCTCCGTCTTGGCCCACATCTTGGCCTTGGCCCGGGCATAGAGCACGTCGAGCGCGAAGGGCCCGAAAACCTTCATGGCCGAACGGGAGCGCAACTCGTTGATGATGGCGAGCGCGGGGATTTCCCACATGGTGGTGTACATCCACGGCCCCGAGAATGTCAGTTCATACTGCCCGTCGCGCTTTTCGAGGTGGTATTCAGGCAGCCTGAAATTCTCCAGCCAGGCGAGGAACTCCGGCTCGAAGATCTGCTTGCGGCCATAGAATGTATTGCCGCCCAGCCAGATCATTTCCTTTTTGGCAAAACGCAGGGTGCGGGCGTGGTCCAGTTGCTCGCGCAACTCCCCCTCGTCGATCTCGTCGGCCAGCCGGACCGGGCTGCGATTGATCAGCGAGAAGGTGGCCTCCACTTTCGGGTACATGCCCCAGATCATCTGGAGCATGAGCAGCTTGTAGAAATCCGTGTCGAGCAGGCTGCGCACGATCGGGTCGAGTTTCCATGTGTGGTTGTACACCCGTCGTGCGATGTCAGTCTTGGTCATGCGTCGCGGCCCTCGTTGCCGAACCTGTCGGCCCCTGCGAAATGCCTACTTAGCATCGATTCCGAAAAAGTGCTGCCCGCTTCGTTGCTGGCCCAGCAGAAACCAGAGGCCCCTACGGCCAGGTTGCCGTGCCCGACAAGGTGAGGAACTCGTGAGCGCCAAGGACGATGAAGCCGGCACCAATGGCCAGGCAAAGCGGCGAATAAAGGCGCACATCCAGCCTCGCGAAGGGCTGCTCGGGAGTCAGCCGCCGCCACCATGGCGTGAACCCGATTACGCCGCGGCCGAAGAATACCAATCCGATCATGATGGAGGTGGCGGCAAGCCCCTCATGCGTGAAAGGCGTTGCAAACACCCCTTGCAGCGCCATGGGCCATAGCGTCACCAGAACCAGGCAGGCCGCCACGGCGAACGCGGCGGAGGGTGAGGGCATCTCCTTCACCTCGCGAAAGCCGATGACGGCGCGGGCGCAGGAAGCGGGGTCGCGACCCGGCCAGATGCCGCCGATTGCCCAATAGACATGGAGCGACGTGATCAGCAGCAGGATTACGGAGAGTGCGCAGGCCAGGATGAGCATGGGGTCGGGCGTCAGGGATGATTGTGGCCGTAATGCGGATCTCCCGGCAAGCGCCCGTACCTATCGCGTTCCCAGTGCTCATGATGACGATGCTCATGCCCGTGATGGTGGTCATGATGTGTGTCGCGCAGGGGCTCGAACGGAGCCCGGACTGCCGCAACGGTAGCGCCCAACTCCTCCAGCATCGTGCGTATGCCATCGTCGCGCAGGACGAGAATACGGCCGGGAGATATGGCCGTAGCCACATGCCGGCCGCCCAGATGCCAGGCAAGTTCTGCCAGATGTGCCCCGTCGCGCGCCCGAACTTCCAGCAGCTCCTCCTCGGCTGCTTCGATTTCGATCTGGCGTCCGTCCTCGAGAACCAGCCGGTCGCCTACGGCCAGCAAAGTGGGTTCTGTGAAATCCGCGAGGATTTGCCCGCCACCGGTCAGCACCAGGGCGCGGCGGCGCAACCGGCGCTCGCCATGCGCCAGCGCGACGCGGTCTGCGGGCTGGGCGCTGATCCCGTGGTCACCCCGGCGCAAAACCGATGTCACGCGCGGGAACTTGGTAAAATCGGTCTGGATATTGAGTTTCACGGCGCACTCCGCGATCGTCCGAATGTCACGTTTATTTTTATTATCACGATATTGCAGTGGCCATTCGGCCCAGCGAAATCTCCCGCGGCGGAGCAAAAGACCGCTGCAGGCGGCCGATCATAGGCTTCTGCCGTCCACTTTCCGAGGGTTGAGATCTTCGACTTCGACCCCTTCGAGGCAGCGGACGTTGACCGCGATCATTGTCTTTCCATCGGGCCTTGAGCCACGCGCAAAAGGCTGAATGCCGCAAACCTGGCAAAACTGGTGGTGGATGGCATGCCGGTTGAAAAGATATTCGTTCAGCCTATCCTGGCCTGAAAGGAGAGTGAACTGCTCTTCAGGTGCGAAAGCAAGGATGGAGCCCAATCGACCGCACCGCGAGCAGTTGCAGCTGACCGTGTCGTCCAGGTCGGCGGTCACTTCGTAACGCACGGCCCCACATTGGCAACTTCCCGTATAGCGTTGGGCGCTCATAGATCTTCCTTTCATAGGCGGGTCTGTAGAAATCGCCGGGAACTATGCCAGTTCCGCTTCGTTTTGCGCAATGCGCCGGAAGGGGTTTTAAGATGGAATGACAGGAGAGTGAGAGTGTTTTTTTACGACCTTGCACGAAGGCTTCCCGCAGCGGCGGTGGCAATCGCGGCAATGGCTATGCCTCTGTCGGCACAGCCGCTGGATGATTCGACGGTCGGCAGGATCGTTGGCTCGGACGTGAAGGAGGAAGAGACGACGGCCGCAGCCGATGAGGACAAGGTGGTCGCTGCCATCGACAGGACATCGGAAAACATCGGCGCGGTACGCAAGACCACAAATGTGAATCAGGTCGATATCGTCTTTCTGAAAGATACGGCGCGCACCGAGGGTGGGCCGACACGCGCAATAGCGGAAAAGATCGAGCAGCACCGCAGCGAAATAGCCGCCTTGCGGCAGGAAATAGAGGCCAACGCGCTTCTCTATCACGCCATCGATTCGCGCCGTGTTCTGGTCGAGGACGTGCTTGCGGTTGATTTTGAGGGGGCGGAAAAGGTCGTCATCTACGCCGCGGCAAAGCCCGCAGACTGAGCCGTCGCCTCTTGGCAGGCACACGACTAGCCGTCTTCCTTGACCGATATAGCTTGTTGCGCGCACCGGTTTCGGTTTCTATACAGGGCAATGCCTTGTCGGGTCGTGCGTCCGCTGGAACGGGGCAGGACGCCGGGCGTCATCGTCAATCGGGAGTGGTGGAAGGAAGCGGATGGCTGACGAACTGGCGGAAGATATCATCACAAGGATCAAGAAATACGCGGAAGCCGGCGGCGACGAGATCACCACAAAAACCGACCTGACTGCGTTGGGCATCCACTCGCTGGAGCTGACAGAGATCATTTTCGATCTGGAGGAAGCGTACGGCATCGAAATCGAGATGAACACGGTCGATGCCTGGAGCAATCTGAAGAACGTGGGCGACATCGTAGAGGCAGTCCGCGAACTCATCGCCAAGAAAGAAGCCTGAGCCCTTCATGCGCAGCCGCGTCGTCATTACAGGCCTTGGCGGCATTTGCGGGCTCGGCACGGACGTGCCCGCCATATGGCAGGCCATGCGGGAAGGCCGTTCGGCCATCGGCGAGATCACGACCGTACCTCTTCACGAACTCAAGGTACGCATCGGCGCCGAGGTGAAGGAGTTGCCCGACCACGGCATCGAGCGCAGGCGCCTTGTCACCATGGATCGTTTCAGCCTGCTTGCGGTGATTGCGGCGGGTGAGGCCATCCGCCAATCCGGCCTGGACCTTTCCAGGGCCAACGAGAAACGCGTCGGGTCGGTGGTGGGAACCGGCATCTTTGGCGCAGGAACGTTGGATGACAACTATCGGGGACTGTTCCTGGAGGGGCGCAGCCGTGCCGACGTTTTCTCCGTGCCTCGCATCATGCCGGGTGCGCCGGCCGGGCAGGTCAGCATGTCCTACGGTTTGCGCGGACCGGTATTCGGGGTTACCTCCGCCTGCTCTTCAGCCAATCATGCAATAGCGATGGCAGCCGACCAGATAAGGCTCGGCCGGGCCGACGTGATGCTTGCCGGCGGCACGGACGCGCCGCTCGCCTATGGCGTGCTCAAAAGCTGGGAGGCGCTGAGGGCGCTGGCACGTGAAACCTGCAGGCCTTTCTCGGCGGATCGTGACGGGCTGGTCATCGGCGAGGGTGCCGGCATGGCCGTGCTGGAAACCTATGAACATGCTACCGCGCGAAACGCACCGATCCTGGCGGAGCTTGCAGGGGTAGGCATGTCGGGAGATGCCTCCGATATCGTGGCGCCCACCGTGGACGGGCCGGCCGCAGCCATGGCCGCCTGCCTCGAGGACGCCGGTCTCAACCCCGAGGATGTCGACTATCTCAACGCCCATGGGACCGGCACCAAGGCCAACGACCAGATTGAGACGGCAGCGATCCACAAGGTTTTCGGCAATGCGGTCAACGGCCTGTCGGTATCCTCGACCAAGTCCATGCACGCCCATTGCATGGGCGCGTCTGGCGGCCTGGAGATGATAGCCTGCGTGATGGCCATAAGGGACGGCGTGGTGCCGCCGACCGCGAACTACCGTCAACCCGATCCGGAGTGCGACCTCGACGTAACGCCGAACGTAGCGCGGGAGCGGTCCGTGCGGGTTGCGCTGAGCAATGCCTTCGCCTTTGGCGGAACCAATGCCGTGCTGGCCTTCCGGGCAGTCTGAATCGACAAACAATCCGGGAACGCTCCCATGGCCGATCTTTCCTCCTTTCCCGTCGCCAAGCGCTGGCCGGCCGAGCACCCCGATCGATTGCAGCTCTATTCGGCGCAGACGCCGAATGGAGTGAAAATATCCATCATGCTCGAGGAGATAGGTCTTCCCTACGAGGCGCATTATGTCGATATCGCCCAGAACGAGAGCTGGACGCCCGAGTTCCTGGCGCTCAACCCGAACGGAAAAATCCCGGCGATCATAGATCCCAATGGGCCAACGGGCGAACCTCTGGCGCTGTTCGAATCGGGAGCCATCCTTGTCTATCTCGGCGAGAAGACCCGCATGCTGCTGCCGGCCGACCCGGCACGCCGTTATGAGACGATCCAGTGGGTCTTCTTCCAGATGGCGGCGATCGGCCCCATCTTCGGCCAGGTCGGGTTCTTTCACAAGTTCGCCGGGCGCGAGATTGCGGACAAGCGACCGCTGGAGCGTTACCGGGTCGAGGCGCGGCGCCTGATCGGCGTGATCGACACGCGCCTGGAAGGTCGCAAATGGATCATGGGCGCCGACTACACCATTGCTGATATTTCGATGCTTGGCTGGGTGCGCAACCTGATCGGATTCTATGAGGCGCGCGATCTCGTCGGGTTCGACGACTTCCCCCGTGTGGGCGAATGGCTAGAGCGCGGGCTTGCCCGTCCTGCGGTGCAGCGTGGCCTCACCATCCCGGCAAAACCCTGACGCAAACGTCTATTTCGATCTTGTCCGCTTTTTCGATTCGCCCTTGACGGATGAGGCAAGGGAAGCAACGCCCTTGGCAGTAGCTACAACCGCCCCCAATGCTACTTTCGCCACCGCGGCAGCGCCGCCCACCGCCTTCGTGCCGATCGAGCCATCTTGACCGGAAACCTGGTCCGTAGTCGTAGACGTGGCGGGCGTGGTGGAGTTACCACGTTTTCTCGGGTTCTTCGCGGCGGCTTTGACCGATGCTGTAGGCTCCGGCGCTGTTGAAGCGACGGTAACCTTCTTCGGCGCGGCCTTTCGCAAGGTTGGTTCGGCGTCTTTGGACCGTTCGGCAGCGGCCGGGCTTGTGCCAGACTTGGTCCGGGTGGTTTTGGTTTTCTCTGCGCTCTTGGCGGGGCGTGTGGCCGGCTTCTTCGTGGTCGCCATGGGAACTCTCTTTCCGGCAGGATTGCCGCAGTCCAAAACGTTTGGAACGCCGAGGAGTTCCTGCGTCGCCTCAGGCGAAGGCTCCGACCACGAGATCGGCCGGGCGTCTTCGGGCCAGTACCCGCTCTATATTGGGCATGTCGTTGGTGGCGATCCAGTTCAGCGCATCCTCCTCGCTGCGGCCATGCTCGTGCCATCGCTGCCTGAGGCGCCTCTCCAGTTCGTTGCGTGGCACGTCGATGAAAATGGAAAAGTCAAACAGCGGGGCCAGCCGCGTCCATGGCTCCTCGTCGAGCAGAAGGTAATTGCCCTCCACCAGGATGAACCGGCTATCCTGGCCGACAAGGGCGGCTGCCGCACGCGACAATTCCATGCTGCGGTCGAAAACGGGTACGGCGATTTCCGGCTCGCCGGCGCGTATGCGCTTCAACAGCGCCTCAAATCCGGCGAAGTCGAAAGTTTCAGGCGCGCCCTTGCGCCCGCGCAGGCCGCGCCTCTCCAGAATGGCATTGTCGAAGTGAAATCCGTCCATCGGCACAACCTCGGCACTGCCTTCCGGCAGCAGGTCGCGCAGTGCTCCGGCCAGGGTGGACTTGCCGGCTGCAGGCGGCCCGGCAATGGCAACGACCAGCCGTCCGGATTTTCCGGCCCGCTTGAATATGGCTGAGGCAATATGGGCGATCTCGGACATTGGTTCGCTCCGGTTGGCTGCCATTGTGTTTCTGACGCTGCGAAATTTCAAACCCCAATGAGGCCGTGCCGTCTCAGAGGAAGGTGTCGTCGAAAGGCAGCGACCGCACGGCTCCCCCAGCCCATCTCAACTGCAACTGCCCGTGCGTGGCTGTGATTTCGGCGGGCGGCTGACCCTCGAAAGGCGCGGCGCCGATCACCTGCCGGACGGCTACCCGGCGCCCCTCCGCCAATTCGAAGGCCGTCTGCACCCCCTCGCGCCGCAGCCAATTGTCACCCAGCGAGGCGGAATGGCCGATCGCCGTGCGGCCGTCCTCTATGCCGAGCACGCCCCGGTGCCGCCCGTTCCAGGGGGCATAGTCACGTCCGCCATTGGAAATCCACAGCATGGTGACCGGCAGTTGGCGCGGGCTTTTCAGCACCAGCACGAGGTCGCGCTCGGCGCGGCGCGCCACTGCCGTCCAGCCCGGCCCGCCGTGCTCCGCTTCCACCAGAGTGATGAAGTCCTCATGGCGCCGGTCCATGCGGTAATCCGAGAGATCGACAGCCTCGCCTCCGGCGGACGGAAAGGCCGTGAGGTTGCTGGTGCGCGCCGGGTAGGAAAGCAGGTAGCGTCCTCGGTCCGGATCCGGTTCCAGCGGCGAGTCGGGCGTCACAGCAAGTCGCTTCGGCGAAAAGGCCAGGCGGCCGCCCTCCCGCATCGCCGTCATCGTGTGGTGGGCCACGGGTATCGCGCCCGCGCCGCCTATAAAGACATGCTCCTGATAAAGGAACGGATGGCCATCCCGCAGCGTCAGGCTTTTCTCGACCGTGGCGCCCATGATCGTGCGCCGCAGCCGGAACGTCGCACGCCAGCCATTGCTGACTGAGGCGCTTTCCATCAGGTCCCACGCGCTGTTGGCGCTCCACCCATGCAGAGGTGCTGGTTCGACATCGGCCAACGAAAATGGCGCGCAGAGAAAATCGCCCGATAGTCGCGCCACGCCGGTGGGCAGGCCGGGCGGCAGGCTGTCGGGTGCTTCATCCAGCCAGGGTGCGCGGTGAAGCGGCCGCAGCGTACGGCCGGTGGCCGCGATGGCGAGGTCGGCGAGGTGGCCGACGCTGCAATCGACCGAAACCGAAATTCCCCTCGCTTGGAGCGTGACCGTGTCCATTGGCGCATCCGATTCGTTTGTTCGAGCAAACCGGGCCGTCGGCTGTTGTGCAAGGGGCGCCTGTGTGAGCCGTTGCTCCGCTCCAGAAAAATCTCTTGCCAGAACGGGCTATTTCGAGGAGAAGCCATCGCTTCGGAAAGTGGGCCGCTATGGAGCGAGGCGGCCCTCGTGCGGCTTCCGGCCACGGGCCGACGCGCCGTGAGGAACGACAAAATGTCTGCGGTGAATGCCGGCGCGAGAGCGCCGGGACAGCTTTGGCGCCTCGAGATCAGGGCGACGCTCGCGCTGGCCTGGCCCATGGTGCTGACCAATCTCGGTCAGACGGCCATGACCGCGACCGACGTCATGATCATGGGGCGGCTGGGGCCTCAGGCTCTGGCCGCTGGCGCCCTCGGCGCCAACCTCTATTTCATGGTGTTCATCTTCGGGCTTGGCCTGATGCTCGCCACCTCGCCAATGATGGCGACCGAGCTCGGCCGCAACCGCCATTCGGTTCGCGACATTCGTCGCACGGTGCGCCAGGGCCTCTGGCTTTCGGTCGTCATTGCCGTTCCGATCTGGATATTCCTTTGGAACGGGGAGAGCATCCTGCTGCTGGTCGGTCAGGAGCCGGATCTGGCGCGGGATGCCGGAATCTACCTGCACTGGCTTCAGTGGGCCTTGTTGCCTTTCTATGGCTATATCGTCCTGCGTTCCTTCATCTCGGCGCTGGAGCGGCCTGGCTGGGCGCTGGTCATCGTCTTTGCCGCCGTTGTCGCCAATGCGTGCTTCAACTGGGTGTTCGTGTTCGGCCATCTTGGCTTCCCGGCCATGGGCATTGCAGGATCGGGCCTGGCCACCACCCTGTCCTCGGTCTTGATGTTCTGCGGAATGGTTGCCGTGGTCATGACAGAGAGGCAGTTCCGTCGCTATGCGCTGTTGGGCCGTTTCTGGCGCGCTGACTGGCCGCGCTTCTGGGGGTTGCTGCGGCTCGGCCTGCCGATCGCAGGCATTCTCGCCTTCGAGGTCACGATCTTTAACGCGGCGGCCCTGCTGATGGGCCTGATCGGGGCCGATTCGCTTGCTGCGCATGCCATCGCCATACAGGTGGCCTCGATTACCTTCATGGTGCCGCTCGGCCTCAATCAGGCCGTAACCGTGCGCGTCGGTCTCGCCTATGGTGCCGGCGATGCGGAGGGCGTGACCCGCGCCGGGTGGACCGCCTTCTACATGGGCGTCTCGTTCATGGCGCTTATGGCGCTTGTCATGATTCTGTGGCCGAGGCTCCTCATCAGCGCCTTCATCGATCCCGCCGATCCCACCAACGCACAGGTCGTTTCCCTTGCGGTCTCCTTCCTGGCCTTTGCGGCACTGTTCCAGATCTTCGATGGAGCGCAGGCAGTCGCCTCCGGCATGCTGCGCGGGCTTCATGACACCACGGTGCCGATGATCTATGGCGCGATCGGCTACTGGGGCATTGGCTTGCCGCTTGGTGCGTTGCTTGCCTTCCATTTCGATTTTGCGGGGCGTGGCATCTGGATCGGCCTCTCCGCCGGCCTTGCGGCGGTTGCGGTTCTTCTTCTTGCTCGCTGGCTGCGGCGCGACAGGCTGGCGCCGGCGCCTGAATTCCATCTGGCATCGGCCTTCGATTGAACGGCAGCGGAAAGGCCTAGTCGAGTCCCAGGAGGGCGCGCAGCTCGTCCGCGTCGTTCGCGACGAGGGCGCCTTCGGGCCCTTTCATTCCGGGCCGCTCGGGCCAGAATATCGTTCTCATGCCGGCCGCGAGCCCTGCCGTGACCCCCGTAACGCTATCGTCAATCGCCACCGCATCCGCGGGATCGACCTGGACCAGCCAGGCTGCGCGCAGGAATGGTTCCGCATGCGGCTTGCCTTGGCGTACGTCATTGCGGCTCACCGTCCTCATGCCGGGATGGAGCAGGCCAACCGCACGCAGGTTGGCATCGACGATAAGCCTGTCGGAATTGGAAACTACCGCCTGCGGAATCCCCCGCATTCTCAGTTCCTGATAGATCTCGATGGCGCCAGGCCGCGGTTTCAGATCGGCCACGAGCGGAAAATAGTGCTCATACTTGCGCGCGATCCAGTCATCGAACGGCAGGTCCAGCCCGCACTCGTCGCGCAGCATTTCGTAGACCGGCCAGGCAGCGATGCCCAAGACGCGCTCATGCAGGTCGGCTGGAGGCGTCACGCCCGCGCTGCGCAGGGCCCCCACAAGCGCCGCCTCGTGCAGGGGCTCGCTGTCGGTCAGCGTTCCATCCATGTCCCAGAACACTGCTTTCGGCGTCATCGGTGGCTCCCTTGTCCGCCTCATGGGCAATCCGTCCGCGGATTGAAACTATCGTTTGCGCTGCCCACCGAGTCCCGGAATTAAGGCGATCGCAGCTTTCCGGGACCGAACAATTGACGCATCATACAGACAATTGCGCAAAGGTCCATTTGCTGCGAAATTGGCCGCGCGAATGAGGGAACGTGACCATGAGCATGCGTCAGGATGGCGGAAATTCGAGGCTTGACGACGCCGCGCGCGCTGGCTGGCTCTATTACGTAGCCGGCAATACGCAGGACCAGATCGCCGCCAAACTGGGCATTTCGCGACAGACGGCGCAGCGGCTGGTATCGCTTGCCGTATCGGAAGGGTTGATTCGCGTCAGGGTCGACCACCCGATCGCCGGTTGCCTTGAGCTTGCCTCCCGGCTGAAGACGCGTTTCGCGCTCGATCTGGTAGAGGTGGTGCCGTCAGACCCTGATTCCACGTCCACGACAATCGGCATCGCCGAGGCCGCCGCGGCCGAAATCGAGCGCTGGCTGCGCAAACCCGAACCCATCGTGCTTGCCATCGGCACGGGGCGCACGCTCAAGGCCGCGATCGAGCAATTGCCGCCCATGGAGTGCCCGCAGCACAAAATCGTTTCGCTCACCGGCAATATTTCGCCGGACGGATCGGCCGCCTTCTACAATGTCATCTTCACCATGGCCGACCGCATCAAGGCGCGGTCCTTTCCCATGCCTTTGCCGGTCATCGCCTCCTCCTCGCGGGAGAAGGAGATGCTGCTCAGCCAGCCCATGATACAGCCTACGCTTGAGCTGGCGGCGCAGGCCGACGTCACCTTCGTCGGCATTGGGGATCTCGGCCCCAAGGCGCCGCTCTACCTGGATGGCTTCATTTCCGAAAGCGAACTGAAGGCGTTGCAGAAAGCGGGAGGCATAGGCGAGATCGTCGGCTGGGTGTTCGATCGCGAGGGCCGCCTGATAGAGGGCATCACCAACGACCGGGTTTCCTCGGCGCCGCTGCCGTCGCGCGAGAAGTCGCTGGTGATCGCGCTGGCAATGGGCGAGCGCAAGCTGCCCGGCATATTGGCCGCGGTAAACCGCAGGCTTGTAAACGGATTGATCACCGACGAGCGCACGGCGGAAGCTCTCCTGGACGCTTGAGGAGCTGTCTGCGCCGCTCTCGCGAGCCAGCCACGATCAAGGAGAAGGCCCTCTCGCCAGGCCACCCGCTCGCCTTCCCGGCTGGTCGGCCGCGGGTGATGCTGCGCCGCAGCATCGAATTGGCTTGACATAAATCACGGAAAGTGAGTAATTGCTCAAAAGCAAGACAATTGCT
>SMEK01000483.1_pt1 | contig 15004 bp, 15 predicted proteins | sample 2456371 | NCBI WGS metagenome assembly SMEK01 (sample SAMN10132590, study PRJNA489261) | soil metagenome | isolation source: day1 antibiotic-loamy sand soil ammended with composted manure from dairy... | place: USA | collected 2015-04-01
GTGCCGCTGGCGGACTTCGCCGAACGCGCCGGCCAGCGCGGGGGCGATGCTTGCCAATGGCAGGCCGGTGCGTTCGGCGAAGTCCGCCAGCGGCACGCCGTCGATCAGGCGCAGCGCGTTGAGCATGTATTCGAACGGCAGTTCGTCTGCGGCCACCACGGTGTCGCCGCCGATCCGGCCTGGGCCGCCGGCCGCCTCCATGTAGGGCCGCGGGCCGCGGGTTTTCCAGCGCCGGTGGACTTGGCCGCTGGCCGCATCGCTGAGTTTGCCGTGTGCGCCGGCGCCAATCCCCAGGTAGTCGCCGAATTGCCAGTAATTGAGGTTGTGCGCGCAACGCCGGCCCGGTTGCGCATAGGCGGAAATCTCGTACTGACCGTAGCCGGCGGCGGCGAGGCGGGCTTCGCAGGCCTCCTGCATGGCCCACGCGCGATCGTCGTCGGGCAGCGGCGGCGGGTTGGCGGCAAACGCGGTGTTCGGCTCCAGCGTGAGCTGGTAGTGCGAAATGTGGGTGGGAGCGAGTGCAATGGCGCACGCCACGTCGGCCAGTGCCCCGTCCAGGGTTTGCTGCGGCAACGCATACATCAGGTCGAGGTTGATGTTGTCGTAACCGGCGTCCTGCGCGGATTTCACCGCGGCCTCGGCCTCGCTGGCCGAATGGATGCGACCGAGCCGGCGCAGCTTGTCGTCGTCGAAACTCTGCACGCCGAACGAGATGCGATTGACGCCTGCGGTGAGGTAACCGTCGAAGCGACCGTGCTCGACCGTGCCGGGGTTGGTTTCCAGGGTGATCTCGGCGTCATGCGCCAGTGGCAGGCGCTGGCGCACACCGTCGAGCAGGCGTGCGATCAGTTCCGGCGAGAACAGGCTGGGCGTGCCGCCACCGAAGAAGATGCTGATGACCGGGCGGCCTTCGAGTGCCGCGGCGAAGTGCCCCCGATCAGCGTCGAGGTCGGCCAGCAGATGGTCGATGTAGTCGGCGTAGGGCGGCGGTTCGCTGCGCAGGCCGTGCGAGTTGAAATCGCAGTACGGGCACTTCTTCACGCACCACGGCATGTGGATGTACAGCGACAGCGGCGGCGCGACCAGGCTCATGGGAGGCGACGTTCGCGCAGGCGTTCGCGCAGCTTTGCCAGCGCCTGGCCGCGATGGCTGAGCCGGTTCTTCAACGCGTCATCCATCTCGGCCACGCTTTGCCCGTAACCGTCGGGCAGGAACACCGGGTTGTAACCGAAGCCGCCCGTGCCGCGGCCCTCGGTGAGGATGCGGCCGTGCCAGCGCGCCTCGGTGATCAGTGGGGCGGGGTCGTCGGGTTGCTGCAAAAGCACCAGTACGCAAATGAAGAACGCGCTGCGCTGTTCCGTCGGCACGCCATCGAGCTCGCGCAGCAGCTTCGCGTTGTTCGCCACCGCGTCGCCGTGGCCGCCGCTATAGCGCGCCGAATACAGGCCCGGCGCACCGCGCAGGTGATCCACGCACAGCCCCGAATCGTCGGCCAGCGCGGGCAGCCCGCTGGTTTGTGCAGCGTGACGCGCCTTGAGCAGGGCGTTCTCGACGAAGGTCAGTCCGGTTTCGTCGGCATCGCTGATGCCCAGGCTGGTCTGCGGCACGACGTCGAACCCGCTGTCGGCGAACAGTGCGCCGAACTCTTTCAGCTTGCCGGGGTTGCTGCTGGCCAGCACGATGCGTTGTGTCATGGGTTACTCCGTCTGGAATGCACGCAGGGCGGGCGGTGCCCGCGGTCGTTTGGTGGCGGGACGATGGCGGGCACGGCCCGCCCTGCGCGTCGTTTGTTCTACTGACTCAGTGCCGCGCGCTGCGCGGCGACCAGTTCGCCGACGCCTTTCTCGGCCAATGCCAGCAGCGCGTCCATTTCGTCGCGGCGGAAGGCGTGGCCTTCGGCGGTGCCCTGGATTTCGATGAAGCCGCCGCCGTCGTTCATCACCACGTTCATGTCGGTGTCGCAGTTCGAATCCTCGGCATAATCGAGGTCGAGCACCGGCATGCCCTTGTAGATGCCGACCGAGACGGCGGCGATCGCGCCGACGATCGGATTGCGCTTGAGGTTTTCGCGTTTCATCAGCAGGTTCACCGCGTCGACCAGGGCCACGTAGGCACCGGTGATCGCCGCAGTGCGGGTGCCGCCGTCGGCCTGCAGTACGTCGCAGTCGAGCGTGATCACCCGTTCGCCCAGCGCCTGGCGGTTGACGCAGGCACGCAGGCTGCGGCCGATCAATCGCTGGATTTCCATGGTGCGACCACCCTGACCGCCCCGCGCGGCTTCGCGCTGGGTGCGGGTGTTGGTGGCGCGCGGCAGCATGCCGTACTCGGCGGTGATCCAGCCTTCGCCCTTGCCGCGCAGCCAGGCCGGTGCGCGGTCTTCGATGCTGGCGGTGCACAGCACCCGGGTGTCGCCGAAGCTCACCAGTACCGAACCTTCGGCATGGCGGGTGTAGTGGCGTTCGATGGTGACGGTGCGCAGCTGGTCGCTGGCGCGGCCGCTGGGGCGGATGGGGGAATTCATGGGGTGTGTGTCCTGACGTCGCTTGGCCGGATTGGGCAAGGCGGGACCGTAGAGTTTACCATTGCACCCTTATCCCCACGTCCGGACACCCCCGATGATCCGCAGCATGACGGCCTACGCCAGTGCCGAAACCACCGGCCCCGCCGGCACGCTCAGTTGCGAGCTGCGCACGGTCAACCATCGTTACCTGGAACTGAGCCCGCGCCTGCCTGACGACCTGCGCGTGTTCGAGTCGCACTTGCGCGAGCGGGTGGCGACGAAACTGTCGCGCGGCAAGCTGGACCTCACCGTGCGCCGTGCCGGCGAAGCGCGCGGCGAATCATTGCAGGTGAACAGCACGCTGCTGGCGCGTCTGTCCGAGTTGAACCTGGACATGGCCGCGCTGTTTCCCGGTTTGCAGGTGCAGTTCACCGAACTGCTGCGCTTTCCCGGTGTGATGCAGCAGGCCGAGAACGACCCTGAGGCGCAGCAGGCCGCGCTGTTCGACGTGCTCGATCGCGCGCTGGATGCGCTCACCGCGACCCGCGAACGCGAGGGCGCCAAGCTGGCCGATATCCTGCGCGACAAGCTGAACGGCATCGAACGGGTGGTCGCCGACGTGCGCGGCTGGATGCCGGAGATTCGCGCAGCGCCCGCCTCGAAACGCGCCTCGCCGACCTGAAGCAGCCGGTGGAACCAGGTCGGCTGGAGCAGGAACTGGTATTGCAGATCACCCGTACCGACGTCGACGAGGAACTGGATCGGCTCAGCACCCATATCGGCGAAACGCGCCGGGTGCTTGGATTGAAGGAACCGGTTGGCCGCCGGCTGGATTTCCTGATGCAGGAATTCAACCGCGAAGCGAACACGCTGGGTTCCAAGTCGGTCGATGCGCGCAGCACCAATGCGGCGGTCGAGCTTAAAGTGCTGATCGAGCAGATGCGCGAACAGGTGCAGAACATCGAATGAACGTTTCGTTGCAAGGCACCCTGTTTGTGGTCGCCGCGCCTTCCGGGGCCGGCAAATCCACCTTGGTCAATGCGCTGCTCGAGCGTGAACCGGCGATCTCGCTGTCGATTTCGCACACCACCCGGCCGCCTCGTCCGGGCGAGATGTACGGGCGGCACTATTATTTCGTCGAGCGTGCCGAATTCGAGCAGCAAGTTGCCGAAGGCATTTTCCTCGAACATGCCGAGGTGCATGGCAATCTCTATGGCACCTCGCGCACCACGGTGCAGGCGTTGCTGGAGCAGGGGCGGGATGTATTGCTGGAAATCGACTGGCAGGGCGCCGAACAGATCCGTCGCAGCAAACCCGACTGCGTCAGCATGTTCATCCTGCCGCCGTCGCGGGCCGAACTGGAAAGGCGCCTGCGTGGTCGCGGTTCGGACAGTGTCGAGGTGATCGAGCGGCGCCTGCGCAACTCGCGCGGCGAGATCGCCCACGCGCACGAGTTCGACTACATCCTGGTCAACGACGTGTTCGACGATGCGCTGGCCGACCTGCAGGCGATCGTGCGCGCGGTGCGTTTGCGCAGCGCCCTGCAGTGGCAGCGCCACGAAACGCTGATCGGCGAACTGCTCGCCCCGTAGGGCAGCCAGCGGCCGGCCTGCGGGACGTGTGTTGCGTGGCGTTGTCGGTATGGTTCCATTACCTTGTTCCCTTTTGGCCGAAGTCTCCATGACCCCACCCGTGCGCAAGCCCCTTGACGACGACACCCTGGTCAGGATCCGTGGGTTGACCACGGTGCTCAACGGCAAGACCATCTTCGATGCGCTGGACATGGACATCCCGCGCGGCAAGGTCACCGCGATCATGGGCCCCAGCGGCACCGGCAAGACCACCCTGCTCAAGCACGTCACCGGGCAGATGCGCGCCGATGCCGGCAGCATCCATGTCAATGGCGAGAACGTGGCGGAGCTGTCGCGCGAACAGTTGTACAAACTGCGCGAAGGGATCGGCTACCTGTTCCAGAACTCGGCGCTGCTGACCGATTTCGACGTGTTCGAAAACGTGGCTTTTCCGCTGCGCCAGCATACGAAACTGCCGGAAGAACTGATCCGCAACCTGGTGCTGATGAAACTGCAGGCGGTTGGCCTGCGCGGCGCGGCGCGGTTGACTCCGAACGAACTGTCCGGCGGCATGGCGCGGCGCGTGGCGTTGGCGCGGGCGATCGTGTTCGACCCGATGCTGATTCTTTACGACGAGCCGTTTGTCGGACTCGACCCGGTGGCCTTGAATCAGGTGCTGAAACTGATCCGCACGCTCAACCAGACGCTTGGGATCACCAGCGTACTGGTGGCGCACGAACTGGAGGCCGTGAAGCAGGTGGCCGACCACGTGTTCCTGATCGCCAACGGCAAGGTGGTTGCGCAGGGCGATCCGAAGACGATTGCCGCGGACGGTTCGCCGTGGACGCGACAGTTTTTCGGCGGCGAGGCGGACGGCCCGGTGCCGTTCCAGTATCCGGCCGGCGACCTGGCCCAGGCCATGGGTTTCTCGGGAGCGGCGAAATGAGCGCGCGCGAACCGCAACGCAACAACGTGGTGACCCAGTCGCTGGCGCAGATCGGGGCGAGCGGCCTGTTCTTGCTGACCTTGCTGGCGGCGATTCCGCGCAGCATGCGTTACTTCCGCGAGACGATCCGCCAGCTGTGGTTCGTCGGCGCAATGAGCCTGACCATCATCATGGTCTGCGGCCTGTTCGTGGGCATGGTGCTGATGCTGCAGCTGTACCACGTGTTGTCGATCTTCGGTGGAACTTCGGCCAGTGGCATGGTGGTGGCGCTGTCGGTGTACCGCGAGTTGGGGCCGGTGGTCACCGCGCTGCTGTTTGCCGGTCGCGCCGGTACATCGATCACTGCCGAAATCGGCCTGATGCGCGCCACCGACCAGATCGACGCGATGGAGATGATGGCGGTCGATCCGGTCGCCTACGTCGCCACGCCGCGGTTCCTGGCCGGGCTGATCGCGATGCCGCTGCTGTGCTGCGTGTTCTGCGCTATGGCCGTGTTCGGCGGGCACCTGGTTGGCGTCACCTGGCTGGGCATCGACAACGGTACGTTCTGGTCGAACATGACCGCAGTGGTCGACGTGCGCACCGACATCGTCAACGGCGTGCTGTTCAAGAGTCTTGCTTTCGGCGCGGTCGTGTCGCTGATCGCGGTGTTTCAGGGCTTCACCACGCCGCCGACCAGCGAGGGCGTCGCCTATGCCACCACCCGCACCGTGGTCGCCTCGTCGATCGCCATCCTGGCGCTGGACTTCGTGTTGACCGCCTTCCTTATGTGACTGCCATGACTTATCGTTTTTCGAGGATTTTGCCGTGAGCCAACAGAGAAGTTCGTATGCCGTCGGCACCGGCCTGTTCATCGTGCTCGGTTTCGCCGCGCTGGCCTACCTGGCGACCCAGACCAGCTCGGTGGCGAACGTGCGCCAGGGCGACAGCTATACGGTCCAGGCGCAGTTCACCAACATCGGCCAGCTGAAGGAACGCGCACCGGTGAAGATCGCTGGCGTGCGGGTGGGCCAGGTGCAGTCGATCACGCTGACGCCTGGCCACGACGTGGCCGACGTGACGCTGTCGATCGACAAGAGCTATGCCGCGATTCCGCAGGATTCGGTGGCGACCATCTTCACCAGCGGCCTGCTCGGTGACCAGTACGTCGGCATCACGTACGGCAACGCGAAGCAGGCGGTAGCCGCGGGCGGCACGCTGGCCCGCACCAAGTCGACCCAGCCGCTGGAGGAGATGCTCGGCAAGTTCTTCGGTGCCGGCGGCGTGGTCGACAATGTCGGCGGCAGCTATGTGGTGAAGGCCGATTTCAGCAACGTCGGTTCGCTTGCGGCCGGCGCGCCCGTGAAGATGGCCGGCGTGGTGATCGGCAGCGTGCTGTCGGTGCGTGCCGATCCGGTCAGGTTGAACGCCGAGGTGCGTCTGTCGATCGACAAGCGTTACGACGCGATTCCGGACGATTCGGCCGCCGCGGTGTTCACCAGCGGTTTGATCGGCAGCCAGTATGTTGCGATCCAGCCCGGCGGCTCACCCGACGTATTGAAGGATGGCGACGAGATGATCCTGACCCAGTCCGCGATGCAGTTGGAGGACCTGATCGGCAAGTTCCTGGTCAGCGGTTCCGGTGACAAGAAGGATGCCGGCGACGGCAGCAAGTGACCACCAGGTCACCAGCCATTTCAGCCGGCTCGACGAGCCGGCTCAGCTCAAGGAGTTTCCCCATGTTGCGTAGACTGGCTCTAGCCACCGCCATCGCGTTCGGCACCATCGTCGCCGCGCCGGCATTTTCCCAGGAAGCCGCCACCGCCCCGGCAGCGCAGGCTCCCGTGCAGATCGTGCAGGGTATCGCCGATCAGCTGGCCACGGCGATCGAAGGGCATCGCGACGAGCTCAAGCAGAATCGCGAGAAACTCATCGGCGTCATCGATGACGTGTTCCTGCCGCACTTCGACCTCGACTACGCCTCGATCCTGGTGCTCGGGCAGCATGCGCGCGAAGCCAGTCCGGCGCAGCGCGAGCGCTTCGCCAAGGCGTTCTACAACTCGATCACCCACCGCTATGCCGAAGGGCTGCTCAACTATTCCCGCGGTCGGGTCAAGGTGTTGCCGTTCAATGGCGACCTCAACGACAAGCGCACCGTGGTGCGTACCCAGGTAGTGCTGGACGACGGCAAGCTGGTGTCGATCGACTACGCATTCCGCAAGGGCCGCAGCGGCGACTGGAAGGCCTATGACGTGATCATCGAAGGCATTTCCTACGTCACCAACTACCGCAACCAGGTCGACGCGGAAATCCGCAAGGTCGGCATCGAGCAGTTGATCACCAACCTCGAGACCCAGGGCGAGGACGCGCTGGAAACGATGGCCAGGGACAACAAGGACCAGCCGTGAGCGGCAGCGTCGACGGCGGGTTCCAGCTCGATACCGGTACGCCAGGCACGCTGCGCGTGGCTGGCGTGTTGAGTTTCGATACGGCGGTGGCGGCACTGCAGGCGATGCGTACCGCCTCGGCGGCGCCGGGCGTGGAGCGGCTCGACCTGGCCGGCGTGCGTCACAGCGACAGCGCCGGCCTGGCCTGTGTGCTGGCGGTTACTGCCGACGCCGCCCGCCACGGGCGGGCGGTCCGGGTGGTCGGCATGCCGGCCGGCATGCAAGCGCTGGCCCAGGTTTGCGAGGTCGACCGACTGCTTGGATGACGGGGCTGCGGTGTCTTGGCACGATACGAAAAAGGAGCCTCGTGGCTCCTTTTTCGTATCGGTCAAGGCTGCTTTTCGCTCTTGGCGGATTGTCTGTTTTCCCATTGATGCTGTTGGTCGAGCAACTCTTCGGGATCAAAGTTCTGCTCGTCCAGCCCTTGCATCTGCTGGATGATGTCCAGTGGCGGATTGCCGTCGTAGATCTTGTACAGGCGCTGCTGCCGATAAGCGTCACGAATGAAGACGTACGGATCGTAGGCGGATTGCAGGAAGCCTTCCGCGTCAATCGCGCGCGAGCGCAGGGTGATCAGATACATCGCCTGCGGCACGTACTGCAGGCCGTTGTAGTGGTGCTTGTCGGCGTACAGGCTCAGCGGATCGAAGAAATAGCTGTCGACCGGCAGGCGCCAGATGTCGCGCGTGGTGTTCGGACCCAACAGGGGCACCACCAGGTAATCGCCTTCCGGTACACCCCAGCGGGCCAGCGTGATGCCGAAGTCGTTGTCTTCCAGCGGTATGCCCAGCTGGCTGGCCGGGTCGAACAGGCCGCCGATGCCCAGCGTCAGGTTCACCAGGAAGCGACCGGTGCTTTGCAGCGCCTGCTTCGGGCGCGCCTGAAGCAGGTCGTTGGCGACCGTGATCGGCATGCGGATATTGGTGAAGAAATCGCTGAACGAGCGGCGCACCGGAGCATTGGTCACCTTGCGGTAGCCCAGTGCCACCGGGCGGATGGCGACCCGGTCTATCGCGTCATTCAACTTGTACGCGCTGCGGTTGTACTTCTCCAGCGGATCGTCGGTGCGCGGCTTGGCAATGGTGCAGCCGGCGAGCAGGACGATCGCGAGCACAGGCAACCAGCGGCTCATTCGGGATGATCGAAGCAGTGAAGGCATCGGGCAGTGATTCGCGTCGGGGACAGCATAAGTGTACTGTCTGGTTTTATAATTTGCACGGCTTCGGCTGCTTTTTGCGCCGGCACACCGCCCGCATGTGGGACAGCCGCCCATGATACGCGCCACCCGCATTGCCAGCAAAGCAGCCGCTGGCTACACTGGTTGACCGTATAAGTCACTATTCCCCGAAGGATTTCGCATGGCACGCATTACCGTGGAGGACTGCCTCGAGGTAGTCGACAACCGTTTCGAGCTGGTATTGATGGCGACCAAGCGCGCGCGCCAGCTGGAAAAGGGCGCCGAGCCCGCAGTCAACCCCGATCATGACAAGCCGACCGTGCTGGCGCTGCGCGAGATCGCCGCGCGCCGCATCGACCAGGCCACGATCGACCAGATCGACAAGGCCGAGCGCGAGCGCGCCGAGCGCGAGGCGCTGGAGTGGGCCGCGGCCGAGGTTGACGACGACCTCTCCAAAGTCGGCGACGACTGACATGGACGGCGGCTGCTGTAGCACGCGAATCCGTGACACCGGCCTGATCGGTGCGGATGGCATGCGCGCGGCAGCCTCGGTCCGGCGCGAGGTGGGCGCCTGATCAGGCGCCGGCGTCGATGACTGCGGCCAGCCATCCCACCACGGTCGATCTGTCCGCGTTGCCGCCTTATGCGCTGGCGTTGAAAGAGCGCGTTGCCTACCTGCCTGAAGCGCAGGTGGAGCGCGTGCTGCGGGCATTCCAGGTGGGCGCCCAGGCGCATGCAGGCCAGGCCCGCAAGAGCGGCGAGCCCTATATCACCCATCCGGTGGCGGTGGCCGGCATCCTGGCCGAGCTGGGTCTCGATGCCGAGACGATCATCGCAGCCATCCTGCACGACACCCTGGAAGACACCGAGCTCAGCCGCGAAGCGCTGGCCGCCGAGTTCGGCGAGGTGGTGGCCGAGTTGGTCGACGGCGTCACCAAGCTGGACAAGATGCGGTTCGGCACGCGCCAGGAGGCCGATGCGGAAAGCTTCCGCAAGATGCTGCTGGCGATGGCGCGCGACATCCGCGTGATCCTGATCAAGCTGTCCGACCGGCTGCACAACATGCGCACGCTGGGCGCCAAGGACGCGTCTTCGCGTCGGCGCATCGCCCGTGAAACGCTGGAAATCTACGCGCCGATCGCCCAGCGCCTGGGCATGAACAAGTTCAAGGCCGAATTGCAGGACCTGGGTTTCCGGGCGCTGTACCCGGACCGCTACCGGGTGATCAGCGAACGCATCCGCGCCGCGCTCGGAAATCGCCGCGAGGCGATGAACAAGATCGAAGCGGCGCTGTCCGCGCGGATGGCCGCCGATCATCTTCCGGCTCACGTGGTGGGCCGGATCAAGTCGCCGTGGAGCATCTATTCGAAGATGCGCAGCGACCACAAGAGCTTCGCGCAGTTGATGGACGTCTACGGCTTCCGCGTGGTCGTCGACAGCGCGATGAGCTGCTACATGGCGCTTGGTGTGGCGCATGCGCTGTACAAGCCGGTGGACAAGCGCTTCAAGGATTTCATCGCGATCCCCAAGGCGAACGGTTACCAGTCGTTGCACACGGTGCTGCTGGGGCCGTTCGGTGCGCCGATCGAGGTGCAGATACGTACCGCCGAAATGGATTCGGTGGCCGAGCGCGGCGTCGCCGCGCACTGGGCCTACAAGACCGACAGCGGCCCGGCCAACAGTGCGCAGGCGCGTGCGCGCGAGTGGCTTTCCTCGCTGGTGGACAGTTCGGCCAACACCGTGTCGTCGTCGGAGTTCATCGAGAACGTCAAGATCGACCTGTTCCCCGACGAGGTCTATCTGTTCACGCCGCGCGGCGACATCCTGTCGTTGCCGCGCAATGCCACGGCACTGGATTTCGCCTATGCCGTCCACACCGACGTCGGCGACCATGCGGTCGCGGCGCGGGTCGACAAGAAGCTGTTGCCGTTGCGCGCGCGGCCGGAATCCGGCCAGCTGGTGGAAATCATCACCGCGCCGTCGGCGGTGCCCAATCCCGCATGGCTGGAGGTGGTCGTTACCGGCAAGGCGCGCACCGCGATCCGGCAGTACCTGAAACACCTGCAGCATGAGGATGCGGTCGACTTCGGCCATCGCATGCTCGATCGTGCGCTGGATGCCCAGGGCAGCAGCCTGGATGGCATCCCGCCGGCGGTGCTGGATCATTTCCTCGAAACATCCAAGCTCAAGCGCCTGGAAGAGTTGCTCTCCGACATTGCGCTGGGCAACCGCATGCCGGATCTGGTGGCTACCCAGTTGCTGGCCTCGCGCGGCGATCGCGAAAGCGACAAGCCGCAGGCGGCGCCGCATGCCCACGAAAATATCCGCATCACCGGCGCCGAACGCGGCGTGCTCAGTTTCGCCAACTGCTGCCACCCGTTGCCGGGCGACGACATCATCGGTTACCTGTCCTCGGGCAAGGGCATCGTGGTACACCGCGAGGAATGCCCGAACGTGATCGAGTTGCGCAAGTCGCCCGAACGCTGCGTCGGGATCGAGTGGGACCGCGACGTGCAAGGTGATTTCCGCGCCGAACTGCGCATCGAGGTGATCAACCGCCCCGGCGTGCTGGCCACCGTCGCCGCCGCCATCGCCGCCGCCGATTCGAACATCGAGAACGTCGAATACGTCGAGCGCGACGCCTCCGCCGCGACACTGTTGTTCGCCATGGAAGTGAAGAGCCGCAAGCACCTGGCCGACGTGATCCGTCGCGTGCGGCGTACCGGCGTGGTCAGCGGGGCCTACCGCTACCCCCTGTGATTCCGGAAGGGGTTCGGTCAAAGTCTGAACGCGGTAATCTTCCTGAATCCGAACCCCACTCCGAGGTCATCCATGTCCCGAAGCATCATTTCCACCGAGCAGGCACCGGCAGCGATCGGTCCGTATTCCCAGGCCGTGCGCGCTGGCAATACCGTCTATTTTTCCGGCCAGATCCCGCTCGATCCGGCAACCGGCACGCTGGTCGAAGGTGATGTCTCGGTGCAGGCGCGCCGCGTGTTCGACAATCTCGTCGCGGTGGCCGAGGCCGCTGGCGGTTCGCTGGCGCAGATCGTGCGCGTAGGCATCTACGTGACGGATCTGGCGAGCTTCGCGGCGGTCAATGCCGTGATGGCCGAGTATTTCCAGCAGCCGTATCCGGCGCGCTCCACCATCGAGGTGTCCGGTCTGCCCAAGGCGGCGCAGGTCGAGGTCGACGCGATCATGGTGCTGGACTGATTCGTACCGGCGGTCAGCACCCACACGGGATGTCGACTGCAGGCTTACGGCGCGAGACGGTGCTCGGTTAGGCTTGCAGGTCATGGCCAGTCGCACCCTTCGCCCCGCATCCGGCATCGATACCGATCCGGGCATCACGCCAGTCGGCGCGCTGTCCGGAGTCGGGCCGGCCCTGGTTGCCACGCTGGGCCGGCTCGGGCTGGAGCGGGTGCAAGATCTGTGGTTTCACCTGCCACTGCGCTACGAAGACAAGACCCGGCTGACCCCGATCGCCGACCTGCGTGCGGGCGAGCGGGCCCAGGTCGAGGGCGTGGTCGAGGCGGTTGAGCGTGGCTTCCGTTACCGCCCGCAATTGAAAGTGGCGCTCAGCGATACCGATGGGCAGACCTTGCTGTTGCGCTTCTTCCATTTCAACCGTGCGCAGGCCGAGCAGTTGCGGGCCGGTACCCGGCTGCTGTGTTACGGCGAGGTACGGCACGGTGCCCAGGGCCTGGAGATGGTGCATCCCGCTTACCAGCGCCTGAGCGGGCAGGATCCGGCCACCGTCGACGAATTGCTCAGCCCGGTCTATCCCACCACCGAAGGGCTTGGCCCCAAGCGGCTGGCCGGGGTGATCGGCAAGGCGCTGGCGCTGCTGCCCACGGCACAGCAACTGGAACTGATACCGCCGGCACTGTGCGCCGAACACGGGCTGACTTCGCTGCGCGACGCACTGTTGTACGTGCATCGCCCTCCGCCCGACGCACACCTGGGCCAACTCACGCTTGGCCGACATCCGGCGCAGCAGCGCCTGGCGTTCGAGGAGTTGTTGACCCAGCACCTCAGTCTGAAACGCATGCGCGCTGCCGTGCGACAACGTCGCGCGCCCAAGCTCGGTGGCGATGGCGAGTTGCGCCGCCAACTGCTGGCGGGGTTGTCATTCCAGTTGACCGCGGCGCAACAGCGGGTCAGTGGCGAAGTTGCCCGCGATCTCGCAAGCACGCGGCCGATGCTGCGGCTGGTGCAGGGCGATGTCGGCAGCGGCAAGACCGTGGTGGCGGCGTTGGCTGCGTTGGCGGCGGTGGAGTCCGGCCGGCAAGTGGCATTGATGGCGCCGACCGAGTTGCTGGCCGAGCAGCATCTGCACAACTTCCGGCAATGGTTGCAACCGCTCGGCATCGAGGTGGAATGGCTGGCCGGCAAGGTCACCGGCAAGGCGCGCAAGCAGGCGCTGGAGCGGGTGGCCGCCGGCGCACCGGTGGTGATTGGCACGCATGCGCTGATGCAGGAGGGCGTGGTGTTCGAGCGACTCGGCCTGGTGATCGTCGACGAACAGCATCGCTTCGGCGTGCAACAGCGGCTGGCGCTGCGCGACAAGGGCAAGGACGGCCAGCTCGTGCCGCATCAACTGGTGCTGACCGCCACGCCGATCCCGCGCACGCTGGCGATGAGCGCCTATGCCGACCTGGACATATCCTCGATCGACGAACTGCCGCCCGGGCGCACTCCGGTGCAAACCACCGCGATCTCGAACGCACGCCGGCATGAGGTGATCGAACGGATCCACGCCGCCTGCGACGCCGGGCGCCAGGTGTACTGGGTGTGCACCCTGATCGAGGAATCCGAGCAGCTGCGCGCGCAGGCGGCCGAGGTGGCGCATGCCGAGCTGACCGCGGCGCTGACCGGCTTCAGGGTCGGCCTGATCCACGGCCGCATGAAGCCGAAGGAAAAGCAGGCGGTGATGGACGCGTTCAAGGCCGGCGAGCTGGCCGTGCTGGTTGCCACCACGGTCATCGAGGTCGGCGTGGACGTACCCAACGCCAGCCTGATGGTGGTGGAGAACAGCGAGCGGCTCGGGCTGGCCCAGTTGCACCAGTTGCGCGGCCGCGTCGGTCGCGGCGCGGTGGCCTCCAATTGCGTGCTGCTGTACCAGCCGCCACTGGGTCAGCTGGCACGCGAACGGCTGCAGGTGATGCGCGAGACCAGCGACGGGTTTCGCATCGCCGAGAAGGATCTCGAACTGCGCGGCCCGGGTGAGGTGCTCGGTACCCGCCAGACTGGCCAGCTCAGCTTCCGCATCGCCGACCTCACCCGTGATGCGCACCTGTTGCCGGCCGTGCAGCAGGTCGGCGAACACATGCTGGCGGAGCACCCGCAGCAGACCGAGCGGCTGATCGAACGCTGGATCGGCGGGGCCGCGCGGTTCGCGCATGCATGAGCCGCGAGGAACCGTATGCGACGGGTGCGGTTTCATTTTCGAACCCGGTTCCCTTTAAGCTGTCGCGTTGACCTCAACCTTTTTGTGCCCCATGACCAAGCCGCAACTCCTGATTGACACGGACCCCGGTGTTGATGACGCCCTGGCCATCCTGATGGCTTACGCCCATGCCGACATTGCCGGTCTCAGCATCGTCGCCGGCAACGTGGGACTTGGCCATACCGTGCGCAATGCCCGCACCCTGATCGACCTGGTCGGGGCCACCACGCCGGTATTTGCCGGCTGCGCCACGGCGCTGGTGCGGGCGCCGGAGGAAGACGCCGCCTTCGTGCACGGGCAGGACGGTTTCGGCGATATCGGCTTTCCGGAGCCCGCTGCCGTTCTGGCCGACGAGTCCGCCGCGCTTGCATTGCTGCGGCTGACTCGCGAGCGGCCCGGCGAACTGACGCTGGTGGCGTTGGGGCCATTGACCAACCTCGCACTGGCGCTTCGGCTGGATCCGAGCCTGCCCGAGCGGGTGGCGCGGCTGGTGGTGATGGGCGGCGCGGTCACCGGCCACGGCAATACCGGCAAAGTGCCGGCGGAATTCAATATCGGCTTCGATCCCGAGGCGGCGCACGTGGTGTTCGAGGCGTTCCCGACGTTCGAGCTGGTTGACTGGGAAGCCACCCTGCGGCACGCCTTCGAGGATGCCGAGTTCGACGGCTGGCTGGCTGCGGGTGACCAGCGGGCGGAGTTCTTCGGCGCGATCATGGGTGCGGCGCGGCGCTACAACACGAAACACGATCGCAGCGGCGTGATCGCCGCCGACGCGCTGGCCATGGCGGTGGCGCTGGATCCGTCGATCGTCACCCGCAGCGAGACCCGCGCGGTGGCGGTGGAACTGGACGGCCGCTTGACCCGTGGCGCGACCGTGGTCGACTGGGCTGCGCGGCTGGGCCGGCCGGCGCAGGCGCGGATCGTGCTGGAGG
>SMEK01000577.1_pt1 | contig 14777 bp, 13 predicted proteins | sample 2456371 | NCBI WGS metagenome assembly SMEK01 (sample SAMN10132590, study PRJNA489261) | soil metagenome | isolation source: day1 antibiotic-loamy sand soil ammended with composted manure from dairy... | place: USA | collected 2015-04-01
TCGAAGGCAGCCTCCGAGATGATCACACCGACTTTCTGGATGGTCTTGCTGCGGCTGCGGGAGGGTCTCCTCTGCGTATAGCGATATCCCATCTCTTCAGCGGTTTGGATGACTTTTCGCCTCGTCTCTTCACTGACACCGGATTTGCCCGACAGGGCTTGGGATACGGAATTCTTCGAAATATTCAGTCTGTCCGCAATGTCCTGCATGTTGATCCTCTTCTTCATGTACAACCTCACCCAGACCAATGTTCTGTCACGTTACAAAATACTATACAGGATAAGAAAGATAAAGTAAATGCAATAGTTTCCCCGATGCTGGAATCTTGTAATGTATAAATCTGAACATGACAATAACATGACAAACATGTTATATAAGGATAATAATTAGATTTGTAATCCATCAGTAACGTTACAAAGGGAATTACATAAACTTATCGTCATGTATTTGTAATGTTACACAGATGGAACAATATCATAGAGGGGGCATCAGAGATGAAGAGAAAATGGTTGTCAATGCTGGTGATGGTCATGCTGGTGTCGATGTTCCTTGCAGCCTGCGGGAACAGCAGCAACACCGGCAGCAGCGGAGCAGAAGGCGATCCATCTGCCTCATCCGGGTCCTCTAACAGCGATAAAGTGACCATCCGTTTAGCCACTTGGGCGGGTGAAGGAGAAGCGAAGGAGCTTCAAGAGATCCTGGATCGATTAAATGAACAGTCCGATACGTATGAGATTGTCCAAGAGTCCAATCCATCGGAATACGATACGCGCATCATCACGCAGTTATCCGGCGATTCCGGTCCGGATCTGGTCTGGCTGAATGCACAGCGTGCGGCACAATTCGCAGCGCAAGGGATCCTGTTAGATATTACAGATTACTTGACGGATTCCGATCATCCTGCAGCACAGACCGATGATTACTACGAAGCATCTCTGCAGCCATTCACCAAGGACGAGCGGCTCTACGGCCTGCCGTGGATTCAACAGCCGGTTATGCTTTATGTGAACAAAGCGAAGTTTGACGAAGCCGGTCTCAGCTATCCGGATGAGAGCTGGACTTGGGATGAGTTCATGGCAGCAGCCGAGCATCTCACGATTGATGCGAACGGCATCCATGCGGGCGAAGAAGGCTTTGATGAAAGTCAAGTGCATCAATGGGGATTCACCCTGAACGGCTGGCCGCCGGTACAGATGTTCATCTGGCAGAACGGCGGTGAAGTCATCTTGGAAGACTTCAGCGAGTCGCCGATCGATACGCCGGAAGCCGTTGAAGCGGTGAAGTTCTATGCCGATCTTATCCAAAGCCCGGTCACCCCGTCGCAGCAGATCATCAGAGACCGCGGTTTCGATCAGATGTTCCGTGATGGACAAGTGGCCATGTTCATGGGAGGCGCTGCGGACAACTTAGATTCTACGATCGACCATGTAGAGGCCTTTATGGTTCCGGCCGGACCGGACGGCATCAAGGCGACGTTCGCAGATGTCCTGGGCATGGCAGTTAATGTGAAGACGAAGCATCCGGAAGAAGCGGTACAAGCACTGCTGGACCTGACGGATGCGATCCATCACTGGAAGATCATGCCGCCGCGTCAATCTTTGTCCGACCTTTCCACCCTGCAGGAGATGCATCCGGAGAAGGCCCATTCTCTCGATGCGATCATCGCATCAATGGAGTTTGCCAAACCTTATCGTTACTTTGAGAATTATCCGGAATGGGACAATGTCTTCTGGACACAACTGATGGATCCGATCATCAACGGCGGTGAGGATCCAGAAACGTTGATTCCAAATGTCAAACCTCTGTTAGACGAGACATTACAACCATAATCAAACGGAGTGGAGAGGAGGCAGATGCGGGTCTGCCTCCTCTTGTCATGATGGGAGACAGAAAGGAGATTCCGAATGGGGACATATATCGATACGCTGGTGAGGTGGGTCATCACCCCGCTGCTCCTCACCATCGCGGCTGTGATCCTGTATGCCGTCCTGCGGGCGCTTCGCTGGTCGAAGCGGCAGGCGTTGGGGCTGGCTATCATCTCACCTTGGATCATCGGCTTCATCGGCTTCACCGCCTATCCGCTCTTGCATTCCTTATACTTGAGTTTTACGAAATCCAATATCTTCGGAGGGAGCGAGTGGGTCGGACTGGATAACTATATCCGGCTCTTTACGAAGGATATCGAATTTTGGAAATCCGTCCGCATCACGCTGCTCTATGCTTTGCTTTCCATGCCGATCGGTGTGATCGGCGCCTTGCTGCTGGCGATCTTGCTGAACAATCAGATCAAGGGCATCGGCGCCTTCCGTACGATCTATTTCATGCCGGCTGTACTGCCCGAGGTAGCCGTTGCCCTCCTGTGGCGCTGGATGTTTAACAGCGAAAGCGGTGTAATCAATCATGCCATCTCGCCGATCCTGCGCTTAACGGGTTCCCCGGCGCCGGACTGGTTCGGCGATGCCGATTATGTGCTGATCGCCTTTATCATCATGAGCGTCTGGGGGATCTTCGGCACGAACACCGTGGTCTTCCTTGCGGGATTGCAAGGGGTGCCGAAGAGCCTGTATGAAGCGGCGGAGATCGACGGCGCCACCGGCCTTCGCAAGTTCTGGCATATCACCGTGCCGCAGATCTCGCCGGTGATCCTGCTGCAGGTCATCATGGGGATGATCGGCGCTTTGCAAGTTTTCACGATCGCTATGTTTGTTCGGCCGACTTCAGCGGCTGGCAAGTTTATGAACCAGCTGGTCTACGAGAGGGGATTCACCCAGTTGAAGATGGGCGAAGCCTCGGCTGTAGCGTGGGTTCTGTTCATCATCATCTTGTTCTTAACCCTGTTAATCTTCCGTTCCAGTCCGGCATGGGTTCACTATGAATCAGAGATGCAGCGCTAGGGAGGTGAGAGGATGAACACCATACTTGCAAGTGTGCGGGCGCAGCAGCGAGCGGCAGCAGCCATCAGACCGCTGCGCCGGTTCAGAAGATTGCTGCTTTATCTCATCGTGATCTCGATCGCCGCGGTCGTATTGCTGCCCTTCTTGTGGATGTTGTCAACGGCATTAAAAGACGGCAGCGATGTCTTCGCTTGGCCGCCCAAGTGGATCCCCAACCCGCCGGTGTGGAGGAACTTCATCGATGCCTGGACGGCGATGCCCTTCGACCGCTATCTAATGAACACGCTGTATATCGTCGTGCTGGGAATGATCGGCGAGCTGACCAGCGCAACGATCGTCGCTTATGGGTTTGCGCGCTTTCAATTCCCCGGTCGGGATGTGATTTTCCTGATCTTGCTGGCAACGATGATGCTGCCTTTCCATGTCACGTTGATTCCGACCTATCTCATCTGGCAAGCCTTCGGCCTTACGGGGGAGTTTGATCCGCTGGTCCTGCGCACATGGACGGCGTGGGGACCGTTTTATGTTTTCTTATTAAGGCAGTTCTTCATGACCATCCCCCGCGATCTCGATGATGCGGCGGAGATGGATGGGGCGAATGCCTTCCAGACATTCTATCATGTGCTGCTGCCGCAGATCAGGCCGGCGCTGCTCGCCGTTGCAATCTTCGCTTTCCGCGGTTATTGGAACGACTTTCTCGGTCCATTGATCTACCTGACCGATATGAATCAATATACGATGAATGTCGGGATGTATTTCTTCATGGGCGGCATCAATGAAGCGCCAAAGTGGAATTATCTGATGGCGATGTCGATCGTCGTGGCGCTGCCGGTATTGATCCTGTTTTTTGCTGCGCAGCGATATTTTATAGAAGGGATTACGTTTACTGGGATCAAAGACTGATCTTGCATCGATTTGCACACGGAATTTTCACTGTTTGACCCTCTTTACCTATTGCTATATTTGTAGAAACGAATAAAATGATGATTACCAAAGAATTATTCTATTTGAGCATCAATAGGAGTGGGAGGGTCGAACCGGTATGGTTCAGCTGACCAACAGCGGTACGAAGTCGTGTACGGTACTGCTGGAGGATTTCAGACAGAGAGGGCATAAGCCATTGCATGCGGAGAAGATCATCTTCGATCAGGTGAATGAGCGGGATGTGTACAATATCACCGCGCCCTTCGAAGATGAGGGAGAGGCGGTAATCGCCGGACGCGTGGAACATCGCGACAGTGAAGTGTCGGAGGTGCACTTCTTCGTCAACCGCAACGGTGTATGGGTGCCGCGGGAGAATGCGCCGGTGTTTGCCCTGCAGGACCCGTTCTACACGAAGATCAACGGCGAGTTGATCGTGGGCGGGGTGGAGACATTCCCGCATCCGGAGAAGGAAGGCATGTTGAACTGGAGGACCGTCTTCTACAAGGGAGCGAGCATCTCGCAATTAGAGCGGTTCTTCGTTGGACCGGATGCGATGAAGGACCTGCGACTCGTTCAACTGGCGGACGGTTCCATCGGCGTCTTCACAAGACCGCAGGGGGCTAAGGGCGGCCGCGGGAAGATCGGCTATACTAATGTCCCATCTTTGGACAACCTATCCCATGAAGTGATCGATGAAGCACCGATTCTGGAAGGGTTAATCCACGACGATGAATGGGGAGGATGCAATGAGATTCATCTCCTCCCGAATGGTCTGCTTGGTGTGCTGGGCCATATCGCGCGTTTCGGAGAGGCGGGCAAGCGTCACTATTATCCGATGGTGTTCGTGTTTAACCCCTATAACCGGAGCTTGAGCGACGTTGAGATTATCGCGGAGCGTTCGAACTTCGTCGTAGGACCGGCGAAGCGCGATGATCTAGTTGACGTCGTATTCAGCGGCGGGCTTGTGCGCCATCCCGACGGAACGGCTGATCTCTACGCGGGGATCAGCGACGCAGAAGCGCAGAAGCTTCGCATCATCGATCCCTTCGCCAAATATGTATAAGGTCAAGATAGAGTACGTGATGTGAGCATATGATGAACTCCTGCAACAAGTGCAGGAGTTTTTGTATGTTCGGAATATTACAAGGTAACGCCGTCTTTGAAGATCGAGATCTCCCGGCAGCCGTTCTGCTCGTTGCGGGTGAAGGTCTTGCCGGAGGCGACGTCGAGCACATATTGGAAGAGCTCATCCCGCAGCTCCTGCATCGACCGACCTTCGAGCAACTGTCCGGCGTTGTAGTCGATCCAGTTCGACTTGCGACGGTACAGCTCCGAATTCGTCGCTACTTTCACCGTTGGTACCGGAGCGCCGAGGGGCGTGCCGCGTCCGGTGGTGAAGAGGATCAGATGGCATCCCGCGGCCATGAGTGCGGTAACGGCGACGATATCATTGCCCGGGCCTTGCAGCAGATTCAGCCCGGGGGTGCGGACGCGTTCCCCGTACTGGAGAACATCCACCACGTTGCTTGTACCGCCTTTCTGCGTGCAGCCGAGGGATTTTTCCTCGAGGGTGGTGATGCCGCCTTTTTTGTTCCCGGGGGACGGATTCTCATAGATCACTTGGTTGTAGCGAAGATAATATTCTTTGAAATCATTGATCAGGCGGACGGTCTTGTTGAATACCTCCTCATCGATGCAGCGATTCATGAGGATCGTCTCAGCCCCGAACATCTCCGGCACCTCTGTAAGTACCGTCGCTCCGCCGTAGGAGATCAAGAGGTCGGAGAACTGCCCGAGGAGGGGGTTGCCCGTAATGCCCGAGAAGGCATCGGAACCGCCGCACTTCAAGCCGACGACGAGCTTCGAGATCGGAACGGGCCGGCGTTCGAAGGTTTCTGCGTATTCGACGAGTTCGCCAAGCAGTTGAAGTCCCGCCTCGATCTCATCTTCCACCTCCTGCGTAGACAGGAAGCGGACGCGCTGCTCATCGTACTCGCCGAGCACTTTTTTGAACTCCGGGATATGATTGTTCTCACAGCCGAGTCCGAGCACGAGAACGCCTGCGGCATTCGGGTGCCGGACCATATTGGCCAGCACGAGCTGGGTCATCTGGTGATCATCGCCAAGCTGCGAGCAGCCGAAGGGATGGGGGAAACAGAAGACCCCGTCGGTTCTGCCGGCATAGAGGCGGTTTGCTTCCTTCGCCAGGATCTCAGCGGTCTTGTTCACGCAGCCGACGGTATTGATGATCCAGATCTCGTTGCGGATCCCAACCTCCCCGTTCGAGCGGACATAGCCCGGGAACTCCCCTGAACGGGAGGGAAGCGGTTCTTGAAGCTGCGGGGTATAGGTGTAATCGAGCACGCCGGACAGATTCGTCTTCACATTATGCGTATGGACGAAAGCGCCGGCTTGAATATCTTCTGTGGCGTGTCCTATCGGATAGCCGTACTTGATGATATTCTCATAGGCGGGAATCTCGCAAATTGCAATCTTATGTCCGGGATCGACAGCTTCCTTAACGGTCACTTGCCGGCCACCGAGCTCTACGGCTTCACCCTTGGCAAGCGGCACCAGTGCAACAGCAACGTTGTCTCGTTCGTGGATCTGGATCAGCTTGTCATTCTTAACCATCTTAGATCACGTCCTTCAGCGCTTCTTGCATGCCCTTCGTGATGACGGCATGCAGGTGATCGGCGACCTGTTCAGCGAAACCTGGAAGCTGGGTGAGGTCTTCGCCCCAGAGGTCGGCCCGCTGCAGCACAGTGTTGACTAGCTGTGCAGTGCCTTCGCGGCTGTCGGTCCAGCTGCTCCAGACGCTTTGGAAGAGTTCCAGGACGGGGAGATCGTCATTGACGGCATATTCATCATATTCAACATATTCAACGCCGGAGGCGCGCTTACCGATGAGCGCCTGTTCGCGAAGCTCTGTGCCTCTGTAGAAAGCGAGCAGTGCAGCCATGGAGAAGGTAAGCACCTTAGGCAGCTCGTTCTTGCGCTTGATATACTCCTTGATCGATGGCAGGACACGTGTTTTAAATTTGGATACGGAGTTCAGCGAGATGCTGAGCAGATAATGTTTGTTGTATGGATTGGCAAAACGATCGAGCACCGCTTTGGCGAAATCAAGCAGTTCCTCCTCAGGGAGATCCAGCGTGGGGATGATCTCGTCGTAGATGCCCTTCTCCATATATTGACGAAGGCTGGGATCATCCATGCAGTCCTTGACCGTCTCTGCTCCGTACAGATAAGCCGCCAGCGCGGTCATCGTGTGAGCGCCGTTTAGGATGCGTACTTTGCGCGTGCGGTAAGGCGTCATATCCTCTGCCCAGATGACGTTCAAGCCGACCTTCGTGAAGGGCAGTTCCTCTGCGAACCGCTGATCGCCTTGGATCACCCACAGATGGAAGATCTCTGCCGTAGTGAAACAGGCATCTTCATAGCCGGCTTGCTTCGTCAGCTCGTCGATTTCTTCCCGCGGATAGCCCGTGACGATGCGATCGACCAGACTGCTTAAGAAGTGATTATGATGCTCCACCCAATGAATAAACGCCTCTCCCAGCTCCCATTCCGCAGCAAGTCTCAGAACGATCTTGCGCAGCTCGTCACCGTTATTCTCGATGAGCTCGCAAGGGATGATGACCAGACCTTTGTCCGGATCTCCTTGGAAGGCTTCAAAACGCTTATGCAGGAACACGGTCAGCTTGCCTGGGAAGGAAGCCGGCGGCTTATCCTCATAGCGGTCAGCTGGGGAATAGGCGATCCCTGCTTCGGTGGTGTTCGAGAAGACGAAGCGCAGATCGGGATTTGCCGCACAGGCCAGATAGTCTTCATATTGCTTATAAGGATTGATCACGCGGCTGATGGAGGAGATGATCTCCTGTTCTTGCACGACTTTATCGTTTTGAATCCCTCTGAGCAGCAGGGTGTACAGACCATCTTGCTGATTCAGCTGCTCACTTAATCCTTGTTCGATCGGTTGGATGACGACGACGCTGCCGTTGAAGAGACCGTTTTGATTCAATTTATGAATCATCCAGTCGACGAAACCGCGCAGGAAGTTGCCTTCGCCGAACTGGATGGCACGTTCGGGCAGGGCGGTGACGGTGTCTTTGTGATCTAACAGATTCATATTTAGAGCAGTCATTTGTCGATTCCCTCCAGCAAGTTATCTTATTTGACTCCAATATAATGGATTGTTTACCAATAGGTTGTGAAAAGTATCACAATCTTAAAAAGTAAATCGCATATTATCAAAAAAATCGTGAAGCTTCCTGTTCTGCCGCTTCCTCACACCGGTCATACAGCGGTACATTCAAGATCTAAGTATTCCCAATTGGTTGGGCTTCACCTATAATGAGAGTGTCAGTACTAGAATCAAGGAGTCCTGTCTTTAAATATGAACCTGTCATCTTACTAATCTCAGATCATGGCCAGCAATCATCCTCCCATTCATAGAACCATCGTACAAGCAGCGGTTACAGCGGGTACGAATGCCCGGCGGAGGTTTCTAAGCTTCCGAGGGTTGAGCGAACATTGGGAGGTGTTATTTTATATGAAGATGTAAGCGCTTAAAAGAGGTGTCAGATGGCAAACGGTGTTCGGAACGTTCAAATAATGGAGGATTAAGATAGGGGGATGACATTATGTTAAAAGTCGCCGTCATCGGAGCGGGCAGCATCAGCAGCGCTCATGTAGAAGGTTATCTCCGTTTCCCGGATCGGTGCAAGATTGTTGCGGTCTGTGATATCTTCGAACAGGAAGCGAAACGTCTGATTGCGCAGTATAAACTGAAGGATGCGATATCTTGTCTTGATTATAAAGCGCTCATCGAGATGGACATCGATCTCGTCTCGATCTGTACGCCAACCTATACGCATGCAGCGATCGCGACAGAGATGCTGCGCAGCGGCAAACATGTCCTGGTGGAAGAGCCGATGGCTGCTTCACTAGAGGAGTGCGATGCGATGATCGCAGCGGCCGGAGAGAGCGGGAAGATCCTGTCGGTGGTCGCACAGCATCGATTCCGCACGCCGATCATGAGACTGAAGTCGGTGCTGGACTCCGGGATGATCGGCAAGGTGGTGCATGCTCAGGTCGATTCCTTATGGTGGAGAGGTTACTGCTACTATGAGCTTTGGTGGCGAGGTACTTGGGAGAAGGAGGGGGGCGGATGCACCTTAACCCACAGCTCCCATCACATCGATCTGCTGCTGTGGATGATGGGCAAACCTCTCGATGTACAAGCAGTGATGGCGAATACCGCGCATGATAATGCGGAAGTAGAAGATCTATCGATCACGATCCTCAGATACCCGAACGGTTCCCTAGGGCAATTAACGAGTTCCGTCGTCCATCACGGAGAAGCACAGCGGATGATCTTCCAAGGAACAGAGGCCAGCATCGCGGATCCATGGCAGGTATCTGCGACGATCTCGAAGCCCAACGGCCTGCCCGAGCGGAATCCCGAGTTGGAACAGCGCCTTAACGCTTACTATGAATCGCTCCCCAGTCTGCCCTATGAGCTGCATACCGGTCAGATCGATGATGTGCTCAGAGCGATCGAGCAAGGAACACGGGTGATCGTGGACGGGGAAAGCGGCAAAGCAACGATGCAATTGATCACCGCTGTCTACAAATCCGCATCCCTTGGAACAAGGGTAACCCTGCCTCTGTCAACGGATGATCCCTTCTATACGCGCAAAGGTTTGCTGTCGAATGTGCTTCATTTCTATCGAAAACAAAACTCGCAGCCTGTGCCGAAACGAAACGTGAAAGCCAAAGGACACAGCAAGACATCATAAGATATGCTTTCAGGCAAGACGGCAAGAGGGTGCGGCTGTCATTCCTGCCAATTCTGCAAAGCTTCCATATCCAAGATGACGATTTCCGAACGGGTAGATCGGATGATCTGTTTCTTCTTCAATTGGTTGAGCAGACGATTCACTGTTTCCCGTGTCGTTCCTATGGAATTGGCCAGTTCCTGATTCGTGATCGGAAGTTCGATGTGGATGTGATCGCCGCGGCGTTCACCTAATTTGTTCGCTATCTGGTTCAAGAAGGTCAGGATTCTGCCGTGTACGTCGTGACCGGTGATCTGTTGGATCTTGAATTGGAGTTCATTGATCTTGGCTCCCATGACATCGATGAGGGATTTGGAGATGCTGGGGACATCTTGAATCAACTGTTCGAAGTAGCGCAGGGAGAGGATGATGAGCAGCGAGTCTACCAGGGTCTCCGCTGTGGCCGGATAAGGATCTTGGCTGAAAAATCCGGTGTGCGGGAACATATCGCCGGATTGTAAGAGCGAGACGATGTGTTCATTGCCGTCCAGGTCTGTTTTGTAGGTTTTGACAAGCCCATCCTGCAGGAAATACACGGCATCCCGTTCGGCACCTTCGTGGAAGATCACGGTTTTCTTCTTCACAGTCTTGAGTCTAGCGATCTGGGCGACTTGTTCCAATGCTTCCTCATCCAATTGGTTGAAGATCGTTAGTGAGCGGAGTGCCTCCTTCAGATCCATGTCGATATCTGCCTCCTCATCTGAAGGTGATGCCACCATTATACCGAATTACCTGCTCCCAATCCAAATCAGCCTCGCTGTTTGACATTTGTGCCTTCCGTGATGAGAATAGGGCTAGGACGAACTATAGGAGCAGCGAGAGAGGATGAGGGAGATGTTCTTACGTTGGTTTAAGAGAAGGAAGCCGGAACAAGCGGAACAAGCACCGGATCTGCAAGCAGACGATGGTCTCGACGCGATCATCCAGCTGTCCGGAAGAACGAAGGAACGATGGGTGAAACCGGTAATCGGCGCGACGATCCTGCAATTGGCAGATCAGAATAAAGTAGATTGGTATTCCAACTGCCGCAGGGGAACATGCGCCCGCTGCCGCAGCAAGGTGATCGAGGGGATGGAATACCTGTCCCCGCCGAATGAAGCGGAGACGGCACGGCTGGAACCGGAGGAGATCGAGCAGGGGGATCGCTTAGGCTGCCAAGCGAAGGTGGAGAAGAACGGTCCCGTTAAGGTGAGGCACGCACCCTATTTCTGAAGGTCTTCTGCTGCGCAATGATCGATGATCGTTTACCTATGGCATGTTCGTGAGCATGCTGTTGTCCTTCGATAAGCTGAAACAGACCTCCCTTGTGCCTGACGGAACCGGGAGGTCTGTTTGTTGTCGACTATATTAGCAGGGAACAGGAGGGTGTATTGACATCTTTCAGAAACTCTTTTATTATTAATAATACATATAGGGGTATAAGTATAATAATTATGATGATAAAACTCGAGAGGTGATCAAGATGGCTATTGTGAATGCAACGGACCAAACTCTGGAATCGGTCATTAAGGAGAACCGCGTGGTACTGGTCGATTTTTGGGCGCCTTGGTGCGGTCCTTGCCGGATGCTGGCTCCCATCTTGGAGGATCTGGATAGGGAGATGGGGGATAAGGTGAAGATCGTCAAGGTGAATGTAGATATGAATCCCGTATCTGCGATTAAGTATCAGATCCAGGGGATCCCGGCTTTGAGACTCTTCGTCGACGGCAGGGAAGTTCAGAACATCGTCGGTGTTCAGCCGCTTCATATCTTGAAGCAAATGATCGCACCTTATGCAGCAGCAGTGTAAATCGCAGCATTCTATTAATCACTGTATCGGAAGATGAAGATATGCTATGATGCCGATTAAGCGAAAACCGCTCGCTTATCGGCATTTTTCGTTATACAATATGGATGAGCATGGAATATGGAGGAAATAATAGAGCGAGTATTATGCTCATGATCCTATCTTGTGCAAGGGAGTGATCGGCATGAAGGATACCATGGATAAACTGCTGAAACTCGGCCTTGGCCTCGTGGCCGCCGGCAAGGAACAGATCGAGAAGACGGTGGAAGAGCTGGTGGAGAAAGGAGAGCTCAGCCGGGCAGAATCTAAGGCTGTGGTGGATGAATGGCTGAAGAAAGGCGAAGACACGAAACTGCACATCGAGCGCTTGATCCAAGAGCGACTGGATGCTCTGATTCAACAGACGAACCTGGCGACGAAAGAGGAAATCGCTCGTTTGGAACAGCGGATTGCAGAGCTTGAAGAGAAACTTGCAGATCGAGGCAGCGACGAATCAGCACAATAACGCAGAGGAGGCCGCCAAACATGCTTGCGGGCAGACGACTGCGCCGAATCAATCGTTATCGGAAGATCGCTATGGCTCTAGTAAGCAACGGCTTCGGACATCTCGTACAGCAGCTGGGGCTGTTCGAATGGATGCCGTCCTTGCGCCGCGAGCTTCACAAGGAACGAGATGCCAGCAGCAAGTCGCTTGGCGAGCGGCTGCGTTCCATCTTGGAGCATCTCGGACCGACCTTCATCAAGATGGGCCAGCTTGCAAGCACCAGGCCCGATCTGATCCCGCCCCATATCATTAAGGAATTGGAGAAGCTGCAAGACGATGTGCCGCCCTTTCCCTATGAAGAGGCGGTGAAGATCATCGAACGGGAATTGGGGGAACCCATCGATCAATTGTTTGCCGGCTTCGAGCGGGTACCCATGGCGAGCGCTTCGATCGGCCAGGTATACCGGGCTGAACTTCATGACGGCACGAAGGTGGCTGTCAAAGTTCAGCGGCCGAATATCGAGAAGACGATTGAAACGGACTTGGAGATCATCGCAGATTGGGTGAGACTGGCTGAGGCCAGACTGGAGTGGGCGAGGCGCTATCGGCTTCGCGAGATCGTCGAGGAGTTGTCCCGGGCGCTGCGGCAGGAGATCGACTATACGGCCGAGGCGCGCAACGGGGAGAAATTCGTCTATCAGAGCAAGTCCTGGGAACATGTCCATGTTCCGCAGATCTATTGGGATTATAGCACCAAACGCGTGCTTACGACGCAATACTATGAGGGCATCCCGCTGTCCGACATGGCGGCGATCGACCGCGCCGGCTATGATCGCAAGCTGATCGCAGAACGGCTAACTACGACGATCTTGCAGCAGATCCTCATGGAGGGGTTCTTCCACGGCGATCCGCATCCGGGCAATATCTTGGTGATGGACAATCAGGACTTGGTGCTGCTGGATTTTGGCATGGTAGGAAGACTTACACCCTCGATGAAAAAATATTTCTCCCAATTCGTCATCGGCCATACTACAAAGTCCCGTTCAGCAGCATCCGCCTCAGCGTGGCGGTGCAGGATATGTTCAACGTCGCATACCGCCATCAGATCAGCGTGCCGGTGGAACTCACCATGCTGGGCAAGGCGCTGCTCACCTTAGAAGGGGTCGTCTCCATGCTGGATCCGAATTTCAGTGTGTTCGATGTAGCTGAACCCTTCGGCAAGAGGCTCGTCAAGGAGCAGTTCAGCCCTAAGCGGCTGGCGCGGAGCTGGCTGGAGGATCTGCCGGAATATGTGGATATGATCTACGATATTCCGATGAGCGTGAAACAACTGATGACGCTCATCCGCAAGGGGCAGATCCGTATCGAATTATCTGCCCCGCAGGCGGATCAGATTATGAAGCGGCTGGACCGCATCAGCAACCGTCTCACGTTCAGCGTGATCATCCTTTCCTTAAGCATCGTGATGGTGGGGATCGTCGTAGGCATGTCCTTAAGCGATTCCGATGTGTTCTTATGGCGCTTCCCCGTGATCGAGATCGGTTTTATCGTCGTCCTGCTGCTCTTTACGTGGTTGATCCTCTCGATCTTTCGTTCGGGACGATTTTGACCGCGGTTTGGTCGTCAGCTTATGGAGCAGGGTAAGATCTTGGAGATTCTATCATCGATCGATCTATTGCGAAGGACAGTCTATAGGACTGTCTTTTTTATGTTCTTCATATGACCCCGATGATTTGATCGTCCTTTTCCGATGTAATTTCAACCAAATAAACATAAAATACCATCTCGCGAAACACCACGACATCCTGAAAACCTTCCATGTAAAGTTCGCTAAACCGCCAAACCGTTAGAACTACGATTCTAAACAGCCGTTACTCAACCAAAGTTGATGAACAACATGTTTATAAAATTTTTATAAATACTGATTGACGAATGCATGAACAGGTGATAAATTATTGATTAACTTTTATGCGAACTAATCCGATTAGACAAGTATGATTAATAGGAAAGGTTCGATGAAGAGAACACCGAGTGCTGACTCAGCAAGGAGGAAACCAACCATGAAATCTACCAAAAACATCGCCTTAATGATTGGCCTGGCCTTGCTTCTGATCCTGGCAGGCTGCAGCGTCGCCAAGCAAGGAGCAGAGTCCAATGCGAACAATCAAGCAGAACAAGGGGAGTCGAATGCCGGATCAAACCATGCAGAACGCACGCTGGTTGTCGATCTGACGAACGAGCCGGCGAATCTGGATCCGGGCCTGAATTATAACTTCGACAGCTTCGCCGTATACCGCAACATCTTCGATAACCTGCTCAGCCGTGATCCGCAGACGAGCGAGATCAAACCGTGGATCGCCGAATCCTGGGAGCAGGAGTCGGAGACGGTGTGGACGTTCACGATTCGCGAAGGCGTGACGTTCACGAATGGAGACCCGCTTACGGCAGAAGACGTGGTCTTCAGCATCGAACGGATCTTGGATCCGGAGTTTAAGAGTCCGCAGGCGGCGAACTTCAATATCATCGCTTCGGCAGAGGCCGAGGGCAATGTCGTGAAGATCACAACGGAGAATCCAAGCCCAACCTTGCTCACAACGCTCGTCAATCTGAGCATCGTGCCGAAACATTATGTCACTGAGGTTGGCAATGAGGCGTTTAACTTGAATCCGATCGGCAGCGGCGCCTATCAGTTGGATAGCTGGAACCGCGGCACTTCGATCGTCTTGACGGCGAACGAGGACTATTGGAACGGCGCGCCGGAGATCGCCCGGGTGGAATTCCGTTTCGTTGCCAATACCGCAAGCCGCGTGGCTGACCTGCAATCGGGCAAAGCCGACATCATCACC
>SMEK01000954.1_pt1 | contig 14747 bp, 12 predicted proteins | sample 2456371 | NCBI WGS metagenome assembly SMEK01 (sample SAMN10132590, study PRJNA489261) | soil metagenome | isolation source: day1 antibiotic-loamy sand soil ammended with composted manure from dairy... | place: USA | collected 2015-04-01
AATCAGATACCAAAATCTAAAAAAAAATCAGCATAGATAAACTAGACTAATAATTTAAAAAAATCGAATTTCACCCTATTGATTTTATTGACTATTCGTCAATAAAATACATCAACAACCTACTAGTTAGCACTTTGTATTTCATCTTAAGGGCTTAAAAACGGATTAAGAACATTCGCTTTATCTTTGAGGGAATAACTTTGACAGAGGATATGTGGAAGAATGTTTTATTAGTTTTCTTAGGAGCCTGTAGTTTTGGCATTCTATCAACTTTTGTAAAAATTGCCTACAGTGAAGGATACACTGTTGGGGAAGTCACAGGGGTTCAAGTGTTTTTTGGCATGTCTACCTTGTGGATAATTTATGGAACAGGCATAGCCCTTGGCCTCTTCAGTAAGAAAAAAGTTGAAAAAGACCCCTTTTGGAAACTAATACTTTCTGGACTTTCTACAGGATCGGTGAGCATATTATACTATATGTGCGTCGAGCTAATTCCTGCCTCCATTGCGATCATATTATTGATGCAGTTTATCTGGATGAGCGTGCTAGTCGAGTTTATTATATTCAGGGAAAAGCCTTCAAGGTTGCAAATCTTAAGTGTGTTGTTAGTGCTGGGAGGCACCGCATTGGCAGCTGGGGTTTTTAATCAAGAGGCCTTTACATTATCAATCAAAGGCATTGCTTTTGGCCTGTTGGCAGCTTTTGCTTATGCCATCTTTCTTATTGTGAATGGAAGAGTGGGCAATAGCTATCCTGCGGTACAAAAAAGCGCCCTCATGTTGACCGGAGCATGTATATTGGTATTTACTGTATTTCCACCCACTTTTCTATTCAGCGGCATCCTTGCAGAGGGGTTGTGGTTTTGGGGCATATTGCTCTCGCTATTTGGCACAGTGCTCCCTCCCTTATTTTATGCCATTGGCATACCCAAGGTCGGTATTCCACTAAGCTCGATTCTTTCTGCTGTAGAACTTCCTGTAGCGGTAGGAATGTCTTACTTCCTCCTTTCGGAATCGGTGACCGGACTGCAATGGTTGGGCGTAATTGTCATTCTTTTAGCGATCATTTGGCCCAATTGGATCAAAATGAGACGGAGACGATAACATTTTCAAAGGGGTTTTAAGCCAAGCCCCTTCAGGATTGGTTTTGGTTCTATTGTCTTTGGTTATTCATGTTGGAGCCTTTCAAGCTTTTTTTCTCCCATTCACTGGACACTTAAAAACTTAAAAAATTTTCCAATTGTTGCGTTATAGAACCTTCCCTTGTATCCTCACGGCATTCAATATGGCCAGCAGAGCCACCCCTACATCCGCTATTACAGCTTCCCATAGCGTGGCGATTCCTCCTGCGCCTAATATCAGCACGGCCAATTTCACACCCATGGCTAGCGCGATGTTCTGCCACACAATATTTCGCGTTATCTTGCCTGCCTTTATTGCTGTCGGTATCTTTGACGGTTGATCGTTTTGAATTACAATATCGGCTGTTTCTATGGCAGCATCGCTGCCCAATCCTCCCATGGCTATTCCTGCATCTGAAAGTGCAATAACGGGAGCATCATTGATCCCATCACCAGCAAAAGCCAGCTTAACGCCCCTATCTTTCATCTCTTGTACCTTAGCCATTTTATCCTCAGGCATCAAATCCCCATATGCCTCCTCTATGCCTAACTGCCTCGCTACTTTTTCCACCACCGCGTGCCTATCACCCGAAAGCATCACTGTATGGACTCCCATCTTATGCAAAGCATCCACAGCAGATTCTGCATCTTCCTTAATTTCGTCTGCTACTATCATATACCCTGCATATTGCCTGTCGATGCACACTACTACTAGAGTATCCACAATATGCGCTATCTCTTGGGGATAGGCAATATTCATTCGCTTCAAAAGCTTTAGGTTGCCGACAAGCACTTCCTTTCCCTCGATCACGCCTTTTAGGCCTTGTCCTGCTATCTCTTCGATATCGGTTACCTCCAAAAGCTGGTGTGCCTCGCCTGCATATGCCACCACAGCTTGTGCAATCGGATGGGTTGAATACTGCTCCACTCCTGCTGCTACCGCCACCAATACATCCTTCTCCACATGCTGTGCCACGACTTCTTGAACTTCAAAAACGCCTTTGGTAAGTGTTCCGGTCTTATCCATCACCACAGTGGATATCTTGGTCATGACATCAAGGTAATTTCCACCCTTAAATAAAATGCCATTTTTGGAAGCCAATCCGATTCCCCCAAAATAGCCTAGCGGAATTGAAATGACTAAGGCGCAAGGGCAGCTAATCACTAGAAAGACCAGCGCTCTGTAGAACCACTCTTGGAATACATAGTCTACTACGAAGAAGAAAGGAATCACACAAACCCCCAATGCAAGAAAGAAAACTATAGGCGTATAGACCTTTGCGAATCGAGCGATAAACAACTGCGTCTGGGATTTCCGAGCAGTTGCCTCTTGTACCATTTCCAGGATCTGGCTCAACTTACTGTCCCTAAAAAGTGCTTTAACTTCTACTGAAGCCAAAGTATTTAGGTTGATCATTCCTGCCCATATCCGATCCCCTCTTTCTCTCGACTCCGGAACACTCTCTCCGGTGAGCGCTGCTGTGTTGAACGAGGCTCTTTCAGAGAGAAGGGTACCATCCAGCCCTACCCTTTCTCCAGGTTTCACTTGGATCGTTTCGCCAATAGCAACCTCTTTGGGAGCGACATCAATAGACTTTCCGCCTCTTACAACTGTGACCGTATCGGGTCGGATGTCAAGCAAGGCTTTTATATTTCCCTTGGCTTTATCCACTGCCGCATGTTGAAACCACTCCCCTATCTGATAAAATACCATGACGGCCACTCCTTCTTCATATTCGCCAATCAGAAATGCTCCGATAGTAGCAACACTCATCAGAACAAACTCATTGAAGACATCACCATGCTTTGATTTCCTCCATGCAATTGCCAATACCGATCTTCCCGCTAACCAGTAAGCGGCAAGGTTTACAACAAGTGCTAGCGCAGGAGGAAACAAAATGCCAAAACCATATTTGAGCACTAATAGTACGATCAAGATCGCCAAGGCAAGCAACAAGTCCCAATGAGCCTTCCATGAACTCTTTCCGTGCTCACCATGATGGTCATGATTGTTCGTTTTAGCCTTTTTATCTTTAACCAAATTCTTTCCTATATGATTATTAGAACTCTCTTTCATATCGCACTTCTCATTACTTTCATTTTCATTTAGCCAATTCTTATACCTGGTCTTGTTTATTTGTCTTTATACTGGTCAAGAAGTTGCTTAATATCATCTGGGATATCCATAGGCTTGAGGGGCGACACATTTGCCCCACCTGTATTTCCCACTGGAATAGCCCCAACAAAAGATTTTACACCACCGACCAATAACCTAGGAACCTGTCCAACGATCTCGGACATACTTTTTATTCTCATTCCAAACTTTAGCATCAACCAATGCACCTCCGTATGTTGGTAAGGAAAGGCCTGCCCTATGACATGCGCCCTTTCCAATTGAGCCCATGCCTCAGAAAGGTGACCTTGCTTGGCAAGCTCGTGATATAATGCTAAAGTCTTGTTATAATGAGGCAGCAATCCCCGAGGCATGCTTAGATACAACTTCATTTCTTTGGTAGATTTTGATTTCCTACAAAGCTACCTACTAAACGCATGCACAGGAATTGCATTTTTGGAGCGGCGCTCAAATGCTATGCTTTATGGGCGATACCGATCTAAGAAATAATTACTACAGTAATGCAGGGCCAGTACTGTTAATGAGAGGTATCCACCGGGAAATACCACCAGCCACCATGCTGAGAAATTGTGTCGGACATTAGAAATGATCTTTCCCCAACTTGCCTCGTCAGGAGGTAGGCCTATCCCTAAAAATGACAATGTGGCTTCAAGCGCCAAAAGTTTAGCCAATCCAAATGCCGCCGCCACAATAACTACAGGCAGGATATTGGGTAAAACATGATACAATACAATACTACGATCTTTCAACCCCAACGCTTTTGCCGCTTCAATGTAAGGCAATGCCTTAATCCGAATTACCTCACCTCTTGACAATCTTGCCATCCCTGTCCACGATGTTAGTCCTAAAATCAACACAAGTACACCTACGGAAGGCTGCAAAAATGCCGCTAATGCCAAAATAAGTATAAGCCTAGGAACAGAAGAAAACAGCTCTACCATTTTCAGTACAAGTTCGTCCATTGGCACATAACAAGTTTTCCCCTTTTTAGATTTTTTCACGAGTATATATGTTCCCACACTGAATAGGCTTACTAAGCACAAACGCCACATGAGCACCCCCAAACCCTCAATAAAACTAGAATCCCAAGCTCTCTTCAATGAATATTGGCCGGCATAGAAGCCATAATACAACCCTATGCATAGCACTATTCCACAAAGCAGCATTGCGTGCAATCGAATCTTCTTTCCATCATTGCCAAAATATCCAGCTGATAAGCCCAGCAAAAGCCCCGTTAGAGTAGCTATAGAAATAGCAGGGATACAAACTACAAGGGAGGTCCTACAACCATAAATGATCTGTGCCAGAACGTCCCTTCCTAGGTGGTCCGTTCCAAAGAAGTTCTCATTGAATCGCCAAGAAGGTTCCTTAAAGGGCTTTGACATATCAATACCTTGGGCAGTATATGGCAAAATGCCCTCTTCGCCTGAAAAGAAATGAGGGAAAATACCTAAAAAGAAAAATCCTAAAAGATGCAATAAGGCCAAACCCAACAATACATTCCGGTTGCTATAGACTAAAGATCCCTTCATTTTTCAGCTTTGATTCTAGGATCGACAATAGCATATAATATATCAGCAAGGATATTAGATACAATCTTCAGAGTTGCTACAATGACGACAATACCAAGGATTACAGGATAATCACGCCCGCTTACTGTATCTACAAGCAATCTGCCCATACCGGGTATAGCAAAAATCACTTCCACAACAACAGCACCACTTATGATAGCAGGAAGTTGGTTGGTGAATAAAGTAATCAAAGGAACCCATGCATTATGGAGAACATGTCGTCTCAGGATCACAATATCAGCCAGCCCTTTAGCATAGCCGGTTTTTATGTATTCTTTCTTGAGCTCTTCTTTTATAGCCCTATCTACCTGAGCGGTGATATAAGGCAAAACAGCCAATGACATGCATGCAATTGGAAGGACTAATTGATACATCAAGGCTCCCACTCCAAAAAGTCCTCCCGAGCCACCTGCACAATCCTCCACTCGAAAGGCTAAAAATGCTCCTTGGTAACTAGCCGTAGAAAAAATAATTAACAACAAAAAGGAAAGCAAAAATAGTGGCACGGTATCGAGTACATACAAACCTGCCATGATAGGTCTTCCTATTTTACGAAAAGTGGGTAAGTTGACCAAAACCCCTAGCACAAGTGCTGCTGCCCACCCTATACAGAGCGCTGTAATGGACATAATGAGTGTAACCCCAATAGCTTCACCAATTACCGTCGAAACAGGCCTATAGCCTTTCAATGAGAACCCCATATTACCCTTGAGCAGCCCCTCTAGCCAAGCATGATATTGATTGTCGTTGCCATTCCATAAAAAGACAGGAACCAGCTTCGAATATGGCTTCCTATTTTCTCGCATTTGCTCAAAACTTCGCTGCACGAGTCGTACAGAAGCATTCAAGTCAGTCCCATTTTCCTTAGCAATAAGGGTGAAACGATAGAGGCGTTCCTTGATTTCAGCTTCACTGACTGCAGTAAAGAGCTGTTCTACAACAGGCTGCAACCGGCTTACTCTGTGAAGCTGCTCCACTCCAAGCTGAAGTTGTTTTAATGCTTGGTAATATCCGTATACATACTGCCAGTCGCCGTATTCAAAGCAGAGTTGCTTTAAGAAATGTCTTTGATTGTCATGAAGTATCTTGTTCAAAGTATCAGGTTCCGCCCTTGAAGACAAGCTAAAATAAAATAAGGGCTTATCCTGGCCCGTTCTCTGCAAATATGTACGAAATGTTTTTTCTCTTTCTACACCATCAGCCAATGACCCTATCCCTCCTCCATCCTGCTCCAGTAGATACGTCCCAGAGTTGCCCGGCATAGCCTTGCTTACAAGATCTGTTGATACACCATGTTGTTGGGGCAATTAGTCTTCCTTTAACACAAATGCACTCACGTCAAAATGGGGATACAAACCGGATATTTTTAAATTATCAAAACGTCTATGCACTGCCATTTTTTGCTCGTTAAAGTATAAAAAAAGCATATTGGCTTCATCCGAAAGAATTTCTTGCAAATCTTTTATGAGCACCGATTGCTGCTGTTTGTCAGATGAATTTATAATACCTTCAATTATTCGGTCGCTTTCCAATGAGCCAAATGCTGTATAATTCATGCCGTTGATCCGTGCACTCGTAGTATGCAGGATAGGCATAAAATTAAAGGAGAACGGATTTCCTACAAGTGCCCTAATAAAGAGATCAAAATTATGATTTCTTAAATTATGGCTAAGTATACCACTTTCTACTGGCCTAAGCATTACTTCTATACCGATATTTCTTGCAGATTGCTTAAAAATCAATGCGATGTTCTCGTAGTTGAAGTTTCCTGCCCTATATTGTATGCTAAAGGCAAGCTGTTCTTTTTTTCCATCGATGGTTTTATACCATCTATCTTTTTCTAAGCGCCACCCATCTTCAATTAGTAGCGTTTTCGCCAAATCAGGGTCATAGGCATATGGTTTTATATTACTATTATAATTTTGTTTGTCTTGGGGACTTATAAAACCAACGGCCCTACTCGAAGTATTTTGCCCAATGGCGAGTTGGATATTTTCCCAATCCACCAGGTGAGCAAGCGCTTTTCTTGTCTTTTTGCCCTTAAACTTGGGTAACCTTGCATTTACACCAAAATAATTCACTGTATATGTAGCTGGAGAAAACAAAGCATAATCTTCTATAAAGAGGCTATCCTGATTGAGTTTTCTGAATTCATGTTCTGGTATATCAAGCATCACATCTAATTGCTTATTTCTAAGCGATAGTACAGCCGCTGCATTATCAGGAATAATCTGGAATGTGATTGTATTCGGATTAGCGGTAATTGAAAGCAGCCCCAAGTCCTTTGCCCACCATTCTGGCTTCCGTTTTAGTGCTATTCTTTGGTCCGTGACCCATTCTGCTATAGCGTATCCCCCACTTCCTATATAGGCTTCAGGCGCCCTTGACCCTGCAAGACTATTGAAATGAGCAGCAAAATCCCTCAATACAGGATCTGCTGAAGCTCCCCTATTCTTAAGTTCCTGTAATTCATAAGCATCCAACACTCCTTTGGGGTCATAAACATATGCAGGCAAAATAGGAAAGCCTCCGGTCATAATATCCATCTCATCGACATACCCTTCACAATGGAATGTGATTTTTTTTGCTGAGCTACTGTCTATTGTTACATCATGGATAAAAGACAAGGCCATTTTCCTCCTTTCATTTTGGATATGAGGAGCGTTGGCCACCTTGAGTGTAAAAAACACATCATATGCAGTGATTGGGGATCCGTCAGGCCACGTGGCTTCTGGTCTGAGAGTATAATGAAAATGAGAAACGGAATCCTCTATTATTACTTCAGGAAGCTGGTTAGCCAGAATAGGTTTTATCTCATTGCTGCCCAAGTCTATGCTCAAAAGGGGCTGGTAGATAAGTGAAATAATGGATGATGCTTCTTTACCACTTGCAACAACAGGGTTGAGCGTCTCGACATCCTTAATGCTCCTAATATGGACATGACTTGCCTGTGTCGGTTCCATTTTTTGTTTACAGGCAATAAACAGCACCAGTAAGAATAAAACCAGGAATTTCTCTTTCATAGCAAATGACTACCTTTCAGGCAACTAAAATTATACTTTTGTTGCTATTTGCCAAAAACATTTGAACAAGTCAATATTAAAAGGAGAGAAGCTGACTGTTCACCAATGCGTTCGGAAGAGAAAATTAAGATTCTTCTGGTTTTTTTATCATGGGAGAATTATATTTGCTCTCCCATGATATCTTTATTTCGATCAGCTAGTCACCATCTTCCCAATCTCCATCAATTGGTTTTGAGTTGAGTACCTGTTGGGCCGTTTGAGGCTGATCCTGTTGCTTGGAGTCTTGGTCAACTCCAGAAAGTTGCAAAGCGAGATAAAGTAAAAGAGACAACATATTCGTAATCATTTGATGTGATTACTAAAGTTATTTTGATTGTTCTTAAAAATGCAGGCGATTGTATAGCCCGCAATCACTATTAGATTATTGCAATTTTTAATTAAATTACCGTCTAAATCCTAAATTGGAGGAAGACATAAATGAACAATCTTAAGCGGCTAGTCCATATTATCACTTTTTTTACAGGAAAAAAGAATCCTATATATGACTTTTCCAATTTAAAGCCTAGTAATAAAGAGGAGTATCTGCTCATGAACATTCTTGGCAATAAGTATGAAAAGGATGAGGATGCCATCATAGATGTTTACGGTTCGCTCGAAGGCACGGAAAGATATAGGATGTTAAAACATAGGCTCCATAAGAAACTACACAACCACTTATTTTTTCTTCGCAGCAGTGTTCGTGATGACAAGAAGATGGAAAAAGAGTGCCATGATCTAGTCTATAGAGGCAGAGGGCTGTTACATATAGCAGAGTTTGATTGGGCCGAGGATTTTTTTAAAAAAGCACTTTCTATTGCCACTAAATATGAGTTTACCGACATAATAATAGAATGCTACCAGAACCTCAACTATATTTATGTTCAACAAACAAAGCACAAGCAATTCCATAGCACCCTGAAAACATTGGAAAAGCTCAGGGCTCTGAAAGCATTGGAGAATGAAGCCTATGAACTGTATTATACGGCAAGGCTGGAAATGATCAGGACAGTTGCATCAAGGAAGGCCTACCTGCCAAAGCTGCCAGAAGTAATCCATAGACTCATGTTCTTATGGCAGTCGACTAACTCTTTCAACATTTTTCAACATTATTACTACCTCAACACTTGGTACTTAAAGCTCATCGGAGACTTTGATGCAAATATAACTATCCTCAGAGACGCCGAAAGACTTCTCGAAGATGGGAAAATCAATGCCCTACGATTCGATCACAGAGCCAACAAGTACTCACATATTTCTGCTTTGCTCAGGGCTCGCAGGTATGATGAGGGCCTTGGGCTCGCAGAAAAGTATAAAGTGGCGTTCCATCCTTACTCCCGCAATTGGTTTGCCTATATGCAGCACTACTTCCTCTTAGCCCTGCACGTTGGAAATTGGGAGCTAGCCCACGAAATAATAAAAGAAGTGGATGACAATCCTTACTATAAACGAATAAAAACACGAGCCAAGGAAAATTGGGCGCTGTTTAAAGCTTATTTGCTTTTTTTCTATCCAAAGGCAACCTATATGCAATCTTCTGACTTTTGGAGCTTCCTCCAGCAGGTGCCTGAGCATAGCAAGGATAAGTTAGGGTACAATGTCTCTATAATTATACTCCAGTTTCTTCATGGGCTAAAACATGAAAATTATGAGCAGCTCTTAGCCAAAGAAGATTCATTAAGAAAGTACCTGAATTCTTATTTGAAGGACTCCAACAGCGAAAGAAGCCGATTGTTTTTTCGGTTGCTCATTGTGTGCATAAGAAATGATTTCAACCCAAAAAGCACAGAGAAAAAAGGAGCAAACTGGTTCGAAAGGTTAAAGAAGGTTCCCATTCCTGGAGATGCTTATGCCCAAATAGAAATCATCCCTTATGAGAAATTATGGTTGCTGATATTAGAACTTCTCAAAGACCCCAAAAAGTTTTCCCGGATTTAGCAGGTAATTGTTTGTTTATGGATGGGAAATCAGGCTAAATATCCACCTATTCCCATATCAAATCCTTAACTTTACCCCATAATAATGCATTGAAATGAATTTGGCTCCTGTTCGTATTACACAAAAAGCTTTGACAGAAATCAAAGCGATCATAAATAACAAGAACATTCCTGCCAATTATGGCCTAAGAGTAGGAATATCCGGCGGAGGGGGATGCGGAGGCGTCTCTTTCGTATTGGGTTTTGACAAGAAAAACGAAAGCGATCTTGAATATACAATAGAGGATGTGATTGTCTATGTCGATAAGAAGCATGCCATGTACTTGCTCGACAAACAGGTGGATTTCTACGAAGGGCCAGACGCCCGAGGATTTGTATTTACAGACGGAGATCGCAAAACGAAAAGTTGATGAAGTTTACTCCATTAGATCACCTCAACTCATGGCTGTATTGGCTATCGTTCCGTGATGCCGACATCGTAACCCTAGCTCGTCCACACACTCCGCCAATTGGAGGATTGAATTTGGATATGCTTAGTTCTATCTCTGTAATTGCAGAGAATTTCGAAAACACCTCATCTATGATCCGTTTGCCTATATTCTCCAATAGCCGAGAAGGCTTAAACATTTCATCTCTTACGATTTTGTAAAGTTCACCATAATCTACTGTTTCAGACAGCACATCCTTTTCGGCTGCTTCTTCAAAGTCTGTGACCACAGCTATGTCAACGGCATACTTATTGCCCATTTTTTGCTCCTCATCATAGAATCCATGATAGGCGAAAAACTCAAGACCCTCTAACGCAACTTTGCCCATCGCCATCCTGCATTAACTAATTTGATCAAAAAAAGAACCGCCTTCTTTATTATGTTCAGAAGCCTGCTCTTCAGGACCTAGGGGGGCATCCTTAGCTTCTTGCCCCGACTCTTCTCCATGTGCCTGCATCGTTACCTTATATTCTTCTTCCTCTTCAATTGGCTCCTGATTTATTATCTTCTCCGAAACGCTTCTCGCTTTTGAAACAATCTCATCAATAGAGAATCTGTCCCTTTGCTTCATAGCCCTGTCGGCCTTTTCTAAGGTATCATTTGCAATGTTGCGCAAATCTGAGATGAGATTCTCTCTATAGTTTTCGAGCGTTTTATAAGTTTGCTCCAACATCTTCACCTCATCTTCCATGCTTTCTACCAGTTGACGTGACTTATGTTCGGCATTCTCTATCATCGACTTTGCCCTAGAACGGGATTCGCTTATGATCGCCTCCGCTTTCATTTGAGACTCTTTAAGATGCAATTCGGCAGTTCTTTTTGCCTGTTCCACCATGCTGCTACCGGTATCCTCAGCTGTTTTCAAAGTTTTGAAAAGAGAGCTTTCAACCTCTCTCAATTTCCTCACTTCCTCCTGAGCAGCTTCAAGCTTGAACTTCAACTCTTTTTGTTGATCCACCATTCTTTCCCACTCCTGGGAAAGCGTCTGTAGGAAAGCAGTCACTTCGTCTTTATCATATCCTCTGAAATTTTTCTCAAAGGTTTTTTGCCTTATTTCTAGGGGGGTTATTTTCATATGCTACTATTGTTTTAGTGATAATGCTCTGCCATATTAATATCCCAAATGGAAATACTGCGATCATCGCTTGCCGATACCAACAAATTCTCATGGGCGCTCCACAGCAGTTTATTTACAGAAGTACCGTGTCCGGCATGCCTTGCCTTATCAATTACTTTTAAAAGCCTAAATTGTTCTGCATCCCACACTTTCACTGACTTGTCCATGCTACAAGTAGCAAAAAGTTGTCCATCTGGACTATAAACGATACTATTGATAGCGTACATATGCGCTACAATGCTTTGGATTTCGACATATTCATTATTCACATCCCAAATTCTCAAATGGGCATCACGTCCGCCACTTAGCAAGTAACGATAATCAGGGGAGTAACAGACTGTAAACACAGAATTAGTATGTGCTGATATGGTATGCTTGAGTGCCAGTGACTCTAAATCAAAAATCCGAATGGCTTTGTCACTATAGCCTACAGCAAGTTCTTTCCGCTCAACATTTATAGCCATAGAACGAGCACTCTTGGAGCTAAACTGCAAACGGGTTACAACAGAAAGGTTTTGAAGCTTGACAACTACTACATCACCATCTTTTGTACCCACAAAAATCAAGTCTTTATATGATTGTATCGCAAATATGGCAACATCGGTCAATTTCAACGAGGCTTTTTCGACCTTACTTTCCACATCGATTACATGTATCCCTTCATAGTTCTGCCCTACGACCAAGCAGTCGTAGGGCAGACAGTAATGCAAAGCATATACAGAGGTATCCATTTTGGCAATAAGAACACCTTTGTCCCCATCTTTTAGGTTCCACTTCACTATCATTCCGTCGCCAGCACCTGAAAAAAAGACAGAGGGCGTTTTGTATCCTTCCAAGGTGTAAACACAATCCCTATGCCCAGAAAAGGTACTTACTTTCGATACGACCATATTTGCCATGCTTCATTGCCCTAAAATAACAGTCTAAATATAGCGCAAAATATGCTCGAACAAAAGGATATGCTGCTTTAGAGTAAGGATTCTCCCTTCAAGAGGCTTTTTCGACCGATTGGCCTGACGATTTGAAGCATGGCTATTACCCCGCAAGGAGAAGACCTTACCCTTAGATCGACTCGTTAGAAAGCGTATATAAAGGCAAGCCCCATCGTGATTTGACTGTCTTTGCCGAAGTTACCGTCACCATCTTCAAAGAAGCCATCCTTGGTGAAATCTGCCCTCAACTCAGGCTTGATCATAAAGTTACCTTCGGCAAGTTTTACATTACCGGTCAAGGTAAAGGCGGTGACTTCTAGCGGCCCGTTATACCGCACCCCATCTGGGTCGCTAAAATGCTCCCCTCGGAGGCCAATTCCGAATCTTTCTGTGGCATTATAGTTTAGGTACAGAGCAGCTCCCCACCAATCTGCATCTGCAGAGTAAACTTCACCCGGAATCGGTTCGTTTTCACCAGACTTGAATGAGCCATAAGCAGTATTAAGACCTATTAAAAAGGCATCAGAAGCGCTATAAGACAGTGCCAGATCAAACAAACTGGCAAAGGATCCTTTCGTGTCTCCAAAAGCAGAACCTCCACCGTATTCATCTCCTCCTACCCAGTTCAGATACATATCAAGGCCTTCAGCTGGACTTAGGGCAAGCTGGGCAGTGATGGATTTTTTATCATTAAAATCCACAAGCGCGTCCCATCCGTTTACTACTCCTATCATGAGCCCTACGCCGTCGGATAAGCTAAAATCCAACTTTGCCCCAGTATGATAGAAAGGACCATTCCCAAAGAGGTGAGATAAGCTATAGTTAAAGTTTAAAGGTGCCTCTATCACTTCATATCCAATATGAGTACCATATTGCCCAACAGTCAATGCTACCTTGTCAGTAAATGCATATGACACATAAGCCTGTTTGACAATCCTAGCCGTACCGTCATTACCAAAGTTTGCTAGATCAGCATTAGGCCCCACTGTTAGGTCAGCAACTCCTGTCAACTTACCCTTAGTATAGGTCACCACGGTCTGCACAAGGCCTAAAGAGAACTGATTGTGATAAAGATCAAAAATCCTTCCACCGTTCACGCCCGACATAGGTTTATTAAAATTATACTGATAGCCAACATCTACATAACCGGATATCGACAACTGTCCCTTGGTACTTAAAGTATCTTGGGCATAAGAGGAAAGGCCACAGAACAATAGGGCCACTAAGAAAATAATAATAGTCTTTTTCATATAAGGAGATTAAGTTGGAGAAATTTTCAGGTTAAGACTGCCATTACAAGCATAAGCTTCTTTGCACAGCTTTTTTAATGAATTGTTCAAGTATGAATAGTGAAACAAGGGGCTTAAGTAAGGGGCGACACTTTTTCGACACTATTGCCTCTTTCTAGCTCCATTTCAGACTGGAGGCTCATCCCTTTTCCAGAATAACTGATGTCATTATTAAAATCAGGGTACGCCCTCATGCTATGCTCATGGATGTCTAGTCCTTCTATTTCTTCGGTAGAAGACACACGGACTCCAATGGTTATTTTCAAGATATAGAACAGGCCAAAAGCAAAAGTAAAGGCGAAAGCTCCTACGGAAACAATCCCAATCAACTGACTGAAAAGCTGGGCTGTACTGGCAAGTTCTCCAAAAATTCCGACTGCCAATGTGCCCCAAATGCCACAAATCAAGTGGACAGGAATAGCACCTACGGGATCATCCAAGCGTAAGCGATCGAGCATCAACACGGCCAGCACCACCAAAACACCTGCTATGAAACCTATAATGGCTGCTGAGGTTACGCTCATTTGGTCGGCACCGGCAGTGATCCCTACCAGCCCCGCAAGGACGCCGTTGAGCACCATGGTAAAGTCTATGGTCTTAAATAAAACTTTTGAAGTAAAAAACGCTCCGACAGCACCAGCACAAGCAGCAATAGAGGTTGTCACGATGACAAGAGACACCAATCCAGGGTCTGCTGACAACACTGACCCGCCATTGAACCCGAACCAGCCGAACCACAAAAGGAAAACACCAATGGTGGCCAAAGGAAGGTTATGGCCGGGTATGGCCTTAGTTTTGCCGTCGACATATTTTCCGATTCTTGGCCCAAGCAAAATAACACATGCCAGTGCTGCCCAGCCACCTACGCTGTGCACAAGTGTAGAACCTGCAAAATCATAGAAAGGCGTTTCCATGGCGTCCAAAAATCCTCCGCCCCATTTCCACATACCGGTTATAGGATAGGCAATGGCCACATAAATCACGGAAAAAATCAAGAAACTGTGAAGTTTTATTCTTTCTGCCACAGCACCCGAAACAATCGTGGCGGCAGTTGCAGCAAACATGGCTTGAAAAATAAAATCGGTCCAATAAGTCAATGT
>SMEK01000493.1_pt1 | contig 14729 bp, 11 predicted proteins | sample 2456371 | NCBI WGS metagenome assembly SMEK01 (sample SAMN10132590, study PRJNA489261) | soil metagenome | isolation source: day1 antibiotic-loamy sand soil ammended with composted manure from dairy... | place: USA | collected 2015-04-01
TCACATGCAGCATAGATTTTAATAAATACAGCCTTTGTTTATATTGCCATGTCAAAATAGTAAGTTAAACCATCGCATGACCTATTAGGCTATGAAAAAGTATTGGAATCGTTATCTTGCTGGATTGTTCTTTATTGCTTTGGGTATGTATGCTTTTTTTGATAGCAACGATATCCCAGAAACTTTCTTATACGGATCTTTAGGCGTCGCATTCACTATAATGGGATTTGTTGGTCAACATCCTAATCATCCACAGCTCAAGCTTCTCAATATTGTTTCATGGGTACTTATCTTTGTGGCAGGGCTCTCGTTCCTATACGTGCTTACCATCCCTAGTTAGGCATCAGTTTTTATATGTACTTCTCAAAATTCTCCTCGTTAGACCAGAACTCCTTGCAATGGTTCCTATGGTTCTCCATGAAGTCCTTGTCCTTCTTTAGCTCTTTCCAATCCCCATATCCTAAGCTCTCACAAAGTTTGTAAAAGGCATCCCCTTGTCCTTTGTTAGACCTTTCTTGCACCATGGCACTCAACAAAGGCCGCCCTTGCTCATGCTCTTTGATTGAGATCTCGGCGAGAATCTCCCCTAACATGGCCTTTTCGTGGGGGATGTCCACATTTAAACCTAGCTCTGCTTCATTAATCAAACGTTGATAGGTTACAGGGTTTGAGTTGTTTCTTGCATACTGGATGAGCCTATTGCGTACTCTAATATTCATATTGCTGGAAAAGTATAATCTGTCGAGATTCCTATTTAGGACCTCAATTCTGGGTGAAATTATGAAATAATTTTGAATTATATAAACCTGGCAATTTAACCAATCTTTATATATTGCATTTCGTAAATGCAATTGTCACAAATCTTTACCGACAAATACAAATGTACTTTCTATGAAAACAAGATGTGGATGGGTAGTGAATACTTTTCAGGATTATATTGATTATCATGATCATGAATGGGGAGTACCTGTACATGACGACAAAATACATTTTGAGTTTCTCACACTTGAAAGTGCACAGGCAGGACTAAGCTGGAGTACTATCTTGAAAAAAAGAAAAGGCTATAAAGAAGCATTTGCAGGGTTTGATCCTGTTAAAGTAGCGCAGTTTACCGAGGCAAGTGTTGAGGAGCTATTGCAAAATAAAGAGATCGTTAGAAATAAACTTAAAATTAGAGCGGCAATCAACAATGCGAAAAGATTTCTGGAAGTTCAAAAAGAGTTTGGTTCTTTTGACCGTTACATTTGGACATTTGTAAATAACAGCCCAAAAATCAATGCATGGCAAGACACTAACCAAGTGCCCTCTACTAGCTCAGAGTCGGATGCACTCAGCAAAGATTTGAAAAAAAGAGGTTTTAAGTTTGTAGGTAGTACAATCATGTATGCTCATATGCAAGCTGTAGGCCTGGTCAACGACCATACTAAAGAATGTTTTCGGTATAAGGAGATATTGGAAATGTACTGATTTTAGGGCGCAAAGTTGTTATAATGCCCTTATGACTATCTTACGACTCAATCTTATACTCCACATGCCCATAAAGTCACCTTGTTTGTGCCCCATCTGTATATCGGGGTGCTTATTTTTGAGATATATTTCATCGGCTTCGAGAAGGTCTTTGCCGACTTCTCCATGACAGCGCAGGCATGTATTTTCACTAAGAAGGATGGGTCTTGTATATAGGAAGTACTCGTCTTCTACTACTTGAATATTATCCTCAACTCTGAGGCCTTGCTCAATATTGTACAGATATGCGTCCAAAATCATGCCTTCCATAGTGTTAGGCGCATTGTATTGACTTGCGATTCGTTGCACCTGAATATCTTCTTTTTGAGTAAGGGAATCGCTTATCGCTAGTATTGCGTCTTTATAATGAACGAGCAGTGCCATGGTCGAATCATTTGAACGGAGGGTTTCACTAATAAGGCTTTCGGCAACATCTGCAATACGAGCGCCCTGTTGGTAAGCAGCATTAGAGATTTCCGCTGCTGTCGCCCTTTTTAGTTCCCTGCTTTTTAGCTCCTCTTGAAAGGCTTTATTGTTACGCTGGTTAGTGCCTTGCTCGTTACAAGCAAGTGTTAGGAAAACAAGCAATAAAAGATGAGGAACGGATGACAGGCGCATTGTTATTAGATTTTGCTGTTCTACAAAAATAGGTTCCATCGGTAATTATTGAAAGGTTTTCAATCTTTTTCAGCACCTTGCAAAGGTTATCCTTTTGCTCGACGAATAATATCCGGTAAAAAATCATTTTCTTATAAACAAAAAAGGCAACCTGCCAATTATACAGGTTGCCTTTTGATACTGATGTTTTATTAGTTATATGACTGCTACTTCAGTTATCTCGGTAGCAAACACCAGGAATTTATTGCTTCCCTTTTGAGCGTCATAAATTCTACCGGCTGATATTTTTAACACTACATCTTTCTTCTTTTTATTGGTGACAGTAAACAACCCTGACCAAGGATTGCCTGCAGTTACTCTTTCTTTAAATTCATTAAGCGATTCTTTAGAAGTTACCAAGGCGTCCAATGGGTTGCCTAACAACTCGTCGCTAGTGTACTTAAGGATGTCAGTAGCTTTAGGGTTAGAAGAGGTTATCCTAAAATCGCCATCCAATTCTACTACCATATTAGTGGCATACATTATGTTTTCCTTCTCTTCTCTGTCACGTTGAGCTCTTTCCATTTCTTCCTGTGTCGCCTGTAGTTCTTCCATGTTCTGACGCATTTCCTCCTCTTGCGACCTCATCTCTTCAGTCATCTCAGTCGACTCTTGTAGCAAGCGGTGGGTCCTTTCATTGATTTTCACAGAAGATATTGTAGAGGCAATACTTTCTCCAATCTTTTCAACAAATTCTTTCTCAAAATCACTGATTTCATCAAAAGATGCAAGTTCTATTACACCGTATATTTCATCATTAACCTTCAAAGGCACAATCAAAATACTTGTTGGGTTGGCTTCACCCAATCCAGAAGTGATTTTGATATAGTCTTCTGGTACATCTGTGATATAAACAGTATCCTTTTCTAGCCAAGCCTGTCCTGCGAGGCCATCTCCCTTGTAAATTTTTTGGTCAATGTACTTCTTTTTGTCCCAGGCATAGCAAGCTGTAAGCTTTAGATAAGCGTCTTCTTCCTTTTCATCGTCCTCTACTATATAGAGTCCACCTTGGTTGGCTTTGAGGTATTTTACGATATTGGATATGATCTCATCAGATAAGCGCTCAATATTGTCGTTGTTCTTTCTGAGTATTTCGCCAAACCTCGCCATTCCTTCAGTGGCCCAGTTCCTCTTCTTATCCTCTTCTGCTACCTTTTTCAGGTTGTTACGCATACCCAACAACGAGTTGCCTAGAACATCTTCTTCACTTAGAGGACTGTATTCAGCATCGTATTGACCATTTCCTATGTTCTCGGCAAAGGCAGAGGTGGAACGAAGCCCTGAAACCAAATTGTCAACCGCCATGGCCATCTCTCCAATTTCGTCACCGCTGTATTTTCGCTTCTCATCGTTTGGTAGGATACCATTACCTAATTCTACGATCGTTTCCTTTATTTTCTTAATAGGTACAGTAATGGATCTAGCCAAGAAGAATGCGCCCAAAAGGCCGATACCAATCGTGAAAGCACCTAAGGCAAGAATAGTTATCCGTAGTTCTTCAAAAGAATTGATAAGGCTGGCTTGCCCTATATTCGCTTCTTCTTGTTTGATAGCAGTAATTCTGTTTAGCTGCTCAGTGAGGCTTCTGGTCGCAGGAAGAACCTCCATGTCTAGCTTATCACGGACTTCCATTACCAAGAAAGGGTCGTCATAATCTTCGTATGTCACCAATTGGCTCATGATATCCTTTTCTGTGCGCAATAAGTCATCGAAAGTTATAAATATGGAGTCGATGGCCCATTGTTGTTCTTGAGTCCAATCCTGCTTTAGGATATTCAGCTCCTCCTTAAGTTGCGGATATTCGATTTCATGCAAGGTTTTTAAAGCTTCTTTATCATCAACGTTACTCTGAAGATAAACCCAGTTAGTGATAAACATCTTAGACTCGGTAGCCATTAGAGTAAGTTCATTGAGGGCATCTACAGATGGCTTTATCACAGATTCATTCTCCTCAATGATTGTCTGGCTGATATTTAAGGTATAAATGCTGAAAAGTGCATTCAACCCAAATATGAAAATCAGCAATAAGAACCCGCCTAAAATTTTATTACCAATGGTAAGCTTTATTTTTTTCATCACACAGAAATAATTTTCAACAGATATTTTATATCACAATAGCCAGACTGGTAAGCTCGGTCGAAACTTTGAGTTGTGCTTTTTCCGTCGCACCTCGATTAAGCTCGAATCTTTGCTTCCCATCCACGGTAATAAAGTTAATGTTACTGCCTTTGGCTCCTAGTCCATTCTTTTCAGTCATTATGAGCGTGGCCTGACCAGCAGTTTTGGCTAAAGCAGCTTCAAGGTCATTGCTGTATCGCTCAGGAATAAATAGCATATGGCACTTAGAGATATCCGCCACTGAGCTGAATCTTTTTACAATCATTGATCTGGTGCCAATTTTGCGCTCTGCAGCCAACTTCTCTAAGCTCGCTACGATTGGAGAGTTCCCGAGGACGCCAATGATAAAATCCCCGCTTTGTTCACTAGAAGGCCACTGGATATACTTGGTAAAATTGTAGATAAATACCGAATGTATCCGGTAATCCTGTGATTTGGCCGTAAAGGGAATAACTGATATAATCAGTAAACCAAAGATAATTTTAGAGATTTTCATAGTGTTATAATTTGTTCAAAATTTTGCCCTGACAATTAGTGTGTTGAGTTCCTAGAACAATGAACTAGTTGTTGGTTAAGTGAAAAGAACCTTTAATAAAGTGACATTTTAGACAACATATAAGAACAAAAGTATAATATATGGGGTACGATTCTTGGACATTTTCCTTCAAAACAATACACTCACAATGTATTGGGCATTTATGTAAATTTTCCTTGGAGGAGATTTTTGGGAGGCTTTACACAGAAAGTCATTGCATTTGTTAATTTTGCAACATAAACGCAAAAGTTATGATTGATAAATTAGAGGCAATTAAAGCAAGGTTTGAAGAAGTTAGCCAATTGATTGTACAGCCAGACGCAATGTCTGACATGAAAAAATACACGCAGCTTAGTAAAGAATATAAGGACCTTGAGAAGATTGTCAGTAGATATAAGATTTATAAGAACACTATAGAGAATATCGCGAGCGCTAAGGAACTCTTGAATGTAGAAAAAGATCCTGAGTTTAGGGAAATGGCAAAGATGGAGCTGGAAGAGCTTCAGGAAAAAGAAGAGGAGCTTGAAGAGGAGCTTAAGAAATTGCTCATACCGAAAGACCCTAATGATAGCAAAAACGTGATTCTTGAGATAAGGGCAGGCACAGGAGGCGATGAAGCAGCTATCTTTGCTGGTGACTTATTCCGCATGTACCAGCGCTTTGCTGAAAATCAAGGGTGGAAACTATCGGTGCTGGATCTTACTGAAGGAACATCTGGGGGATACAAAGAAATCATTAGTACTATATCAGGGGAGGATGTGTATGGAATGATGAAGTTTGAATCTGGAGTGCATAGGGTACAACGTGTACCTGCTACTGAGACTCAGGGCAGGGTACATACTTCAGCCGCTTCCGTGGCCGTGCTGCCCGAAATGGAAGAGGTAGAAGTTGAAGTAGACATGAATGATGTTAGGAAGGACACTTTTTGCTCCTCTGGACCTGGTGGACAGTCAGTAAACACCACTTACTCGGCTGTTAGGCTTACCCATATTCCCTCGGGTATTGTTGTTTCTTGCCAAGATGAAAAATCTCAAATAAAGAATTTTGAAAAAGCACTTAAAGTATTACGGTCCAGATTGTATGAGATAGAGCTCCAAAAGCATAATGATGAGGTTGGTGCTCAACGGAAATCTATGGTGGGAAGCGGTGATCGGTCTGATAAAATCCGAACTTATAATTATCCGCAAGGCAGGGTAACAGACCATCGAATTGGCTATTCTGTACACAATCTACCAGTGGTAATGGACGGTGAGATAGGGGATTTTATAGAAAGGCTTAGAATCGCTGAAAATAGCACCAAGTTGCAAGGTGGAAATGCACTAGAATAAATGATGTATCTTGCCTTGTTATGAATTCAGCTTCAAGCACCATACCTGCATTTTTAAAATACCTATTGCTATGCAGTATGTCTTTGTCGTTGGGGAGCATCTTATCATGTGTGCCTGAAGAAGAAAGGGTGAACAGTGACCCGAGGTTGAAGCTGAGTTTTTCAACTGACACGGTTCAGTTTGATACGGTATTTTCTGGTAGTGCAGAGCAGGTAAGGAATATCACTAAAAGGCTCATGATCTATAACAGGAATGAAAGGGCCTTAGAAATAACTTCTATTTTTTTGAATAAAGGTAATGCCTCACCTTACAGCCTCATCGTAAATGGTCAAGACTGGAAATCACAGTCCAAGCATCTCCTCTTGGGAGGAGATAGCTTGTTGGTTTTAGTAAATTTACATGTTCTGCCGGCAGGTAATAGAAAGCCCTTTCTAGTGAACGATGCTGTCGTAATAGAAGTAAACGGGAATATACAAGAAGTGAAGTTACGAGCTTACGGCCTCGATGCCATTTACATTCCCAAAGGCACCTTGCAATGCAATCAGGTCTGGACGGGGGATACACCGTACCTTATCCAAGATACTGTATGGGTAGGAGCAGATTGTACGCTCACTATAGAAAAAGGAACCAAGTTGTTCTTCAATAACCAAGCTGCCCTAATGATAGAAGGTACCCTAAAAGTACTGGGGAATCCAGATGAGAGGGTAACTTTTAGCAACTCAAGATTGGATATAAAAAACGGTGCAGGGCTTTGGGCTGGGATACACTTGCTGCCTGGAAGCACGGATAATGAAATATATTTCGCCGTAATCAGAAATGCAACCTCGGGAGTAATCCTGAACACTCAAGACATGGATACCCTGCCAGACCTTATCATAGGGAATTCAAAGATTGAAAACATGGCACGGTATGGCATCTATGCGCTGAATAGCGACTTATATGTTTATAATTCCTTAATTAATACCGCTTATGAAAACGTGGTAAAACATGAGGGTGGAGGTAATTATACTTATGAGCATTGCACATTGGTGAACTATTCCATATTAGGTTTTAATGTTCAACAGCCTAGTGTTGCATTTTCCGACAAAGTAATCGTCGGTGGCGTTACAGAGCACAATCCTCTGAAAGTGAAATTATATAACAATATAATATGGAGTGGTAGCAGTTTGCCTTATTTAAGCGATTTAAGTTTTTACGTAGAGGGAGAAAATTATCTATTGGACCATGCTCATAATCTCATTAGGAGTACAGATGCAAGCCAAGCTGTGAATAATAATATGATCAATACTTTGCCTGATTTTCCCAAATTCGTTAAGATTTCTGCTTACGACTATCGGCTAGATGTTTCGTCGCCTGCAATAGACAGCGGCACTCCTTTAGGTCTAAGCATAGATCTCGAAGGGAGTGAGCGGGATGACAATCCTGATATAGGAGCTTATGAGTATTTAAAATAGTGAAGGTTACTTTCTACTAGTAAGTTTCATTGTTACATCTTCTGCTATCCAAGAATCTAAAAAAAACTGCATCTGAGATATTTTCCTTATGTTTACGGCAATCGTTATATGGAAATTTTGATGATACATGACGGGATTTACTTCATGCTCTCCTTCTCAAATTGCCATTAAGGTTTCCTTGAAAGCAGAAAGATTGATTAAAAAGGGTCACCCATGGATCTTTGAGGATAGTATTATTAAGCTGAACAAGCAGGGTAAGCCTGGTGACCTTTGCGTGTTATTTGATCAACGGCGTAATAAAATATTTGCTATCGGGCTTTATGACCCAGATTCCCCTATACGCATCAAAATAATTGCCAATAGTGGCCCCCAAAAGATTGATGCTGAATTTTTTGCAAATAAGATCACCAATGCCTTTAGTTTAAGAAAACCATTACTGGCAACACAAACAAATAGCTATCGGCTTATACATGGAGAAAATGATGGGTTGCCAGGTTTTGTGGCTGATATATATGCCAATGTACTGGTAGTGAAACTCTACAGTGCCATCTGGTTTCCATATCTGGAAACATTAATCAGGATACTCATTAGTGTATCTCATTGCCAAACAGTTGTGCTTAGGTTGAGCCGGAAGCTTCAAAAGGAAAGTCAGCTAGGGCTGGCAGATGGACAGGTTCTTTATGGAAAACTTGAGAATGAAATCGTGCATTTTTGGGAGCACGGTGTACACTTTTCAGCAGATGTCGTGCGAGGGCATAAGACTGGGTATTTTTTGGACCACCGGCATAACCGGAAAAAAGTAGGGAATAAGTCTTATGGTAAAACGGTCTTAGATGTTTTTGCTTATGCAGGTGGGTTTACGGTGCATGCGCTTGCGGGTGGTGCTACTAAAGTGACTAGCTTGGATATAAGTGCACATGCGCTCAAGATGGCGCAACAAAACGCCAAGCTCAATGATTTTAAAGGACTTCACAAAATAGTGGAAGATGATGCTTTTAGAGCGTTGAATAGAAAGATAAGCGAAAAGAGAGCATTCGATATGGTAGTGATCGACCCTCCTTCCTTTGCTAAAAGTAAGAAGGAAGTAGAGCAGGCTAAGAAGAAATATGCGCAACTAGCATCATTGGGAATACAACTTACCCATAAAGGGGGGACCTTAGTTTTAGCTTCATGTTCTACGAGAGTAGATGCAGAAAGCTTTTTCGCCACCCATGAGGATGCGGCTTTGGTTTCAAACAAAAGAATAGAACGGTTTAAAACTACTTTTCACGATATCGACCATCCTATAGGTTTTCAAGAAGGAGCTTATCTGAAATGTGCGTATTATAAAGTGTCATAATGCGCACTTGTAGGCTTTCTTTATGTCTAAAAACAAAGTCTCAGGTGCGTCAGATACTAGGTGGCAAATTGAAGATGTATTTTTAGTAATAAAGTGATCTTACTATAAAAAGGCCCTCCGAATATGATTATCGGAGGGCCTGAAAATTATTTGTGATGCTAGTGCTTACCTTTTGAATAAATCCTTTAACTTATCCTTAGCCTCTTCTTCCAATTTCTTTTTCTGTTTTTCGGCTTCTTCCCGCGCCTTCTCTTCAGCTTCCTTTCTTCGCTTTTCAAGCTCCTCTTTGGCCTCTTGTGCTTTTTTGTCTACTTCTTCTTTGGCTTTATCTACTTCTGCCTGAACTGCTTCACGCACTTCTTCTTTAACGGCTTCAGAAGCCTGTCTTGCTACTCCGCCTTCTACATCGCTGCTGGCTAGGCCGATTTTTGGATCGTCGTAGGTGCCACCTACCCCAAAGGCTAGTTTGATAGTAGACGATTCTGTTGCTTGCTTTCCAGTAAGAGAAGCAAGGGCATTGTTTACCGCAGAACCCACGGCTCCGGCTGGAATGTTCATGTTTACTGTATAATCCAAGCTTCCATCTATGCCGTTGCTACCTGCAATTGTAGCTTTATGTCCTCCAAGGTTGATGTCGAAAGGCTTCACATGCAATCTCCCTTCTTTTACCTCGGCTTGCATGGTGATATCGTTTAAGTTTACCTCGTCGGTATTGTTCAGTTTGGTGAGACTGGTAACTCCTGCTATGATTTTGGAGTCTTTAATCGAGGCCTGGGCCAACTTGATAACACCTCCGCCCACCAAAGTGTTGAGCTCTGGCATCATGTCTTGTCCCATTACACCGGAAAGCCTAAAATCGGTGTTGAATTTGCCATTCACATGTTCTGCGATAGGGGCTAACTTCTGTACGGTCACAAATGACTCAAATGCTTGACTAACAGATAAACTAGAAATATCTATTCCAAAATCAAAAGTCGGTCTTGTAATGTCTTGGGTATTGTAATTGCCATTCAGGACAAACTGACCACCTAGCGTATTAAATGAAAGATTATTAAGGTCAAGAATTCCATTTCTTATTACTACTTGGCCTTTCCCATTGGTTAGGGTGAGATTATCGTATAGAATTTTATCTACAGTAGTATTCAATACAAAATCTATCGTTTTGGGAATTTCAATGATTTCTAAAGGCTCAGATGCGGTGGTATCAGGCGTTTCTGTATCAGACATGAATTCATTCAAGTCTACCTGTTTCGAATAAAAATCCATTTGCCCCTTTAACGTTTCATTTTCTTTGAGCGCATACCCAAGATAGTTGGTGACATAGCCCTTTAGGTTTAGATCTGTACGACCAAATGCACCTTGAAAGTCATTGAGTTCCATGCGCTGAGGATTGAAAGTCATCTTAGCGGTACTGATAGAAAAATCTTGCTCTAAGTCAGTACTTTCATATTTGAAGTTCTGTACGTTCATGGTGCCACTCGTTGGTAGTCGGTCATAACGCTCGGCGTCAAGATCAGACATTTTCCCCTTTGTTTGGATGTCGGCTGCGATCCTTCCTGTCAATGACATGCCTTCCAAAGGATAGATCTTGGTGACTTTGTCGAGGTCTATAGCCCCTTTCACGCTTGCATCCCATGTATAATCGTCCAAGTTTTCCAATAGCAGACTGCCTGCAATTCTTTCCTGATCCACGACCATGCTCATGTCGTCTACGCGGATCACGGTCTGGCTCATGTTGCCCGTTTCGTTCTTGATGGTAGAAATGAGATTGATTTGTTCCATCGCAATAGGATATTCGGCAGATTTAAGATACCCATCTTGGAGCCTCATTCTAGCATCTATATTCGGAAATTGGGATTTGAGGGTGTCATAAACCCCATTGGCTTTAAGGTTCAGTTCATATAGCCCGCGCATCGACAATCCTTCCATAGGTATCATGGCATTCATGTCGGCCAGGTTTATCTTGGCAGATACATCAGCATCGATGTCCATGGGGCCAAGGCCAGCAATTTTCAATCGGCCATTTACAGGATTTTCTCCCATGTCCATAGCAAACTGCTTTATGTCAACGAGCAGATTATCCATATTGCCATCTTCTGCGGCCACCAACATGTCTACCTGAATGTTATTTACAGCAGTGGGAAGATCTGGATACTGGAACATGGCATCATTTACCTTTAGACCCAACCGGAATCCTGGCATGGTCTCATTTGCATCACTATATGTGCCTTTGACAAAGCCGCCAAAATCCAAGTCCCCTTCGGTTTTTACACTGGCAAAATCCTCTTGGTACATGCCAGGTACAAGGGAGAGCAAACTTTTAAAAGTGTTGTTTTTTGCTCCAAACTTGATATCCATTACTATATCATCGGATGGCATGGCCAGATAACCATCAAAGCCTATGGAAAAATCATTTACTTTAATGTTGTTTTCCTTAAAGGTATATTTTGATTCAGGAAGGTTGAGGTTCATGGTGACGTCAGCGTCCAGCGCCTTATTGGAAACATATTCTACGCCGTCATAGCGCAACCTTACATTGTTGGCTTGGGTCTTAGTGGTCATATCGAATATATCCTGCGTAAAGTCGCCATTCCCGGTATGCTGTACGTCTTCTAGGGAGATGAAAAAAGCTAAGGAACGATCGTCATACACAATCTTCCCGTCCTTAATCTCCCATTGGTCAATCCCGATGGAAAATCCTGAAGAGGTTGTGTCGGTTGCTACAACAGTAGTATCTTCAATAGCAATGTCATAATTTGCCCTGCCATCTTCCAATACTTTCACCAAAACATGAGGCTTGTCGAGCTTGATTTTACTTATCCTCATTTGATCGCCAAAAAGAACACTCCACAAATTAAGAGTGATCTGGAATGAAGTGGCGGATGCAAGTGTGTCTCCTACAAAGGGAGCATGCCCCACTACTGAAAAATCCTTTAAAGTAGCTGTGATATTGGGGAACTGCCTAAAAAGGCTTACGCTGAAGTTGTCTGCATCGAAATTGACTTGGGCATCTATCGATTTGGCTATCTCCTCATCTACCTTGGCTTTTATTTCATCTTTGAAGACAACCGGTATGATGGCAGCAATTGCCAGAAGGGCAACTATAACAACCAAGATTATAATGATGACTTTTTTCATATTTTACTAATAAGATTGAGCTGATGGTTAAAAATAATAAAATAAAGCTGTCCTTCAAGAAGGGTAAGCTTCCAGCTTTTGCACATAATGCAAAAACGGTGCAATCAGCGATTATGTTATAGGATTAGTTGGCGCATGTAATAATATATGAGTTTATCAAAGAGGTTTTGAAGGGTTAATCTCTAAACTATTTGATTTAAAACGCAGTAGAGATAGAATATACTGATTTGGTGAAGTAAGATGCTAGGAGGAATAGGACAGAAACCTACTTCTAAGCTAATTCTAATCAAGAGCGGAACCCCAGAATTGTGTCTCTCCCTATTCTAATAATGCCTTAGAATTACCATCAGATAAATACAATATCTTCTACTTCTCCTTCCCCAAACTCTTTCTCAAACAAGCTTTTTATTTTATGTTTGGACAAAGAGAGTTCATTCTTTAAAGGTGCCGAGTTTAATTTCACAAATAGCTTTTTGCCCTTCATATATACTTTTTCTGTCCTTTTTGCGATGGGTTCGCCCATAATGGCTCCCCAAGAAGCTGTAATCTGCGTGGCCGTAAACTTATCCTTGATTCTATAAGTGTTCAGCATCTCGTGAATGGCAGATTTTACTGTACTGGTCTCAGCAGTTCTAAGGTCTTTATAAGGATTTTTCTTGAAGTTCATAGCTACAAAGTACACGAATTAAAACCAGATTTCAATATTGTAAAGCATTATGTTGATGCTTGTCCGTCCTCTATATGGAATATCTTGACGTCTGTTCCTATGTTTTTGAACATAGTTTCAGTGCGTTCAGATCTAGCATCGGTAACAAAGATCTGCCCAAAGCTGTTGCCAGCTACCATAGTCATTAACTTTTGTATTCGGAGCTCATCTAACTTATCGAAAATATCGTCCAAAAGCAAAAGGGGTTTAAATCCTTTGGTTCTTTTGATCATATCAAACTGAGCCAACTTTAGTGCTATAACAAAAGACTTTTGTTGCCCTTGGGAACCAAATTTCTTAACAGGAATTCCATCGATTTCAAACTCAAAATCATCTTTATGAATACCTGTGGTGGTACGCTGCAATAGCAGGTCCTTTTTCAAACTTCCCCTAAACAGCTTTTCCATATCTTCCTCAAAAAGAGCAGAGCGAAAGATAAGAGAAGGGAGTTCTTTTCCTGAGCTTATGAATTTGAAATGCTCCAGGAATACGGGTTCAAACTGAGCCAGGAAAACCCTTCTTTCCTCAAATATATAACTTCCTAGTTCTATTAATGGCGCATTATAGCTTGATAGCAAATCTTGGTCGAAGTATCTTCTTTCGGCAAACTGTTTGAGCAAGCTATTGCGTTGTTTAAGGATGTGATTATACTGTATGAGCTTTTGTAGATATGCCTGGTTGATCTGAGAAATAATACTATCAAAAAACTTTCTTCGTGTTTCGCTGCCTTCTCGGATGAGGTCGGTATCATAAGGAGCAATCATCACAGAGGGGAAGAGACCAATATGTTCGCTTATTTTTCCATATTCTTTCTTGTTCTTTTTTATAGTTTTCTTTTGGCCGATTTTCAAGCTGCAATGAATATTGGTTCTTTCATCTCCCATAATGAACGCGCCCCGGACAACAAAAAAATCTTGATTGTGCCGAATGATCTGCTGATCCACGCTGTTGAATGCGCTTTTGGTCATAGAGAGATAATGTATGGCATCCAGAAGGTTGGTTTTTCCAGATCCATTATACCCAACAAAGCAATTAATGTCTTGGGAAAATGATATATCGAGGGAATCATAGTTTTTGAAATTGACTAAACTTAGATTTTCCAGATGCATTAATTTCTTTGTTGAATGTTTTTTAACTAATTTCGCACTGCTTATTGCCATAATACTCCTTGAGCGTTCATTCAAATGAACGGATGGCATTTGCATCAAAATTACATTATTAATAGTAAGAAAAGGGCAAGGATACGCTATTCCTCTGCAAAATGAGACGGACAATAAATATTTAGTATGGCTAGCAAAAACGAAAAAATCGAGAAAAAGAGCAAAGCAAAGGTCACTACTGATGCTAATTTTTCAAAAGAAACCTATATGTACTGGTATGAGTCTATGTTGCTCATGAGGAGGTTTGAAGAGAAAGCTGGACAATTGTATGGACAGCAGAAGATCAAAGGTTTCTGTCACTTGTATATCGGTCAGGAGGCTTGCGTAGCTGGTGCCGTTACAGCGTTAGAAAAAGGCGATAAATATATTACTGCTTATAGAGATCATGCGCACCCAATAGGGCTGGGCACCGATCCAAAATATATTATGGCAGAACTCTTCGGTAAGGAGACAGGGGTTTCCAAAGGGAAAGGTGGTTCCATGCACATATTTGACAAAGAGCATAATTTCTTTGGCGGTCATGGAATTGTAGGAGGGCAGATCCCGTTGGGTGCCGGAATGGCCTTTGCCGAGAAATATAACAAGACGAAAAACTTAAGCATTACCTACTTGGGTGATGGTGCTGTTCGTCAGGGGGCCTTTCATGAGGCACTTAACTTGGCAATGACCATGAAGCTGCCTGCGATATTCGTAATTGAAAATAATGGTTATGCCATGGGTACATCGGTAAAACGTACATCCAACGTTCAATTAATAAATACAGTCTCTGCTATAAATGCCTCTTTCAT
>SMEK01000496.1_pt1 | contig 14704 bp, 10 predicted proteins | sample 2456371 | NCBI WGS metagenome assembly SMEK01 (sample SAMN10132590, study PRJNA489261) | soil metagenome | isolation source: day1 antibiotic-loamy sand soil ammended with composted manure from dairy... | place: USA | collected 2015-04-01
CGTGCCGTCGTTCTCGATGTCGATGCTCGTGCCCGTCTCTTCCGTGATCGCGCGGATGACGGCACCGCCCGATGCCGCCACGCCGGTGAGTGCATCCTCGCGCTGGCTGCGCGCGCTATCGTGGGGCGGATCACTCGCCGCCTTCGCGCTGGCGGTATGGCTGTTGCGGCGCTACCTGACCGACCTGGCATGGAGCGACGTGGCCCACGCATGGGCACAGCTGCCGGGCCGGCGCATCGCATATTCCGTCGCCGCCGCCGCGCTCAGTTTTTCGATGCTGGCGCTGTTCGACGTACTGGCCGCGCGTACGGTGGTGCGCGACCGCGTCCGTCCCGGCCTGGCCGCGTTCGCCGGTGCGGTGACCCAGGGCATCTCGAACACACTCGGCTTCCACGCGATCACCGGCACCGCGTTGCGCTATCGCATTTACGCCACGGCGGGGCTTGGTGCCGGTGACATCGCGCGCATCGTCGCGCTGGCCGGACTCGGCGTGGGGCTGGGCTTCGTGGTGGTGATCGCCGGCGCGCTGTGCTGGCAACCGGCGATCACGCAAGGCTGGGGTCGCTGGCCAGGTTTGTTGCTGGTGCTTCTGTTGGCGACACTGCTGCTGTGGCTGTCAAAACGGCCACGCACGCTGGCGCTGGGACGCTGGACACTGACCTTCCCCGGCGCGCGCATCGCGGCGGCGCAGATGCTGGTCGGCGCCGTGGAGATGCTCGCCGCGATCAACGCGCTGTACGTTTTGCTGCCTGCCGCCTCAGCGCCACCATTGGTGGACTTCCTGCCGATCTACGTCGGCGCGGTACTGGCCGGCATCGTCAGCCACTCGCCCGGTGGCCTGGGCGTGTTCGAGACGGTCATGCTGGCCTCATTCCCGCCCGAGGCGCGTGCCGACCTGCTGGCCGCGATGCTGTGCTACCGGCTGACCTACAGCGCCCTTCCCTTCAGCCTCGCCAGCCTCGCGCTGGCCATCTTCGAGTGGCGCCTGCGCCGCCGCCCGTAGGAGCGCACCCTGTGCGCGATGCCTTTCGCCACGTGACGAAGAGCATCGCGCACAGGGTGCGCTCCTACATCAGCTCCGCAAGTCGGGAGTGCCGGCAATCCAACATGGCGCCGACGTGACGTTGGCGACGGCGGCGGTCAATTCGATGGCGGATAGCGCCGGATCAGACGTTGCTGGTGCAGATGGTGGCGTGCGAGCGCAAGCATGCCGAGCGGGCGGTGGCCGCGGGCGCGATTGGCGGCGCCGAGCGCGAACAGCAGGCGCTGTTTGGCGAACACCATGCGGTAGACCTGCCACAGCGAATATTTCGGATCCCACGCGTGCACCGCCTCGGAGCCGGCACCGTTGACTTCCATGATGGTGAACCGGCCACGACGCAGGTCGTGCAGGCTTCGATAGCGCACGTCGAAGCGGCCGACGTGGAACTGCGGCATGTCGCGCGCCACCGCCTCGATCGCGGCGAGCAGGGCCTCGCTGGCGCAGGTCGAACCGTCCTCGTAGCGGCCACCGACCCGGGTCGAGCCGATCAGTGACAGGCGCACGTTCTCGCCGGCCGCCGGCACTTCATCAGGATCGTGACGGCACTCGTGTTCGCGCCGGTTGCGCAGGGTGCGTTGCAGGCGCGGATCGGCTTCGATCAGTTGTGCCACGCTGCGCACGCCATCGCCGATCACCTGCGGGTGATGGCGCAGCAGGATGCCGAGCAGCCAGCCGTGCGCCTGGTCCGGGTGTCGCACGTAGAAAATGCCCGCTTCGCCAGGCTCGTCGATATAACGCTGCAACATCAGCGACTCGCCGGCGGGATAGTGCGCGAGGTAGTCGGCCAGCGCCGGCGCGTCATTGATCCGCCGCACGCCAAAGCCGCACCAGCCCAGGTCCGGTTTGGCCACCACCGGAAAGCACAGGTCGGCTTCGCCCATGGCCGCCAGGGCCGCCGGCAGGTCGTTACCGCCCCCGACCCGCAACATCACGTACTTCGCCACCATCGAGCGCGCGTGCGCTCCCATGCCGGCGAAATATTCCGACTTGGTATCGCCGACCAGGCCGCCGGCGGTGATGGCCGGGTTGGCAGCTGATGGCAGCGTGAGGCTGCGGTGACGCAAGCCCAGCCAGCACCATTGCAGCACCATCGGCACCAGGTTGAGCCATTTGGGAATCCGCTCCATCGTGCCCGTTCGCGGCGCTGCCTGCGCCGCGGCGCGCAGCCGGCCGAGCACGGCGATGCGCTCACTCATGCCCGGCCAGTTCGTAATGAATGGGCTTGTAACTGAAATTGTTGGATTGTCCGGCCGAACATGCGGTGAGGCCGATCAACAGATCCATCTGCGCTTCGAACACGATGTAGTCGCCGGCGCGGCTGAGCGGTGGCTCCACCGTGATGACGCCGGTGGCGGCATCGATCGGCACGTTCATGAAGACATTGAACGCGGTCGGGATCGCATCGGGGGCCACCCCGTAAGGCGCCAGCGCCGCAGCAAGGTTGCCGAAGCAGCCGCGATGCGGCTCGGCATCGCCGTAGATGATGCGGAACATTTCGGCCGAGCACGGTGACAACAGGAAATCGTGGCGGCCGACGGTGTCCTCGACGATGCGCAGCAACACGTTGCTGCGGTTGGAATAGATCGGGTCGCCAGTGCTCAGGTAGATCCGGCTGGCATAGTCGATGCTGCGGCCCGAGGAGATCGCTTCGCCCGGATCGTGCCGGTTGAACGCCACCAGATCGGCAACCTGTTCGCCCTGCGGGTCGATCACCTTCAATCGCTCACCGCGCTTGAGCTCGAACGCCACGCCGCTGCGCGGAGCAATCACGTGACTCATCGCGCCGGCTTTCCGGCTGCGTCATGGAAGGGGCAGACCCAGCCCTCGTCAACCTGCCGTCCACTGTACTGCCGTGCCTCCGAACTCTTGCCGTGAACGGCCAGCATCGGGTTGGCCGAACCGGCAAAGGCGACATCGCGTTCGATGATTGCGTGGCGCAGCTTCCCGTAACGGCCATCGGCGCGCAGCCGCTCGAACTGGCCATGCAGGTTGAACACCAGGGCGGGGCAGCGAAAGCGCCGCGCGGGCCGACTGGCGCCGGGATGCATGCCAACCACGTAGAACGCCTTGCCGCCGATGCTCATGCTGAAATTCGCCGACGCGGGATCCGCGCTGACGCTATCGTCCCAGCCATGCTTGACGCGGTCGATGGCATGCAGCGCACGCAGGCGTTGCCACAGCGCGGCCTCGAAAGCCTGTTCGGACATCCGCTGCGACTCGGGAAACAGCACCACGAAACTGACGAACAGGCTGTCGTCGGCGGCGTGCCCGGCAAAGTCCTGCAAGCCTGCGGTGATGCGGCGATCATGGCCTGTGCTGGCAATGTCGCCCGCGCAAAGGAACTGCATGCCGCCGCGCGCCTGCGACGCTTTGGCGCCGAGGCAGGGGAACGTCTCGTGCGCAACCAACGCCACGAATGCGCGCTCCGCGGCGTCGGCCACGGCTTGCCGCTCCGCCTGGTCGTCGTACCGTTCGCGCATTTGCGCTGTTATCGCCATTTTCACGTTCTCCAGCAGGTCGGTCGCGGCCTGTTCCGATGCGTGGGACCCTACGTGGGCAGGCGGCTAGCGGACGTGAAGAATCGTTCGGCTTGGCGTGCACGGATCGCTAGAATGGGCAACGGTTCCACTTCCCGGCAACGTGCTTGTCCACCGTCCCGCGCAAGATCCTCCATGTCGACATGGACGCGTTCTACGCGTCTGTGGAGCAGCGTGACGACCCGTCGCTGCGCGGGCAGCCGGTGGCCGTGGCATGGCGCGGCGCGCGCTCGGTGGTGTGCGCGGCCAGTTACGAGGCGCGCGTGTTCGGCGTGCGTTCGGCGATGCCGGCGATACGCGCCGAGCGATTGTGTCCGCACCTTGTTTTCGTGCCGCCGGATTTCGCGCGTTACAAGGCGGTGTCGCGGCAGATCCGCGAGATCTTCGCGCGCCATACCGACCTGATCGAACCGCTGTCGCTGGACGAGGCCTACCTCGACGTCACCGTCACCAAGACCGGCCTGCCCTCGGCCACCGCGACCGCCGAGGCGATCCGTGCCGCGATTCGCGAAGAAACCCGACTCAACGCGTCAGCCGGCATCGCACCGAACAAGTTCCTGGCCAAGATCGCCTCGGACTGGAACAAGCCCAATGGCCAGTACGTGATCCGTCCGCACCAGGTCGAGGCGTTTCTCACCCCGCTCCCGGTCGGCCGCCTGCCGGGCGTGGGCAAGGTGATGGAGGCCAAGCTCGCAGCGATGGGCATCCACACGGTCGGTGATTTGCGCGCGTTTGCGCACGGCGAACTGGAGTTGCGTTTCGGCCGCTGGGGCCGGCGCCTGCACGAGTTGTCGCACGGTATCGACGAGCACGCGGTGCAACCGGAGCGCCCCACCCTGCAGATTTCCGCCGAGGACACGTTCGAGAACGACCTGCGGCTGGAGGAACTCGAACCGCACATCCGCCAATTGGCCGGGAAAGCCTGGGCGGGGTGTCAGCGCGAGCGCGACCGCGTGGCGCGCACCGTGGTGCTCAAACTGAAAACCTCCGACTTCCACACCCTCACGCGCAGCCTCACCCCGTCACAACGGCCACGTTCGGCCGACGACGTGGCAACCATCGCCTGCGCGTTGCGCGAACGGATCGACCGTCCCGCGGACAGTCGCTACCGGCTGGTGGGCGTGGGCCTGGCCGGCTTCGTCGATCGTGACAGCTACCAGGCGCAAAGCGACCTGTTTTTTGGCCGGGATTCGGGATTCGGGAATCGGGATTCGTAAAAGCATGGAACGGGCGTCAGCGTGCGAGTGATGCTTCCCTATCCCTATTCCTATTCCCTGCTCCAAAAGCATCGCCCGCGAGCGGGCTCTACGAGAGTGTCGGGTCCGACGGGGCGTTCTGGATGGCCGTGTGCGAAAGCGGGCAGCAGCCGGGTTTTCCAGGTTGGCCTGGCGCTCACTCGCCACGGCCGAAACGCGGCAGGTTCCAGTGATAGTGCAGCGACAAGAAGCGCAGGCCGAAACACAGCAGGATCGGCAGCCAGGTCGCCCATACCGCAGGCCACTGGAGATGCTCGCCAAGCACCGTCAGCGCGGCCCCCGCGAGCGCGGCCGACGCGTAGATCTCCTTCTCCAGCACGATCGACACGCGCGCCAGCAACACGTCGCGGGCCATGCCGCCGCCGATCGCGGTGACGATGCCGAGCAGGATCGCGACCTCGGCGTTGTGGCCGAACAGCAGGGCCTTGTGCGCGCCGTACACCGCAAACAGGCCCAGGCCCATCGCGTCGAACAGGCGAACCGGGTAGGTCAGCCGTTCCACCCACGGGTACGCCACGATGGTGAGCAATGCCGCGATGATCGCGGTGAGCAGGTAGCGCCAGTCGGACAACCCTGCCGGCGGTATCGCGCCGATGCACAGGTCCCGCGCGATGCCGCCACCGCAGGCGGTGATGAAGGCGATCGCCAGGATCCCGAACAGATCCAGGTTGCAGCGTCGTGCAGCCGTGGCACCGCTGATCGCGAACGCGAAGGTGCCGGCCAGGTCGACCAGGTTGAACAGCAGTTGCTCATCCATCGTGGCGATTCACGGTTCCAGCACCGAATCCAGCCCGCGATGCAGGCCAACCAGCCCAGGCACCTTGCGGATCGCCAGCAACGCGCCGTCCACGTAGGGCGTGGCGCTGCTGCCGGCGTTGTGGCGGATCGTCAAGGTCTGGTCCGGCATCCCGAAGATCGCCTCGGCACCGAGCACGAACCCGGGCAAACGCACCGCGTGCACCTGGCTGCCGGCCAGCGTGCCGCCTCGGGTTTCGCGTAGTCCGGCGGTCTGTTCCAGCGGCACTTCAAGGTGCGGACGGCGGACCTTGCCCATGCGCGTGGCCAGTTCGCGCACGGTGCCGCTGGGCGCATCGGGCTTGCCGGCGGAGGCATAATCGATCAGCTCCCACTGCGGAATGATCCGGGCCGCCATCTCGGCAAACTTGATCAGCAACACCGCGGTCAGCGCAAAATTGCCGCAGGCCAATACACCGCGCCGGCGTTCGCGGGCGAACGCGTCGATTTGCGCATAGTCCTCGTCGGTGAGGCCCGAGCTACCCACCACCACGTGCGCGCCATGGTCCAGCGCGGCCAGGATATTGGCCTTGGCACTGTCGGGGCCGGTGTATTCCACGAACACGTCGCAGGGTTGCGCGAGCGCTTCCGCAGCGCTGGCGAAAATCGGCGCAGCGAGCCCGCTTCCATCCAGCACTTCGCCCAGCGTGCTGCCGGCATGGCGCCGCCCCACCGCGGCGACCAGCGCGAGGTCAGCGGCGCCGCCGATGCCTCGCACCAGCTGCGAACCTGCCCAACCGGTGGCACCGGCGACACATACCTTGAGTGACATGTTGATACCAGTTCCCGGTGAGGTTCACGACAATGACACCGCCACGCGCCCTGACGACCGCCTATTTTTTCTTCGGCAGATACAGGTCGGTGATGGTGCCTTCGTACACTTCGGCGGCCATGCCGACCGATTCGCCGAGGGTGGGATGCGGATGGATGGTGAGCGCGATGTCGGCCGCTTCACTGCCCATCTCGATCGCCAGTGCCAGCTCGGAAATCAGGTCGCCGGCGTTCACGCCGACGATGCCGGCGCCGACGATGCGATGGGTTTCCTCGTCGAAGATCAGCTTGGTGAAACCTTCGGTGCGATCGATGCCGATGGCGCGGCCCGAGGCCGCCCACGGGAACTTGCCCACGCCCACCTTCAGGCCCTTCTCCTTCGCTTCGCGCTCGCTCACGCCGACCCATGCCACTTCCGGGTTGGTGAACGCCACCGACGGAATGACCCGCGCATCGAAATGACTCTTCAGGCCGGCCACCGCCTCGGCTGCCACATGCGCCTCGTGCGTGGCCTTGTGCGCCAGCATCGGCTGGCCGACCAGGTCGCCGATGGCGAAAATGTGCGGCACGTTGGTGCGCATCTGCGTGTCGACGTTGATGAAGCCGCGCTCGGTTACTGCCACGCCGGCCTTGTCGGCGCCGACCTTGCCGCCGTTGGGCGAGCGGCCCACCGACACCAGCACGCGGTCGAACAGCGTGGTTCCGGGGATGCTGTCGCCCTCGTAGCCGACCTCGATGCCCTTCTTCGTGGCCTTGGCGCTGACCACCTTGGTCTTCAGGTGCACGCCCTTCAAACGGCTGGCCATGCGTTTGGCCAGCGGCTTGATCAGGTCGGCATCGGCGCCGGGGATGAGCTGGTCCATGAACTCGACCACGGTCACCTCGCTGCCAAGCGCGGCGTACACGGTGGCCATTTCCAGGCCGATGATGCCGCCGCCGACGACCAGCAACTTGTTCGGCACGTCCTTCATGTCCAGCGCGCCGGTGGAGTCCATGATGCGCTCGTCGTCCCACGGGAACGCCGGCAGCTTCACCGATTGCGAACCGGCGGCGATGATCGCGTGCTCGAAACGCAGCAGCTTCACGCCGTCCTTCGTCTGGACTTCCATTTCATTCGGCGAAACAAACATGCCGGTGCCCGTGACCGTACGCACCTTGCGTGCCTTGGCCATGCCGGCGAGGCCGCCGGTGAGCTGGCCGACCACCTTGGTCTTGAAGCCGCGCAGCTTGTCGAGATCGATCTTCGGCGCGCCGAAGCTCACGCCGTGCGCGGCCATCGCAGCAGCCTCGTCGATCACCGCCGCCGCATGCAGCAGAGCCTTGGACGGGATGCAGCCGACGTTGAGGCAGACGCCACCGAGCGTGGCGTAGCGCTCGACCAGCACGGTGTCGACGCCCAGGTCGGCGGCGCGGAACGCGGCGCTGTAACCGCCGGGGCCGGAGCCGAGCACCACGAGTTTGCATTCGATGTCTGGCTTCTTTCCTGATGAAGCTGCCGCTTGCGGCACCTTTGCCGCCTCTCCTCCGCGGGGAGAGGATTGAGGTGAGGGAGCGCGGCTTGCGGGGGACTGACCCGTCTCGGCCGCTCCTTCGCTGGAGCTTTCCGGCGACCCCGCACCCGCACCCCTGGTCTCTCCCGGAGCGGGAGAGGGGGACGCGGCGTCGGCTTCGCCGACGGTTTCAAGCACGGCGATCACCGCGCCCTCGGATACTTCGTCGCCCACCTTCAGCTTCAACTCCCTGATCACGCCGGCGGCGCTGGAGGGGATCTCCATGGTCGCCTTGTCCGACTCCAGGGTGATCAGGCTCTGCTCTTTCTCGATGGTGTCGCCGGCCTTCACCAGCACCTCGATCACCGGCACGCCGTCGTGGCCGCCAATGTCGGGAACCTTGATTTCGATCGTGTTGGCCATGCGGATTTCCTCGGTTGTTCGGACCGGCGCCAGTGAGCGGCGCAGAGTCAGGGGACAGGGGTTTCGGTGACAAGATGGTTGCGCAGGCGCACGTCGCGTTGCGGCAACGGAATACGGATGCCACGGGCCAGCAGCGCGTCGTGCAGCGCCCAGTTGTAGGCCGCGTGGGCCGCGCCAGGACGACGCGTGCCTTCGGCATCGAGCCAGACGACCAACTCGAACTGCAATGCCCAGTCGCCAAACCCGGCCAGGCGCAAATGCGGCGCGTTCGGACCTTCGTTGGCAAGCGTGAACGATACCTCGCGTGCCGCCGCCATGGCGGCTTCCTGCACACGTGCCTTGTCGCTGTCGTAGGCCACGTGGAACGGCACCTTCAGCCGGCGGTGGCCCTGGCGCACGGTCCAGTTCACCACGCGGCCGTTCACGAATTCGGAGTTGGGTACCAGGATGTCGATGTCGTCGTTGGTGGTGATGCGGGTGGCGCGGATGTGGATGTCGCGCACCCGGCCCTCCACGCCGGAGGCAAGATCAACGAAATCGCCCACCTTGAGACTGCGATCGAACAGCAGCACCAGGCCGCAGACGAAGTTGTTGAAGATCGCCTGCAGGCCGAAACCGAGGCCGACACCGAGCGCCCCGGCGAACACCGTGAAGCGCGCCATCGGGATGCCGCTGGCGTTGAGTGCCAGCAGCAGGCCGATCAGCAGCAACAGGTAGTGCATCAACCGGCCGACCACGTACACCGACGACGGATTGACGTTCTCGTAGCGCTGCGCGTAGCGGCGCAGCACGCCGCGCAACAGCATCGACAGCAGCACGCACAGCAGGAACAACAGCACCGCGACGAACAGCGCGCCCACGGTCAGGTTGAACTCGCCGGTACGCAGCAGGCTGTGATCGAGCCACCCGGCAGGCCACGGGATCAACGCGGAGGTCGACGCGGCCAGCGCGAAACCGGCCTGGTGCGCATCGGTCAGTGTCGCCACCAGCGCCATCGCCGTTACAGCAACAGGCGGCGGATATCGCCAAGCTGGGCGGCGAGGAAGGAGGTGAAGCGGGCGGCCAGCGCGCCATCGATGACACGGTGGTCGTAGGACAGCGACAGCGGCAGGATCAGCCGCGGTGCGAATTCCTTGCCGTTCCACACCGGCTTCATCGCCGACCTGGACACGCCAAGGATGGCCACTTCCGGCGCATTGACGATCGGCGTGAACGCCGTGCCGCCGATCCCGCCCAGCGAGCTGATCGAGAAACAGCCACCGGACATCTCGGCCGGGCCGAGCTTCTTCTCGCGCGCCTTTTTGGAGATCTCGGCCAGGTCGCGGGCCAAGTCGAGCAGGCCCTTCTTGTCGCAGTCGCGGATCACCGGCACCACCAGGCCGTCGGGCGTGTCGACCGCGATGCCGACGTGGAAGTATTTTTTCAGGATCAGCTTTTCGCCGGATTCGTCCAGCGAGGCATTGAATTGCGGGAACTGCTTCAGCGCCGCCACCACCGCCTTGATCTGGAACACCAGCGGACTGATTTTCACGTCCTTGTTTTCGGCGCCGAGCTGCTTGCGGAACGCTTCCATCTCGGTGATGTCGGCATCGTCGTGCTGGGTGACGTGCGGGATCATGGCCCAGTTGCGCGCCAGGTTGGCGCCGGAGATCTTCTGGATGCGCGACAGCGGCTTTTCCTCGATCTCGCCGAACTTGGCGAAATCGACCTTTGGCCACGGCAGCAGGCTCAGCCCGCCGACCGACGCCGAACCACCCGCCGAAGGACGCGCACCGGAAGCCAGCGCATGCTTCACGTAGGCGCTGACGTCGTCGCGCTGGATACGACCGCCGCGACCGCTGCCCTTCACCTGCTGGATATCCACGCCCAGTTCGCGCGCGAACGCACGGATCGCCGGACTGGCGTAGGGCGCGTCGCCAGGCATCACGACGGTGGCATCAAGCGGCGGCCGGGATCCGGGCTTGACGTCACCCAGCGGCGCGTTGCCCGGCTGCACGCCCTGGCCGGTGACCGGCGCGGGCTTGTCTTCAGCCACTGGCGCCGCAGGCTCAGGTGCAGGTGCGGGTGCGGGTGCGGGTGCGGGTGCGGCAGGCTTGGCGGTTTCTTCGGCCTTGGCCGATGCGGCGGCGTCATCGGCTTCTATCACGGCAATCACCGCGCCTTCGGAAACCTCGTCGCCCACCTTCAGTTTCATTTCTTTCACCGTGCCGGCGAACGGCGACGGCACTTCCATGGTGGCCTTGTCCGATTCCAGCGTGATCAGGCTTTGCTCTTTCTCCACCCGGTCACCGGCCTTGACCAGCACTTCGATGACGGGGACGCCAGCGTGGCCGATATCGGGTACTAGGGCTTCTTTGAGGTCGGCCATGATGACTCCTGCGATGGCGAAGGCGTGCCGCTCGGGGATGGCGGCCGCGTGCAAGCACCCATCATAACGAAAGGCAGGGTCATTACGTAGGCGCGGCGCGTGCTGACAGGCGACCAGGGGCAAACCATGCGCGGGCGTATGCATGACCTTGAGCGCACGCGCCCCACCCGCCCTTGCCGTACCCTGATTCCCTCAACCACGCCGCCTGGCGGCACAGGAAGGAACCCATGCTGACGATCCGCAACCTGTCCAAGACCTATGCCAATGGCGTGAAGGCATTGCGCGGGGTGTCGCTGGATATTCCCAACGGGATGTTCGGCCTGCTCGGCCCGAACGGCGCCGGCAAGTCCTCGCTGATGCGCACCATCGCCACGCTGCAGGATCCGGACGACGGCACGATCAGGCTCGACGAGATGGACCTGCTCGCCGACAAGCAGGCCACCCGCCGCCTGCTCGGCTACCTGCCGCAGGAATTCGGCGTGTACCCGAAGGTCTCGGCCGAGGCGATGCTGGAACACTTCGCCATCCTCAAGGGCGTCACCGTGAAGGGCGAGCGCAAGGATCTGATCGAATCGCTGCTGCGCCAGGTGAACCTGTGGGACGTGCGCAAGCGCAAGCTCGGCACGTATTCCGGCGGCATGCGCCAGCGCTTCGGCATCGCCCAGGCACTGATCGGCGACCCGCGACTGGTGATCGTGGACGAACCCACTGCCGGCCTCGATCCGGAGGAGCGCAACCGCTTCCTCAACCTGCTGGCCGAGATCGGCGAGCGGGTGGTGGTGATCCTGTCCACCCATATCGTGGAGGACGTCACCGACCTGTGCTCGCGCATGGCGATCATCGGCCAGGGCCAGGTGCTGCTGACCGGCGAACCGGTCGAGGCGATCCGCTCGCTGGAGGGCCGGGTCTGGCGCCGCAGCATCGCCAAGGCCGAGCTGGACAGTTATCGCGCCCGCATGAACATCCTCTCCACCCGCCTCGCCGGCGGCCGCACCTTGCTGCACGTGCTGGCCGACGCGTTGCCGGAGGAAGGCTTCGAACCCGTCGCGCCCGATCTGGAAGACGTCTATTTCGGCCGCCTGCGCGCGCAGGCCACCGCCAAGGCCGCCTGAACGCTCCCCGAATCCCGTGGGAGCGCACCCTGTGCGCGATGCTTTCCGTCACGTCACGAAGGGCTCGCGCACAGGTCGCGCTCCTACCGCAGCCAGGATCACCCATGATCTTCGAGATACTCCGCTTCGAGTTGCGCCAGCAGTTGAAGGCGCCGCTGTTCTGGATCGTCGCGGCCGCCTTCGCCGCCACGGCGTTCGCGTTGTCCAGCACCGACGCGGTGATCGCCGGCGGTGCCAACGGCAACGTGCTGCGCAATGCGCCGCTGGTGATCGTCAGGCTGCTCGGCGTGATCACCGTGTTGGCCGTCTTCCTGATCACGATGTTCATTTCCGGGGCCGCGCTGCGCGATTTCGACAACCGCACCTCGGAGCTGTTCTTCACCACGCCGATGAGCCGCGGCGCCTACCTCGGTGGCCGCTTTGCCGCCGGCTACCTGGCCACGCTGGCGATCATGCTGATCAGCGCGCTGGGCCTGGCGCTGGGCGGCATGATGCCGTGGATCGACGCGGCGCGAATGGGGCCGGCGAGCTGGCACGGCTATGCCTGGTCGCTCGGCGTGATGGTGGTGCCGAACATGCTGTTCATCGCCGCGCTGCTGTTCCTGCTGGCCACCACGACGCGCTCGCTGCTGGCCACTTATATCGGCGTGATCGCCTACTTCGTGCTGCAAGGCGTAACCGGCTACTTCAGTCGCGACATCGACAGCCACGCCATCGCCGCCATGCTTGATCCGTTCGGCGGGCGCACCCTGGGCATCGTCACCCGTTACTGGTCGTCCGATCAGACCAATCACCTGCTGCCGCCGCTGCAGGGCGTGCTGCTGTTCAACCGGCTGCTGTGGCTCGGCGTGTCCGCGCTGATGCTGGCGGCCTCCTTCGTGCTGTTTCGGACGAACCGCGAAGGGCTGCAACTGCCAAAACGCAAGAAACGCGCTGAACCGCCGATGCTGCGCCCGTTCAAAGCCGCCACCTCGCTGACCCTGCCCAAGGTGACGTTGCGCAATGACTGGCGCGCACACCTGCGGCAACTGCGTGCGCAGTTCGTGTTCGACACCCTGGGCATCGTGCGCGGCGTGGCGCTGCTGGTGCTGCTTGCGCTGTCGCTGGTGCTGATGTTCGTCTCACTGGTTTCGTCCGGGCTGGTCTACGGCACGCCGGTGTGGCCGGTGACCCACCAGGTGCTCACCGCCATCAACGGCAGCTTCAGCCTGCCGCTGCTGATCATCGTGATCTTCTACGCCGGCGAACTGGTATGGCGCGAGCGCACCCAGCATTCAGCCGAAGTCAGCGACGCCTTTCCGGTGCCGGATTGGGTACCGCTGACCGCCAAATTCGGCGCGCTGCTGGCGGTCATCGTGTTGATGCTGCTGATCGGCGCGGTGGTCGGCATCGGCTGGCAGCTGGCGCTGAACGCGATCCCGTTCGTGCTGATGGCGGTGCTGGCGCTGTTCCTGCAGGTGATGTCGAACAACAAGTTCCTCGGCTACCTGCTGAGTATCGTGTGGCTGGCGGCAAGCTCGATCGGCTTCAGCCTGCTGCACTGGGACCACAACCTGTACAACTACGGCAGCGCACCAAGCGTGCCGTATTCGGACATGAACGGCTTCGGCCACTTCCTCACCGGCGCGCTGTGGTTCAACGGCTACTGGAGCTGTCTGGCCGTGGCGTTGCTGGTGCTGTCCTCGCTGTTCTGGTCGCGCGGCACCGACCACGCCTGGCGCAATCGCGTCCGCGAGGCACGTGCGCGGCTGCACGCGCCGGCGTTGGCCGTGCTTGTCGTGGCGCTGCTCGGCTTCATCGGCAGCGGCGCGTGGATCTACTACAACACCAACGTGCTCAACACCTATCGCAACAGCACGGCCAAGCTGCAGCAGCGCGCCGACTACGAAAAAAAGTACGCGAAGTACAAGGATCTGCCGCAGCCGCGCATCACCGCGGTGAAGGCCGACGTGGACATCTATCCGTACCGGCGCAAGCTGGACATCCGCGCCCACTACACCCTGGTCAACAAGCACGACGCGCCGATCAGCGAGCTGCAGGTCAACTACACTGACGACTTCACCCTCACCTCGCTGCAGTTCGCCCCACATGACACGGTCAGCGACGACAAGGACCTGGGCTACGTCATCTACAAGCTGAAGACACCGCTGGCGCCGGGCGCGTCGATGGATTTCGACTTCACCCTGGAATACGCGCCCAAGGGCTTCACCAACGACACCGGCGCCACGTTCCTGGTGCACAACGGCACCTTCTTCAACAACGGCATGCTGCCGCAATTCGGCTACCAGCCCGGATACCGGATCACCGATCGCAACGACCGCCGCAAATACGGTCTCAAGGGTGAAGTACCGCGCATGCCGAAACTGGGCGACGAGAAGGCGCGCGCCAACACCTACATCAGCAACGATGCGGACTGGATCGATTTCGACACCACCGTCTCCACCGCCGCCGACCAGATCGCACTGGCGCCGGGCACGCTGCAGAGGGAATGGACGGCCAATGGCCGGCGCCATTTCCACTACACCATGCAGAAGCCGATGCTGAACTTCTTCGCCTATCTGTCGGCGCGCTACGCCGAGAAACACGTGAACTGGAAGGGCGTGGACATCACGGTGTACTACGACCCGGCGCATGCGTGGAACATCGACCGGATGATCGAGAGCGCCAGGGATTCGCTCGACTACTACGACGCCAACTACACGCCGTACCAGTTCAAGCAATTGCGCATCCTGGAGTTCCCGGGCTACACGGCGTTTGCGCAGTCGTTCGCCAACACCATCCCGTTCTCCGAATCGATCGGCTTCATTGCCGACCTGCGCGACAAGAGCAAAATCGACTACGTCTACGACGTCACCGCGCACGAGATCGCGCACCAGTGGTGGGCGCACCGGGTGATCGGCGCCAACATGC
>SMEK01000497.1_pt1 | contig 14698 bp, 16 predicted proteins | sample 2456371 | NCBI WGS metagenome assembly SMEK01 (sample SAMN10132590, study PRJNA489261) | soil metagenome | isolation source: day1 antibiotic-loamy sand soil ammended with composted manure from dairy... | place: USA | collected 2015-04-01
TGGACGATGGCGGCAAGGATCTGTACATCGACCAGGACAAGTTCCACGCCCAATTCGCCGCGGACGTCCCTGCCGCGCAGGCCGCCTTGATGGCCGCCGGACAGCGCCCTGTCACCGATGCCGCGCTGCATGAGGCGAGCACCTCAGCCGCGTGGAAAACCATCCCGTCCTGGTTCGTCTACGGCAGCGCGGACCTCAACATTCCACCCGCGGCGCAGGCCTTCATGGCCACGCGTGCCCACTCGCGCAAGACCGTGGTCATCAAGGGCGCTTCGCACGTCGTGATGGTGTCCCATCCGGTCGAAGTGGCCGCGCTGATCGAACAGGCGGCGTTGGCGAAGTAATGGCTCTCATGCGGATCCTCTGTCAGGGGCGTCAAGAACATCGTCCACTGTCGCTTTGAATCCGGTGGAGCTGACCATCGTTCCTGGACATCCCCCGCCAAGGCGGGGGACTTTTTTTGCAACAGATACAGATGCGGCTGGCCGCGATGGTCATGGATCACGCAGCGCGAAGCGATGCGGCATGGGCGCGTTGATCAGGCAAGGCCAAGCGGGTCAGGCTCACTCCCAACTGACTCGGTGAACCTGATCTGTTTTCTGCGGGCTACCCGTCCCGGCACCACCATCAACGATGGATGAAGGCCGGCAAGTCCGCGTTGATCACGTCGGGGTTCGTCGCCGCCACGCCGTGCAGGTATCCGTCACAGGCCTTGAGCGTGTTGTCTGCCGGCAATGCCGCTGTCATGGCGTGGTTGATCCGCGTCAGACTTCCGTACCTCCGAGCTGCTTCGCCATCACGGTCTGCGCCGGAACCAGATCCGCCAGTGCCTTGGCGATCTCCGATTGTCGGAAGGGCTTGGCCAGGCGGGTCAGCCCCACGGTGTCGTCCGAAGCGCCGCTGTAGCCGGTGATCAGCAAGACTGGCAGCCGTGGTCGCCAGCCGTGCAGGCGGCGCGCCAGTTCGGCCCCGTCCATGCGCGGCATCTTGTAGTCGGTCACCACGACGTCCAACGGCAGGCCGCTCCGGACCTTGTCCAACGCCTCGGCGGCACCGCCGGCTTCGACGACCCGATGACCCAGTTCGCGAAGCATCGTGGCGAGGCTGTCGCGTACGAGTTGCTCGTCGTCCACCAGCAGAATGTCTAGCGCCCGGATGGCGGCGTGGCGGGGATCCGCATGTGTGTCACGCCGGGAAAGGGTTGCCGTGGCGGCGGTAGCCGTGGGCAGCCACAACTCGACCCGCGTGCCCTCGCCTGGCGTGCTGGAGATCGCGAAGTGGCCGCCGAGCTGGGCGGCCAGGCCGTGCACCATGGACAGGCCCAACCCGGTGCCGCGACCGGTCTCCTTGGTCGAGAAGAAGGGTTCCACGGCCCGCTCCAGCGTCTCGCGATCCATGCCCGTGCCGGTGTCGATCACGCTCACGCGCACGTAGTCGCGTGCGGGAAGTTTCGCCAGCGTGGCATCGGGCGCCACCACGTCAGTGACGATCGTCAGCACGCCACCTGCGGGCATCGCGTCACGCGCGTTGACGCACAGGTTCAACAGCGCCAGCTCCAGCTGGTTGGGATCGGCCAGCGCGGTGGGCAGGTCGGGCAGACTAGAGGTGTGCAGCTCGATCGTGGCGCCGATCGAACTCTTGATGAGGTCATGCATGCCATCGAGCAGCGCCACCATGTCGACCGCCTGTGTCTGCAGGCTCTGGCGCCGTGCGAAACCCAGCAGTCGCTGCACCAGCGTCTTGGCGCGTTCGGCCGATTGCAGGGCGCCGTCGATCAGGCGGGCGGCGCGGGCGTCGGTATCGGCGTAACGCTGTTGCAGCAGATCCAGCGCCATGGTGATCGGCATCAGCAGGTTGTTGAAGTCGTGGGCCACGCCGCCGGTGAGCTGGCCGATCGTCTCCAGTTTTTGCGCCTCGTGCAGCTTGGCAAGCGCTTCCTGCCGGGCCGCGGTTTCCTCGCGCACGCGCTTTTCCAGGGTTGCCGTCAACTCGCGCAGCGATTGTTCGGTGGCCCGTTGTTCGGTCACGTCGGTGTGCACGCCGACCCATTCGACGATGGCGCCGTCGCGGTCGAAGGTGGGAATGGCGCGCACACTGAAGATGCGCCACTGGCCGTTCGCCACGCGCAGGCGGTGCTCGCACTGGAACACGCGTTGCTCCGCCACGGCCGATTTCCATGCCGTGAGCGTCGGCTCGATATCCTGCGGATCCAGTGCGCGAGTCCAGCCATGGCCCTGGTATTCCTCCTGGCGCTGCCCGGTCAGTGCTGCCCAGGCAGGCTGTTCGCCATGCATCTGGCCGTGCGCGTCGTTGGTCCACAGCACGCCTTGCACCGCCTTTACCGCCGCGCGGAAACGCTGCTCGCTGTCGTACAACGCACCCAGTCGGGCGCGGGCGTCGTATTGCCGGCGGCGTCCGCGCAAGGCGGCCTGCGCAAGGCTGACCAGGGTGGTGGGATGAAACGGCCGCTCGAGAAAAGTCACGTTGCCGAACACGGTCAGCAGTCGCGCAGCGGCAGGGTTGCGTTCGATGCCGCCACGACTGGTGAGCAGGATGAACGGAAAATCCGACCACTGCGGCTGTGCCGCCAGCCAGTTCGCCATCGCATGCAGATCGGCCTGGAGCAGGTGTTCCTCGGTCGCGATCGCCAGGCCGGCGCCGGCTTCCATTTCGCGCTCAAGTTCATCCAGCGATGGGCAAACGTGGGAACCAAGCCTGGCTTCGGCGAGGATCGCGGCCGTCACGTGGGCATCGCGCCCTCGTGGCGCGAGGATCAACGCACGTTCGGACAGGGCGGGGATCACGTTCTATCCGGAAAGAGGCGGCTTTCGGGATCGGTGCCGGAAAGCGTGGGCACGCCATGCAGCACGCCCTGGAACTGGGTCAATGGCTCGCCCAGCTGGAAGCCGTGAGCGCCGATGCGGTACTCGCGAATGGTGTCCTCTTGGGCACTGGCGCGTTTCTTCACCACCGATATCGCCCGGCGCACCCTGCCTGCTGCTTCGAAATAGCGCAGCAGCACCACGGTGTCGGCCAGATAGGTCACGTCCACCGGCGCCCTCATGTCGCCCACCAGCCCGTGCTGGGCAACGGTGAGGAAGGTGGTGACGGCGCGTCGGTTGAGAAACTGCAGCAGTTCGTGGATGTGCAGCACCAGCGCCTGCTCTTCGGGCATGGCAGCCTGGTAACCGTTGAGGCTGTCGATCACCAACGTACGTGCGCCCGCCTCGACATGCTGGCGCGCGCGCGAGGAGAATTCGCCGGGCGTCATCTGCGCGGCATCCACCTGCTCGATGATCAGCTGGCCTTTGTCGACCATGCGCCGAAGATCCATGCCGACGCCCAAGGCGCGCTGATGGAGCAGGCCGAGTTCCTCGTCGAACACGAACAGCGCCGCGCGCTCGCCACGCTCGACCGCGCCGGCGATGAAAGTCAGCGTCAGCAGCGATTTGCCGGTGCCGGCCGGACCGAGCACCAGCACGCTTGATCCGCGTTCGATGCCGCCGCCCAGCAGGGCGTCGAGTTCGGGCGAGGCGCTGCCGAGCTTGTCGCGCGCGTAGGCGTCGTTGTCGCAGTCGCCGGCCACCAGTCGCGGAAACACAGTCACGCCGCCTTTGCGGATCACGAAATCGTGGTAACCGCCACGAAAGCGCCGGGCACGATACTTGAGCACGCGAAGCCGGCGGCGCTCGGCACCGTAATCGGGTGACAACTCCTCCAGCCGGATCACTCCGTGGGCAATGCTGTGTACCGTCCTGTCAGTCAATTCGCTGCTGAGGTCGTCCAGCATCAAGACGGTCGCGTTGTTGCCCGCGAAGTAGTGCTTCAGCGTCAGGATCTGGCGCCGGTAGCGCAACGAGCTTTGCGCCAGCAGGCGAATCTCGGACAGGCTGTCCAGCACCATGCGGTCCGGCACCACGCGTTCATAGGCCTCGAAAATCCGGCCGGTCGTCTCGCCCAGTTCCAGGTCGGAGGAATACAGCAGGCTCTGCTGCTGCGCCTCGTCCAGCAGATTTTCCGGAGGCACCAGCTCGAAGATCTCCACCCCGTCCAGCGACCAGCCATGCGATGCCGCGGTGGCGCGCAATTCAGCCTCGGTCTCGGACATCGTCACATACAACACGCGCTCGCCCGCATCCCGACCCGCCATCAGGAACTGCAAGCCGATGGTGGTCTTGCCCGTGCCGGGGCTGCCCTCCAGCAGAAACAGCCGGCCTTTCGCAGAGCCGCCTTCCAGCACATCGTCGAGTCCGGCGATCCCCAGCAGGGCATGGTCAGTCAGATGCTCGTTCAAGCCGTATTTCCTCCAGATGGAAAAAGCCGAACGGGTTTCTTAACACACCCCGTCTCGCGGCGGTGCGAACGCCCGGCACGGGCCATCGATACCGAAAAGACGCGAATGCGAGGAGGAACGGGATGGAAAGTAGCACCGTGTGTGGGCGCTGGGCGTTCCAGGCCACCTTGCGCCACCAGAAGGCCGAGTACGCACAATGAACCGGTGACAGCCCGGGATCGGAAGGCTGCCACCGGCACAAGACGAAAACGTACGAAGGGTGGCTGGCCCCGCGTCGTGGTTCAGGCGATCGAACGGATGACGCCTCCATCGACCCGCAGTGCGGCTCCAGTGGTCGCGGATGCCTGTTCCGAGGACGCATACACCACCATGTTCGCGATCTCGGTGGTAGTGGTGAACCGGTTGAGCAGGGTCGTCGGGCGAGCGTTCTGCAGGAACTGCTGTTCGGCCTGCGCCTGGGTGATGCCTTGCTCCTGCGCCATCGACTTCATCCAGTTGGACAGGATCTCGGAATTCGTCGGGCCGGGCACCACGGCATTGACGGTGACGCCTGTTCCGGCGGCGAGTTCGGCCAGCCCGCGTGAAACGGCGAGCACCGCGGTCTTGGTGACGCCGTAGTCAATCATGTCCTTCGGAATGTTCAGCCCGGATTCGCTGCTGATGAACACCACCCGGCCCCAGCCACGCTCCATCATTTTCGGCAGGTAATGGCGGGCGGTGCGTACGCCGCTCATGACGTTGAGCTGGAACAGGTCCAGCCATTCGCTGTCATCCTGGTCGAAGAAATTGTTCAGCTTCGCGGTGCCGGCATTGTTGACGAGGATGTCCGCGTCCGGTGCCTGTTCGAACAACACCGCCGCGCCTTGCGCGCTGGCGACGTCTGCCGCAACGCCGGTCAATTCGGCCTCCGGCAGCAGGGCGCGCATCTCGCGCAGGGTGGCATCGACACGTTCCTGGGTGCGCCCGTTGATGACTACCGCCGCGCCGGCGCGCGCCAGCCCTTCGGCGATGGCGCGGCCAATACCTGCGGTGGAGCCGGTCACGATGGCCTTGCGGCCGTTGAGTTCGATATGCATGGGGTTTCTCCGTTTGATGAATGAATGGTCAGGCCGTCAGCTTTGCCGCTTCGGCTTCCGCCGCGCGGGCGAGGCGTTCGACCCAGTCCTGGTGGTAGCGATACAGCGCGCCGGGATTCCGGCGTCCGATCACGTCGAGGAAGAATTCGCCTTGTTGCGTCTCCTCGGTCAACACATGGCAGCCATCACGCGTCGGCGTGATGACCCAGCCGTGGTAGGCGCTTGAACCGGTGTCGTCACCATCGACGGTGGTTGCCCAGGCGAGTCGGTGATTGGGCACGTACTCGGTCACGGTCAGACTCATCGGATAGCCCACCGTGACCCGGTGGTAACGCGTGCCCGGCATCAGTTCCGGTTCGCCCGACAGGATGTTCACCTGGTCTTCGGCGGGGAAGTAACGCGCCCAATGCTCGGCGTCGACCAGCAGCTTCCAGACCACTTCCGGTGGCGCTTTCACGTCGATGTCGTTGAGTGCATAGATAGCCGATGCTCCCGGAGCGTAGCGCTCGGGCCAGATCACTTTGTCGATCATGACCTTGCTCCCGATTTGCGCGCGCAGGATTTCTCGCGCGCGACCGCGACGTCGGCGAGATCCTTCAGCAGCCTTTCGTGCGTGAGCCAGAAACCGTCCGGTGCCGACTTGGCCAACTCGATCCAGTGCGGCCCTTGCATCGTTTCTTCGGTCCACAGGTGGCAACCGTTGGCCGTGGGCGTGATGATCCACGCGTGATACGCCCTGGAGTGCTCCGCCACTTTCGGGTAGCCGCCCCAGGCGATGCGCGCCATCGGCTCGAATTCCTGCACGGAGGCGTAGACGTCCTGCCCGGCCAGGTTGGTTTCGAAGCGCGTGCCGGCGCCCAGGCTCGTATGTCCGTCCAGCAGGTGCACTTGCTGCACGCCAGGGTAGAAGCCGGGCCACGCTTTCGGATCTGTGAGCAACGACCAGATCGTCTCGACCGAGGCAGCGACGTCAAGCTCGTTGGTGAAGTGGATCGGGGAGCGGCTCGGTTTCATATCCTCCGGCCACTTGATGGATTCGTACATGGTCTTTCCTGATGCCTGATTGCCGCGGGGTTCGTGTCGGTTCAGAGGGATTTGGCGAAGTCCTGGAAAATCAGTGGCGCCCAGGCGTGTCCGCGGGCCTGGACCAGCGCACCGCCTTCGGCGAGCCGGCCCAGTTGCACCGGCGCAAATCCGAGCTGTTCGGCCAGCGCGGCAACCGGCGGCAACGCGCGGTCATCGTCGCTGGCGAGAAAAACAACACGACGCCCGCCCTCGACTTGCGGATCGGCGGCCAGCAGACCGGCGGGCAGGTGATTGAAGCCCTTCACGAAGCTGGCGCCACGGAAGGCCTTGGCGATGACAGCCGATGACGGCAGGCCGTCGAGTTCCTCGACGGGCACGCCGTAGGCATTGGTCACGTCGATGATCGTCTTTCCCTGCCAGTTGGGCAGCAAACTGGCGACGGCGACATGTTCGGCGAAAGGCACCGCAAGGAAGATCACGTCCGCCTGCAAGGCATCCTGCAGGGTCTGGGGAATGACCGTGGCGCCGATGGCGCTTGCCTGCGTTGCCAGCATTCGGGGTGCACGCCGGCTGGCAACAGCCACTTCGATGTTCTTGCGGGCGAAGGCGCCGGCGAGCGCCTGGCCGACCGCTCCAAAGCCGATGATCGAGTAAGACATGGATTTCTCCTGCACGCGAGTTGGTGTGGCGAGTAGCGTAATTGCTTTCATTTTGCGTGATAATCCACGCTGTTGTGATAAAACTTATTCCATAAACGAATGAATAGATTCAATGAAATGAGTGCGTTCATCGCCGTGGTCGAAACGGGAGGCTTCTCCGCGGCTGCACGGAAAATCGGGGAATCGCAGTCGGCGATCAGCAAGGCAGTCAATGCGCTGGAAAAGCGCCTGGGTGTTGCATTGCTGCATCGGAGCACGCGCAAAGTGACGCTGACCGAACAGGGCCAGAAGTATTACGAGCGCACCAAGCCGCTGGTCGACGAAATCCTTGTTGCCGACAGCGAACTGGCCAGTAGCGTGCTGGACGTATCGGGCATGGTCCGGATTGCCGCGCCGTCGACCTTCGGTCGCCTGCACGTGTTGCCGCTGATCCCCGAACTGCTGTCGCGCTATCCCGGTCTGCAGGTCGACCTGGTGTTGTCCGACGCGCTGCGCGACATGGTCGAGGATCGGATCGATCTGGCGATCCGCGTCAGCCAGGTCAGCGACCCGGATTCGGTGGTTCGGCGAGTCGCCGGCACCTCGCTGATCTGCGCCGGTTCCCGGCGTTACTTCAAGCAGCATGGCACCCCGAAGACACCGGCCGACCTCGTCGACCACAACTGCCTGGTCTATGGCCAGATGACCGAATGGGTGTTCACCGGCCCGGAAGGCCGCGTGAGCATCCCGGTGCGCGGCACGCTGTCTTCCAACAGCGTGGAGACCATCCAGGCCGGCGTGGTGGGTGGCGTGGGCATCGGTCTGTTTCTTCGCGCATCACTGGTCGGGGAATTCGAGACCCCGGACGTGATCACCGTGCTTGATGAGTTCCTCGACGAACCGCGCGATGTCAGCCTCGTCTGGCCCAAACGCCGCTTCGTGCCGACACGGGTGCGTTGCGCAACCGATTTCCTGGCAACGGCGCTTGCGGAGCGCATTCCGCGCTGAAGATCCGGGTTTGCCTGGCGTCTACTCAACTGCGGACGTTTCCCGCGAAAGCGGGAATGCATTGCTTTTGGTCGTACCCGATCACACGCGGGCAATGAACTTTCGCTGCCTTCGGCGGTTGAACATCGCCTCGCGGGAATGACCTGTTGGCTTTCGTCCCTGATGTCTTCTGAGACGCCGTGGTGATCGACGGCAGCGGCTGGGTGCTTCGGCACCGTTGATGACGCACGGCGCGGCTAACCGCGCTCACCATCCCGGACCGCGCGCAGAAACCGGGTCACCTCGTCGGTCCTGCCCGACGACACCAGTTGCGCAGCCGGGAGATCACCCAATTCCGCGATGGGGGTATCGCGATACCAGGCCGCCACCTCGCCAGGATCGACCTCCACCTGCATCGCCATTTGCAACACGCGCAGCGTCGCCGGCATGAGGTCGGCGGCGGCGCTGTCGGCGCCGTCGTCCAGGGAAGAGGCCGGCGAGCCACCCGCTTCGGCTGCATCGGAGGCCCGCGCCAGCGCCTGCGTATCGACGTACTCGCGGATGTTCGTCAACTTGCCGTTGCGAACGGTGATGGCGAAGACCCAGTGGTCTTCCCACGTCCTGTTGGTGGAATTGATTCTTCCGCTGGCAAAGCCGGTGACCATGACGCGGTCTCCCTGCGCGACGAATTCGCGGGGCTCCATGAAGGTGGTTTCCATCGTCCCGGCATGCGTCTGGAACAGATCCGCCATGCCCGCGTGCCCCCGCCGCGTGCCGGCCAGCGGCCAGTCCTCGCCGGGGATGATCCATTCGATATCTTTGTCACACAACGCCAGCAGGCTTTGCCTGTCGCCGCGCACGGTGGCCGCGAAGAAGTCCTTCACGATCCGGGCATTGTCTTCAATGCTCATCGCAGTCTCCCCGTTTCCTTGCGTCGGAACGTGTCCGATCCCGCCGAAACGTTGTGGATCCGCCGGCGAGGGCGCGGTGTCGCTGGGTCAGCCGATATCGACGTTGAGGGCGAGATCCCAGGTGCCGGCACCATTTTTGGCCAGGCCGATCATCATCAGGCCGAGCGCCTCCAGCGTCTGCGCCATGTGCAAGCCGCCGACATCCAGCGGACGCAGCCCGAGGCTGTCGAGGAAAGTGGAGACGCGCGCCTTGGCCGCGGCATCGTCGGCGGCGATGAACGCGTCGAGGCGTCCGCCCTTGGCGAGCACGTGGCCGAAGATGGTGTTGAATGCCTTGACGACATGCGCGCCGGCCGGAGCGTTCTTCGCGATCTCCTGCGCAGCGGAACTGCCGTGCGGAGTGACCAGGCCGGAGAGATCGGGAGCGACCGGATTGGTGATGTCGATGATCACCTTGCGATCGAGTGCATCACCGTAGTCGGCCACCACCGCCGCCGCACTGCCGTACGGCACGGCGAGGATGACGATGTCGCCCGCCGGCGCGGCACCGTACGCCCCGGTGGTCGCGCCGGAGGCGAGCTTGTCCGCCAGGGCCTGCGCTTTTTTATTGTCGCGGCTGATCACTTCGATGGTGTGGCCCGCCTTGGCGATGCGACCGCCGACCATGGCGGCCATGTTTCCTGATCCGATAATGCTGATCGTGCTCATTGCCGTTACCTTGTAGGTTTTTGGGGGCTGATGATTCTTGAACGGGACGTTCCGCCGGTTGATATGTCGCGCGCAGCGGCGCGGTTTCCGTCATGCCCGGGACGGCGGCGCTCGTGGCGAACCGATCACGCCATCACGGCGTCACCGTTTACCCGATGCGTCGCGATCGGGTTCGTTGCATCAGGTAGCGGGAAGTAATGACCGTTGTCGAGGTCGGCGAGCAGGCCGGGCTGTGCGGGTTCCCAGCCGAGGGCCTGGCGCGTGATGGCGTTGGACGCGGGGAGGTTCAGCGTGACCAGGTTCGCCAGGAAGCCGAAATAACCGGGCAGCATCAACACGTCCGCGGGAATGGATATCGCCGGCAGGTTCAGTCGGCTGCCAATGGCCTCGGCGATCTGGCGGAACGGGATGCCTTCGTCGCCCACCGCATGCCAACTCCTGCCAGGCGCTCCCTTCTCCAGCGCCAGGCGGAACACGGAGGCGACATCGCGGACGTGCACGGCCGACCACCGGTTCGTGCCATCGCCGGGATAACCGATGACGCCTTTCTCCTTCGCCAGCCCGATCAGCAGCGGAAGGAAACCCGCGGTGTCGGCCGTGCTGTGGATCAGCGGAGGGATGCGGACGATCGACGAGCGCACGCCTCGCTCGGCGAGGCCGAGCACGGTGGTTTCCACGATGTTGCGCACCCGCAGGGTACCCTTGTACGCATCGCCGCCTGGTAGTGGCGGATCGTTCTCGGTAGCCGGTCGGCCCAGGTCTTCCCACCCGGGCGAGCCCATGCTGCCGGCGGCGACGAGCGGCTTGCCGGTTCCCGCCAGTGCCTCGCCATACGCGAGCATGATCGGAACCTCTGCGGCGGCCACGGCGTTCAATCCGCCGGACGGAAGCAGGTCCTGCCGGTGCGCGACGTGGATGACGCCGTCGGAGTCCGCCGCCGCCTGCTTGAGTCCATCGAGATCCTGGAGGTCGCCACGGCGCACTTTCGCGCCGAGCGCGGACACCGCCGCTGCAGCAGTGTCCGAGCGGGCCAGGGCAGTGACTTCGTGGCCGGCGGCGACCAGTTCGGAGATGATGTACGGGCCGGTGTGTCCGGTCCCGCCAGTAACGAAAACGTGCATGGTGTGGTCCTCGTGGGGATAGATGGATGGCTATTTGGTGCCGTCGACCGACTGGCGTGACGGCGCGCGGGGAGTGGTGTGGCGCTAGCCGGGAAGGCTGACGCCGAGCGAGAATCTGGTGTGCTTGATGGCGTGGGCAACGAGGCCCAGCGAGAGCAGGGCGAAGTGTTCCAGCGTCCGTGCCATGGGCAGTGGACCGGTATCCATCGGGCGCAATCCGAGGCTTTCGACGAAGGCCGAGACGCGTGCCTTCGCTTGCGCGTCATCCCCCGCGAGGAACACGTCCAACGGATGGCCTTCCACCGGACCGGCGGCCAGGACGTGGGAGAACTGGGTGTTGAACGCCTTGACCACGTGCACATCGGCTGGCGCGGCCCTGGCGATTTCCCGCGCACCGAAGCTGTCCTTCGGCGTCACGAAGCTCTTGAAGTCGGCACCGATGGGGTTGGTGATATCGACGAGGAGCTTGCCGGCCAGCGCTTCGCCGTACTGCTTCACCACGTCGAGGACGACGGCGTAGGGAACCGCCAGGATGACGATGTCCCCGGCCGAGACGGTACCGAACGTGCCGGTCGTCGCACCGGCGCCGAGCTGGTCGGCCAGCGCCTGTGCCCTGGCGGCGTTGCGACTTGCCAGTTCGACCGTGTGTCCGGCCTTGACCGCAAGGCCGCCGATCGCTGCGGCCATGCCGCCGGAGCCGATGATGCTGATGGTGCTCATGTGCGGTTTCCTTGCTGATCCGGGGTGGTCAGTGCCGGCGGCACTCGATACGCCAGTCACGTTAACCATGTCACTTGCAAAAAGCAAGTTACATGGAGGAATTTACTTGTGATATGCAAGCAATGTTAGAATCCCGCCATGAAAAAGACCGGCAAGGAAATCCGTTCCCATTGCGCCGTGAACTACGGCGTGGAGATCTTCGGCGACCGGTGGTCGCTGCTGATCGTTCGCGACATCGTGTTTGACGGCAAGAAGACGTATGGCGAATTCCTGAAGTCGGAAGAGGGCATTGCGACCAATGTCCTGGCGTCCCGCCTGGCCTCGCTCGAGGAGCAGGGCATTCTCTCGAGATCGCCCAACCCCGACGACGGGCGCAAGGATTTCTACACGCTGACCGAGAAGGGCCTGGATCTCATCCCCATCCTGCTGAACATCGTTCTGTGGAGTGCGCAGCACGATGCGAAGTCGAATGTGCGTTTCCGCAAGGACCTGGTTGCGCGGATAAGCCAGAACCCCGCGCAAGTGAGCGACGAGGTGAAGGCACTGGTGCGCCATGGCGGTTGCATGTTTCCCCACGAGGACAAAAAAGCGGCCACGTTCATAGGCCGACACCGGAGGTGAAACGGATTCCTCGCCGGGAAGGTCGAGGGCGAAGACCAGCGCAGCCACATCGGCAGCATGGGTGTCCATCTCGTTGTCGTTGTTTGGCTCGACCGGTCACGGCCGCGCCGTGACCAGCGCAAGGCAGCACGTGCCCGGTCGCCTGCTGCGTCGTCCGGGTCGATCCGGCTATCCGCGCTTTCCATCCCGAATCGCGCGCAGGAACATGATCACTTCGTCCGCCCGGCCCAACGACACGAGTTGCGCCGCCGTGAGATCGCCAAATTCCGCGATGGGGGTGTCGCGATACCAGGCCGCCACCTCGACCCGATCGGCCTCCACTTCTATCGCCATTTGCAACACGTGCAGCGTCGCCGGCATGACGTCGGCGAATGCGTTCCCGGCGTCCTCGTCGAAAGCAGGCGTCGGCAAGCTTCCGCGTTCGGCTGCATGGGCGCGTGCCAGGGCTTGCGTATCGACGTACTCCCGGATGTTCGTCACTTTGCCGTCTCGAACGGTAATGGCGAAAACCCAATGGTCGTTCCACGTCCTGTTGGTGGCCTTGACCTTCCCGCTGGCAAAGCCGGCGACCAGCACCCGGTCTCCCTGCGCGACGAATTCGCGGGGTTCCATGAAGGAGGTCTCCATCGTTTCGGCATGCGTCTGGAACAGCTCCGCCATGCCCTCGTGCCCCGGTCGCGTGCCGGCCAGCGGCCAGTCCTCGCCGGGAATGATCCATTCGATATCTTCGTCATACAGCGCCAGCAGACTTTGCCTGTCGCCGCGTCCGGTAGCCGCAAAGAAGTCCTTCACGATCCGCGAGTTCTCTTCGATGTTCATCGTGGTCTCCACGTTTTTCTTGCATCGGAACATGTCCGATGCATTTCGGATGGAATGATGGATTTGCCGACGGCGCATCAGGGCGTCGGCCGATGTTCAAGGCGAGGTTCCCGGTGCCTGCGCCTTTTGTTGTCGCGGCTGACCACCTCGACGGTATGGCCAACCTTGGCGATACGGTCTCCCGCCATGGCAGCCATGCTTGCTGATCCGATGATGCTGATCGTGTCATCGCGCCGTTACCTCGTGAGGCTGGGGGCTTGTCGTCCTTGGACGGAGGCGTCCGGCCGGTGGGTGCTCCGTGCTTTTGCGCGTGCCATGCCCGAGTTGACAGGGTCTCTGGTCAAACGAATCACCCCGTCACGGCATCGCTCGCCCGATGCGTTTTGACTCGTCTCCCTGCATCAATCCATCAGCCAGCGGGAGGTGGTGGTGGCGCGGCATGGCGGTATAGACGGCCATATCGCCTGCGTATCCAGCCCGACTTCGGCGGCGGCGCCACGTCGTCGGGAAACCATGCTGCAACAAGATGGAATGGAGGGCGTCGTAGCGTGCGGAGAGGCCCTCGACGTGAGGCCCAATGTAGTCGGACCGTGTGCATTTGATTAGCCCTCCGTTGGGAATATGATTGTCCCGCCGACGAAACAATCGCCGGGGGGCATCATGAGCCGCGATCTCAATGACACCTTGGTGTTCGTCAAGGTGGTCGAGCTGGGCAGCTTCACCGCTGCCGCCCGGGCGATGCATCTGCCAAAGACGGCGGTCAGCCGCAAGGTGCAGGAGCTGGAAGCGCGGCTGGGCGCCCAGTTACTGCATCGCACGACCCGCAGGCTCGGACTGACCGAGGCCGGCAACATCTATTTCGCACGTTGCCAACGCATTGCGCGCGACCTCGACGAAGCGGAAAGCGCGGTAGGCGAGTTGCAGAGTGTGGGCCACGAGGCTGGTTGCGCGTTGCCGCCACGTATCCGCATGGCAACACCTGGCTCGCTCCCTTGCTCAGCGAATTCCACGCGCGCCATCCGGAAGTGCACGTCGAACTGCTGTTGAGCAACGACAATCTCGACCTCATCGCCGGCGAGATCGACGTGGCGATGCGCGTGGGTACGCTGGCGGATTCAAACCTGGCGGCGCGCCGGCTCAGTGTGTTCCGTACCGCGGTCTACGCGACGCCGCGCTACATCGAGCGTTTCGGCGAGCCGCTGCATCCCGACGACTTGATCCACCATCGTGCACTGGCGCAAACCAACCACCGCAACGGGACCTCCTTTGCCTGGACGCTGGGCGACGGCCACGGCAAACCGCGTGATTTCCCGGTCGATCCGGTGATGATCGCGAACGACCCGGGCCCGCTGTGCACCGTGATGCTGGGCGGCGATGGCCTCATGCTGACCAGCGACGTGAGGGTGCGGAGCTACGTCGAACGAGGCCTGGTGCAGAGGGTGCTGAAGGACTGGCGCGGCCCCGACGTCGAGCTCGATGCGCTCTTCCCGCGCGGACAGGTGCAGTCACCGAAAGTACGTGCCTTCGTCGACTTCCTGGTCGAACACCTGAAGGTCGAAGAGAACTACAGGCGCGTACTCGACGGCGATACTCCGCGCTCCCAGCCGATGTCGGCGGACGTGCACCGGATGCCGCCCGACACAACAACACCGGTTCGGTGACTGCCGAGGTCGAGTCGATCTGGCGCGCGCCGGCTCGCCGGCGGTCCGTCTCACGCGTCTCAACGATGGGTTGTTCGGACCGGGCGGCAAGACGATCCGCGGCATCATCGAGGCGC
>SMEK01000739.1_pt1 | contig 14661 bp, 14 predicted proteins | sample 2456371 | NCBI WGS metagenome assembly SMEK01 (sample SAMN10132590, study PRJNA489261) | soil metagenome | isolation source: day1 antibiotic-loamy sand soil ammended with composted manure from dairy... | place: USA | collected 2015-04-01
CGCGCTTCGGCGGCGGCGTCAGCAGCAGCGGCTGGTCGCCCTGCGCGATGCGCGCCAGCGCGGCGGCGATCTCCAGCGCGGGCACGTTGTGCTCCTGCTCGTACTGTTCGATCAGTTTCTGGAATTCGCCGAGGTCGCCCTGCGCCAGCATGTCGGTGATGCGCTGCTTGAACTTGCCGATGCGCACGTCGTTGACCACCTCGACCGACGGCAACTGCATCTGCTCGATCGGCTGGCGGGTGGCGCGCTCGATCGCGCCCAGCATGCCGCGCTCGCGTGGACTGACGAACAGGATCGCCTCGCCGCTGCGCCCCGCACGGCCGGTGCGGCCGATGCGGTGCACGTAGCTTTCGGTGTCGTACGGAATGTCGTAATTGAACACGTGGCTGATCCGCTCCACGTCGAGGCCGCGCGCGGCCACGTCGGTGGCGACCAGGATGTCGAGCTTGCCGTCTTTCAGCTGCTGGATCACCCGCTCGCGCTGCGGCTGGGCGATATCGCCGTTGATCGCGGCGGCGGCCAGGCCACGTGCCTGCAGCTTGCCGGCCAGTTCCTCGGTAGCCTGCTTGGTGCGCGCGAAGATGATCATCGCGTCGAACGGCTCGGCCTCCAGGATGCGGGTCAGCGCATCGAGCTTGTGCATGCCGCTGACGAACCAGTAGCGCTGGTGGATGTTCGCCGCGGTGGTGGTGGAGGTCTTGATGGTGACCTCGACCGGATCCTTCAGGTGGCGCTGGGCGATCTTGCGGATCTGCGTCGGCATGGTCGCGGAGAACAGTGCCACCTGGCGCTCCGGCGGGGTGGCGTGCAGCACCTTCTCGACGTCGTCGATGAAGCCCATGCGCAGCATCTCGTCGGCTTCGTCGAGCACCAGGTATTTCAGTTCGGAGAGATCCAGCGTGCCCTTGTCCAGGTGATCGATCACGCGACCGGGCGTGCCGACCACGACGTGCACGCCGCGCTTCAACGAGTGCAACTGCGGGCCATAGCTTTGGCCGCCGTAGATCGGCAGCACCTGCAGGCCGCGCATGTGGGTGGCGTATTTCTGGAAGGCCTCGGCCACCTGGATGGCCAGTTCGCGCGTGGGCGCGAGCACCAGCGCCTGCGGCTTGCCGGGCTTAAGGTCGATGCGCGAAAGGATCGGCAGGGCGAACGCGGCAGTCTTGCCGGTGCCGGTCTGCGCCTGGCCGAGCACGTCGCGCCCTTCCATCAGCGGGGGAATGGTCGCGGCCTGGATCGGCGACGGCGACTCGTAGCCGACATCGGTCAGTGCGCGCATGACGTCGGGATGCAGCGCGAGTGCGCCAAAACCGGACGGCACCGGGGCGTTGTCGGAAACGGGGGATGACATGGGGGTACCTCGGAACAGAAGGCAGCGCCGGGAATGCGACGCGCGGATCGGCCATTCTACCAGTCTCCGTGCGCGCGCGTGGAGGTTCTGGCTGAACGCGGATGTCGGCCCGCGGTTATGCTTTGGTGTGCCCTGCAAGAGGACGAAACCACGATGGCCACGCTCGAAACGATCTCCGAACAGCGCCTGCACGGTGGCGTGCAGGGGTTTTACCGCCACCACTCCGAGGCCTGTGCCGGGCCGATGCGCTTGGCCGTGTACCAGCCCCCGCAGGCCGCGCGCGAGCCGTGCCCGGTGCTGTACTTCCTGGCCGGGCTGACCTGCACCGAGGAAACCGCCACGATCAAGGCCGGCGCGCAGCGACTGGCCGCCGAGCTGGGCCTGGTGCTGGTCATGCCCGATACCAGCCCGCGCGACACCGCACTGGAAGGTGCCACCGGCGACTGGGAATTCGGCGAAGGCGCGGGCTTCTACGTCGATGCCACGCAGGCGCCGTGGTCGTCGCGGTTCCGGATGCACCGTTACGTGGTCGACGAACTGCCCGCGCTGATCGGCGCGCAGTTTCCGGTGGACATCACGCGCAGCGGCATTTTCGGTCACTCGATGGGCGGTCACGGTGCACTCACCATCGCCCTGAAACATCCGGATCGCTATCGATCCGTGTCGGCATTCGCGCCAATCGTGGCGCCCAGCCAGGTGCCGTGGGGAAAGAAGGCGCTGCCGCGCTACCTCGGTGATGATCCGGCGGCATGGGCCGATTACGATGCCTGTGAACTGGTGCGGCGGCAGACCTTCGACGGCACGGTCCTGGTCGACCAAGGCGAGGCCGACCCATTCCTCGAAGCACAGCTCAAGCCCGAGTTGTTCGACCAGGCCTGTGCCGAAGCCGGGCAGGAACTCTTGCTGCGCCGGCACGCCGGTTACGACCACAGCTACTGGTTCATCACCAGCTTCATCGACGACCACCTGCGCCACCATGCGAGGGCGCTTGGCGTATGAGGAACGAAACGGTGTTGCTGCAGACCGCGCGCACGCGCATTCGCCTGCCCGAGGCGTCCGATGCGCAGGAGCTCCTGCGCTACCGGGTGGAGAATCGCGCCCACCTTGCGCCGTGGGAGCCCTTGCGCGAGGACAGCTACTACACGCTGGAGCATTGCACGCAGGCGATCGCGAACGGCCGCGAGGCGGCGGCGAACGATCATGGTTATCCGTTCGTAGTGTTCAGTCCGGACGAAGCATGCATCCTCGCCAGCTTCACCCTGGCCAACGTCGTGCGCGGACCGTTCCAGGCTTGCCTGCTCGGCTACGGCATCAACGGCAGCCAACAGGGGAGGGGCCTGATGCAGGAGGCGCTGGAAGCCGGACTGGCATGGGCGTTCGGCGAGCTGGGCCTGCATCGCGTGATGGCCAATTACCTGCCGCAGAACGAGCGCAGCGCCCGGTTGCTGCAGCGGCTCGGTTTCGAACGCGAAGGTTATGCGCGCGACTATCTGCAGATCGCCGGACGGTGGGAGGACCACGTACTCACGGCAAGGATCCGCGACGGCGGCTGAGTGGCACGTACCCAACCTGCAGGCCTTGATTGCCGTTCATGCCAATAAAAAACGCCGGCTTCGCGCCGGCGTTTTTTTATTGGTCACTCCTTGCGGGAGCGGGTTTTCCGCAGGGTTGCGAATCAGGCCTTGGCGGCCGGTCGATGGGCCGAGCGGCGGCGCTGATTGCCAGCGGCATGATCGCCGCGGCCTTGTGGCGCGTAGCCGTTCGGTCGGGCCGAGCCGGCGGGCTTGCCCTGACGCGGTGCGCGCGACTGCTGGCGCTGACCACCGCCACCCTGCTTCGGGCGGGGTGCGCCGGCATCCACGCGCAGCGGGGCAGACGGCTCGTAGCCGGCGACCGGCGTGATGGCGATGTCCTGCTTGAGCAGCTTGCGGATGTCATGCAGCAGGCCGCCTTCGTCGTGGCTGACCAGCGAAAGCGCCAGGCCTTCCATGCCGGCGCGGCCGGTACGACCGATGCGGTGCACGTAGTCCTCGGCCACCGACGGCAGGTCAAAGTTGATCACGATCGGCAACTGTTCGATGTCGATGCCGCGCGCGGCGATGTCGGTGGCGACCAGCACGGTGACGCGACCGCTCTTGAAATCACTCAGGGCGCGGGTGCGCGCGTTCTGGCTCTTGTTGCCGTGGATCGCGGCGCTGCGCAAGCCCGAGGCATTGAGGAAGGTCACCAGCTTGTCGGCGCCATGCTTGGTGCGGCTGAACACCAGGGTCTGGCGGCGGCTGTCCTGCGACAACACGTGCAACAGCAGGTCGCGCTTGCGCGAGGCGTCGACCGGATGCACCTGGTGGCTGACCAGGGTGGTGACGGTGTTTGGCGCGGAGACCGAGATCTCCTTCGGGTTGTGCATGAAATCCATCGCCAGCGCCTTGATCGCCGGCGCGAAGGTGGCCGAGAACAACAGCGTCTGGCGCTTCTTCGGCACCGACTGCAGGATGCGCTTCAGCGCCGGCAGGAAGCCCATGTCGAGCATGCGATCGGCTTCGTCGAGGATCAGCGTTTCCACCGCGGAAAGATCCAGCGTGCGCTGCTGCATGTGATCGATCAGGCGGCCGGGGGTGGCGATGACGATGTCCACGCCGCGACGCAGCGCGTTGATCTGCGGACCCATGCCGACGCCGCCGAAGATGGTGGTGGCGCTGACGTGGATGTGCTTGCCGTAATCGCGCATGTTCTCGTGGATCTGCGCGGCCAGCTCACGGGTCGGGGTGAGGATCAGCGCGCGCGGACGGCGGGTCATGGTCTGGCCGCTGGTGGACAGTTTCTGCAGCAGCGGCAGCGCGAACGCGGCGGTCTTGCCGGTGCCGGTCTGGGCGGCGGCGAGCAGGTCGTGACCTTCCAGCGCGGCGGGAATCGCAGCAGCCTGGATCGGGGTGGGTTGGGTGTAGCCGTATTCGGCAAGCGCACGCAACAACGCGGGCGCAAGGCCCAGCGAATCAAAAGACATGTAACACTCCTGAGCAACCCGGAGTGTTCATACCGTGTTGCAGACTAAGGGGAAGGGGCGGCGAGTGTGCCGCAACAGTCATGGAGACGACTGCGCTGCCAAGTATAGCTGATCCTGCGACGCAACGTACGGGTGGCGGCAAGCGGACCTGCAAGCGAACCTGAACGGTGTCATCGATGCGCTTGCGCCACGACGAGGTAGCTGTTGAACGGGGTACGCCCGCGCAGCGGTTCGATTTGCACGCGCAGGCCGGCGTCTTCCAGTGGCGCGCGTACTTCGTCGGCACTCGGGTAGTGCTGCGCGCCGCCCGGGATCCAGCCGGAGGCGCGCAGGAAGAACTCCTCGATCCGGGTGGCGTGGAAACGCCAGTTCGGTTCGCGCAACACGTTGCGGATGATCAACCATCCCTCCGGCGCCAGATGCCGTACGGCGGTGCGCAGCAGGTCGGGTTGGCGCGCCGCCGGGAGGTAATGCAGAACGTCGAGCAGGGCGATATGTCCTTGCAGCGGCGGCAGTTCCGCTGCATCGGCCTGTTGCAGACGCATCGTGGCGTCGAGCCCCGCGCGCTGCACAGCCCGTTGGCCGGCGGCGATCTTGCGCGCGTCGTGGTCCAGTCCGAGGTAAGGCTGTGTGTGGCCCTGCGCGTGCAAGTAATGCCCGAGCAGACCGATGCCGCAACCGATGTCGAGCAGCGGCAGCGACACGCCGGCAAGCCGCGCCGCGGCGGCGGCATACACCGGGTCGCTCGCCAGCTTGCCTTGCACGTAGCCGCGCTGCACGGGGTTGTCGTAGAGGCCGGCAATGCGTTGGCGGGCGGCGCGATCCATACAGACCCTGGGTTTCGACGGGAGTGATCGAGCCTATGTCATCGCGGGCGTGTATGCCATGCGGCGACGTCGCGTCTCCGGCCGTCCGGGCATGTGACGTGCGCCGGCCGGGAAACGCGGCATGGCTTGGGGCCCTGGGAGCGTTGGTGGCCGCCGCTGCTGCTAGAATCCGCGGTTTTATCCCATCGACGAGACAGGCTATGAAGGCTGGCAAGGACAAGGTCATCGCAATCCACTACACCTTGACGGTGGATGGCGAGAAGGTTGAAAGCTCGCACGACCGTGACGAGCAGTTGTGGATCCTGCTTGGCCGCGGCCAGTTGATCCCCGGCCTGGAAAAGGCCCTCGACGGCCACGAAGCCGGTGAGGAGCTGTCGGTCGACGTAGCCGCCGCCGATGCCTATGGCGAACGCCAGGAAGGCCAGATCCAGCGCATGTCGAAGAAGTACTTTCCGCAGGCAAACCGCCTCAAGCCGGGCATGGTCACCGTGCTGCAACTGAAGGAAGGCGGCCAGCGGGCGGTCACCGTGCACAAGGTCGGCATGAGCACCATCGACGTGGACGTGAACCACCCGATGGCCGGCAAGGCGCTGCATTTCGACGTGACCATCAACGAAGTGCGCGATGCCACCGAAGAGGAAATCGCCCACGGCCACGCCCACACGCCGGGCAATGCCGAGCACTGACGGCGTTTGAAAAGCAAAGGAAAAGCGGCGCCAACAGGCGCCGTTTTTCGTTCGCCCATTCCTTCGGGAAGAGCCGGGGAGGACGGTTCCGGCGTCCTGCTGCCATCAGGTTCCCGGGTATCGCAGTGTCCAGGTAGGGCGGCAAGGCCCGCCGCTCCCGTCACACTGTCGCGAAACAAGGGCCCGGCAAGCAGTGCCCGCCCTGCGTGGCGGGATTCCCAACCAGCTCAGTCCAGCAGCCGCTTTCCGTAAGCGAAGTGGTTGCCCCAGTACGGTCCGTCGATATCGTCCAGCCGCACCGTGCCGCCGCTGTTGGGCGCATGCACGAAGCGCCCCTTGCCGACGTACACACCGACATGACTGATCGCACCGCCGATGTCGAAGAACACCAGATCGCCGCTGGCCAGATGGGTCATTTTCTTCACTTTCCGGCCATCAACCGCGGCCATGTCGCGCGACGTTCGCGGCAGCTTGATGCCCGCGGCAGTGCGATAAATGAAGTCGACCAGTCCGCTGCAGTCGAAACCGCCTGACGGCGTATTGCCGCCCCAGCGGTACGGCGTGCCGACCAGTCCGATCGCGCGGAACAGCACGTCGTTCGCTTCGCCGGCACTGGCCGCCGATGGCGCCCGCGCAGGCAGGCTGGCCAAGGCCGAATGCGACGTCTTGTAGGTGGGCTGGCGCTTGTGCGGACTGCCGGCGCAGCCGGCCAGCAGCAGAATCGTTGCGCCCAGCAGACACAGCCGCGCGGTCGATGCCCGCGATGCAGTCGGCGCGCGATGGGGATGGGAGTCCGGATACATCGGATAGCCTCGGTCTGAGTCGGCTCGAGGTTATCAAATCAATGAGTTGTGGGGAAGTTTTCAGGTATTGGGCGAAGATTTTTCCGCTGCCGATGTCGATGCGGCGGGCAACTCCGGCACCACCGGGTCCAAGGTGAACATGATCGGTACCCGGGCGTAGCTCACCGCCGGTTTGCCATCCTTGATGCGTGGATTGAAATGCCAGGTCATCGCGGCATCGCCGGCCGCCTTGATCAGATCAGGTGATGCGTGGGTCGCCGGATCCACCTCGAACGACACGGGCTTGCCGTCGGTGCCAATCTGCATCCGCAGAACAACCGTGCCTTCTTCCTTGTTCTTGATGGCTGATGGCGGATAGACCGGTGCGAGCTTCAGGTTGTAACCCATGTTCTGGGTGGCGGCCTGATCGGAAGGTTCGCCCTGCCCGGTGGCGGCTTGCGTCACGCAGGCCGCGCCACCCAGCAACAAGGCCAGCGCGAGGAAGCCGCTACGGCGGCGCAAGGTGCCGGGACGATGGTGCCGGATCATGTTCAGTCGCTCCTTCAGTTGAGGCTGGGACACCCAGGGAATCAGTACGGGTGCGCTATCCATGCCGGCGCTGCGCAGCAGGGTGCGGGCATAGCGGGCTTGTTCCTGTGGCAGCTGCCGCAATACGCGTTCATCACATGCCAATTCCTGGTCCAGCCGTAGCCGCGGCAGGGCCAGCCAGACCAGCGGGTGGAACCACAGAAGGGCAGCGGCGATTTCCGCCAACAGGGCCCACAGCGCATCGCCGCGGCGCAGGTGGGTGAGTTCGTGGCGAAGGATCAGTTGCTGTTCGTGCGCGTCGAAACGCGACAGGAAATCCGCCGGCAACAACAGCATGCTGCGTGGTGCCCACAGTACTGCCGGGCCCGCCGGGTGCAGGCGCAGGCGTACCCGTTCGCGCGGATCGGACAACTGCTGGCGCAGTGCCGGCCACATGGCGTCGGGCAGACGCCGGCATTGCCGCAACAGGCGGCTGTACTGCAGCGCCAGTCGCAACAGGCCGAGCACGCTGCCGACAAGCCAGAGCCATGGCAGCCAGTGCGTGACAGCGGCCCCGGGCACGCTGGCGGATGCGTGCGTGGCGGCGGGAAGGACCGTCAGCGCCGGAGCAATCGACCAGCTCGTCGGCGCGGCTGGCAACCACGGCAGACCCGCCAACAGGACCGGCAACAGCCACAACGTGAACGCGGGACCGGCACCGAACGCGCGACGTATCGGTTTGCGCAGCAGCAGAACCAGCGCCAGGCCGACGGTGAGGTTGATCAGCGCCTGGATCATGTCAGTGCCCCTCCTTCTCGATCGACTCGATCAGCTTGCGTAATTCGGCGACATCTTTCGTCGACAACTTCTCGTGCTGGCTGAAATGCGCCAACAATGGCGCGACCTTGCCGCCGAATACGCGGTCGAGCAGGCTGCGACTTTCCTGCTGTTGCCACGTTTCGCGGCGCAACAACGGTGCATACAGGTAGCGACGGCCGTCCTTCTGCGCGCTCACCGCACCCTTGCGGAGCAGGCGGTTGAGCAGGGTCCGGATGGTTTTTTCGTGCCAGCCGGTGGGAAGCAGGGCGGCGACGATGTCTTCCGACGCTTGCGGGGCGCGCTGCCAGAGCACCTCCATGACCCGGCTTTCGGCTTCGCTGATGGCGATGGGTTTGTTCGACATGGGCGCTCCCGGCTTTGAATTACGCGTGTAGTTCAATACAGATTACGTGCGTAATTCAAGCGGCGCAAGTGTCGTTCTCAAGCTCGGCGAATTCAGCGTTTGATTGCGCTGTCCTGAATCGTGCAGCCACCGGAACCCTGCTGCGCTAGCGTTTCTTCACCGTGATGATTTTTCGGGACAGCGTCCTGCCACGCACGTCCCAGGCACGCAGTCGGTATTGGCCAGGGCGAAGATAGAGTTTGCTCGACGTCTCGCCCTGCATGAACGCATAGCGGTCGGCGGCAATGGCATCGTCGGATTCGTCGATGTAGTGCGCATCGACGACGCAGGGGGTAGTGACCTTGCACAGCGTGGTGCTTATCGCATACGGAAAACGTTGCTCGTGCAGAGTGAGCCATTCCGGGCGTTGCGTGTTGACGTGGTGGGCCAGCATGGGCTGGTTGCGATTCATGTCATTCACGATGGTCGAGGGTTGTGTGTAGCCGCTCTCGATCGCCCCTAGGGCGGATGGCGGCAGCAGCACGTTGACGTCGTACTGGTCCGGGTGCGCGCTCCAGGGTTTGCCGCTGCCGCGATGGATCAGGATGGTGGGGCCATCGAGCGAAAATTCCTTGCTCAACTGTTGATAGGCACCCGGTTCGGCAGGAATCTGTTCGCGAAACTGGGTCTGGTCGATCGACAGCGGCTCGATGCCGGTGAGCGCCTGCAAATGCATCGCCATCGGCTGGACATGGCCGAGGCGTCCCTTTGCCTTGTCGATGTGGGCGTAACCGGCATGGACGAACAGGCGGGCGGTGGGATCCTTGGCGAAAACTTTCTTGTACAGGTTGTTGGCCTGTCCGGATTCCCGCTCCTCGATCGCGCCGTCGTCGACGTCATAGGAGACCACCTTGAAGCCCAGCTTGAGGGCCATCCGCACGATGTCGCCGTAGGACGGCTCCCGCAGATACTCCGTGCCGCTGCTCGTGACCGGATAGCCGCGCTGCATGAGTTTGCTGTCTTTGTTGACCAGCGCCTCGGCCGCAAAATAATTGAATCCGAGCGCGCGCAGGCGAGGCAGCAACGCCAATGTCAGCTGCCTGGTGTGGGCATCGTGGTGGGCTTCATTGATCAGGACGAGGCGGCGGTCGGCGGCCAGCCCGGCAACTACATCGGCGGCATCCGCAGGCTTCCACCCGGCCATGGTCGGCAGCGTGATGTCGGCGGCTTCACGGCTCTTCAGCGGAAAATCGCGGACGGCCTCGTTGTAAAGACCAAGTTCGTTCTCGGTCGAGGCGAACATCTGCATGGCAAGCGAGCGGTCGACGGCAGGGAGATCCGGTGTCGCCTGGACCAGATAGAGATAGCGGGCGAGGTCGTTCGGTTGCTGCCTCAGGCCATGAAACATACTGATCGCCGCCGCGCTGTAGTGGCTCGCCGCGGCCACCGGACCCAGGGTCGTCATGGCAAGACAAAGTGCACTGACGGCCAGTCGAAACCGCGTTCTGCCAGGCATGTTCGAATCCCGTTGGATGATCCGGAACTAGCGTGCCTCGTGAACGCACGTTCAGGCAAGTATTGTCATGTCACGCAGCAGTGGGTGGCACTATGCGTGTCGAGGGTCGACGCGCGTGCAGCACCACGGAGCGCAGCGACGTGTGCCGCCGCACCGCGCGGGCGGACCAAAGCACCGCGAAGCTGTCGGTATCGAGGGCGGCCCCCGATTCGCCATGAATCACGAGGAGTTGCAATGACCACAACGCATGACCTGATCGTGCTGGGCGCCGGCTCTGGCGGCCTGGCCACGGCCTTTCGCGCCGCCCGGCATGGTGCACGCGTGGCCTTGCTGGATCCGGCTGCGTTGGGCGGTACGTGCGTGCATCGCGGCTGCGTACCGAAGAAAGCCCTGTGGTTTGCCGCGCAGTGGGCGCAGGCGCAACACCTGGCGAAGGCGGTGGGGTTCGCCTCGCAGCCTGGCCCGCTCGATTGGGAACGGTTCAACGAGGTGCGCGCGGGCTATATCGATGACATCGATCGGCGTTACGCGCAGCGCCTGCAGCAGGCCGGGGTGGAACTGATCCGTCAGGCAGGCCGCTTCGCGAGTGCCGATACGGTGGAGCTTGGCGATGGCCGTCGGCTGCAGGCGGCGCAGATCGTGATTGCCACCGGCGCGCGCCCGCGCACGCTGGAGCTACCGGGCTTCGAACTGGGCATGCTGTCCGATGACGTTTTTGCGTTGCGCGCGCCGCCGCGCCGGGTGACGATCGTGGGTGGCGGTTACGTGGCGGTGGAGTTCGCCGGCCTGCTGCAGGCGCTGGGCAGCCAGGTGGAGGTGCTGGCGCACGAGCGGCTGCTGGAAGGATTCGACGAGGAGCTGGTGGATGCGCTCGAGCGGCACATGCGGCAACAGGGCATCGGCATCCATTTGCATAGCGAAGTGCGTGCTGCGCATCGCGACGCTGGCGGCATCCGGCTCGACGACGCATCCGCTTCACGCGAACCCGTCGATGCCGTGCTCTGGGCGGTGGGGCGCGTGCCGTGTACCGCAACGCTCGGGCTCGCGGCAGTGGGCGTGGATACCGACGAACGCGGCCACGTGAAGGTTGATGCCCGGCGACGTCACCACCCAGAAGGCGCTGACGCCGGTGGCTGTCGCCGCCGGGCGACAACTGGCTGATCGACTGTTTGGTGGCCAGCCGGAAGCCAGGCTGGATGACGGAAACATTCCCACGGTAGTGTTCTCCAAACCGCCGCTGGGCATGGTCGGTTTGACCGAAAGCCAGGCCCGCGAACGCCATGGCGATGCGGTTACCGTCTATCGCAGCCGCTTCACCCCGATGCAATGGGCACTGGCCGATGCGCCCGGGCAGAGCATGATGAAACTGATCTGCACCGGCAGCGACGAACGCGTCGTCGGCATCCACGCGCTGGGCCCGGGCGTCGACGAGATGCTGCAGGGTTTTGCGGTGGCCTTGAAACTCGGCATGCGCAAGCGCGATCTGGACGCCACCGTGGCGATCCATCCCTCGTCGGCCGAGGAGCTGGTGCTGATGGAATGAGCGGTCGTGGAAATCGCACGCTTGCGCTTGCCGGTCCCGGATCCCGGCCACGGTTACACTTCCCGGATGAACACTTTCACCTTGCAGCGCGGCCGCGCGCCCCTGTTGATCAGCCTGCCACACGACGGCAGCTTCATTCCCGATGACATCGCCGCGCGGATGCGGCCGGCGGCACGGCGCTCGCCGGACACCGACTGGCACGTCGGGCGGCTGTACGAACCATTGGCGCAGGCGCTGGGCGCCAGCGTGCTGAAACCGCAGGCATCGCGTTACGTGATCGACCTGAATCGGCCCGCCGACGGCCACGCCTTGTATCCGGGCCAGCGCGAAACCGGGCTGGTGTCCACGATCGGTTTCGATGGCGAGCCGCTGTACCTCGAAGGCAGCGAGCCGGATGCCGACGAAGTGCAGCGGCGGATAGAGAGTTTCTGGCAGCCCTACCACGAGGCCATCGCGGAAGAGCTCGCGCGGTTGTACGCCGAACATGGCCGCGTGGTGCTGTGGGAAGGCCATTCGATCCGCAGCCAGGTACCGATGCTGTTCGAAGGGCAATTGCCCGATTTCAACCTCGGCACGGCGGCTGGGACGAGCTGCGACGAAGCTCTGCAGGCGCGGTTGCAGGCCTGCATGGAAGCACAGTCCCGTTTCAGTTTCGCGCTCAACGGCCGTTTCAAGGGCGGCTACATCACGCGCCATTACGGCGCCCCCGCGCGCGGCGTGCATGCGGTGCAACTGGAACTGGCGCAGCTCAACTACATGGACGAATCCAGTTTCGAGTACGACGAAGCGAAGGCGCCGGAAGTACAGGCGCTGATCGGGCAGCTGCTCGAGGCGAGCCTGCGCTGAGCTGTGGCGGAATTTTGGCGATGGAAGAAACCACCGGGAGTGGCTTCTTCATGAATCCGCTGCAGGCGAAAGCACCGGGCGATCGATACGACGCAAAGCCCTCGCGCAAATGGGCGGGGCTATTTTCGTGCGCCGCCAGCCAGGCTCGCGACGCATTTCAGCTCGATCGCGATCGGCGTGGGCAGCGCGCTGATGCCAACGGTGGTGCGGCACGCGTCGACGCCCGCGAAATGTTCGGCGTACAGCCGGTTGTAGCTGGCGAAGTCGCGCTGCATGTCGGTGAGGAAAACGGTGACGTCGACCAGATCCTCCCAGCGCGCGCCGCTGGCTTCCAGCACCGCCCGCACGTTGGCGAACACCTGTCGGCACTGCGCCTCGATGTCGTAGTCGACCACGCGGCCATCGGCATCTTGCACGTTGCCGGGAATGGCATTGCTGCCGGGCTGGCGCGGCCCCACGCCGGACAGGAACAGCAGATCGCCCACACGCCGCGCATGCGGATAGGCGCCGACCGGTGCCGGCGCGTGGCTGGTGCGGATGCCTTCGGAGCTCACGACTCGCCGCGCCAGCGGTTCGTCAGCCGGGCCACGGCATCGTGATAGGCCTCGGGCAACTGCGCGCGGCTGCGCACGTCCAAACCCAGGTCGTGGATATGGCCATCGTCCAGGCCGTAGATCCACGCGTGCACGGCCAGTTGCTGGCCACGTTCCCACGCCTCGCGCACCACCGTGGTGTGGCACACGTTGAGCGCCTGCTCCAGCGCATTCAATTCGCACAGGTGTGCGTGGCGCATCGCGAATGATTGCGCCGGGTCGAGCTTGTCGGCGTGCTTCATGGCGACGTCGGTGATGTGCCTGAGCCAGTTGTCGATCAGGCCCAGGCGGCTTTCCTTCAACACCGCGCCGACGCCGCCGCAACCGTAATGGCCGACCACGAGGATGTGCTTGACCTTGAGCACATCGACCGCGAACTGGATGGTGCTGAGCGCGTTGAGGTCGGTATGCACGACCACGTTCGCCACATTGCGATGCACGAAGATCTCGCCCGGCGGCAGGTCGACGATCTGGGTGGCAGGCACGCGCGAGTCCGAGCAGCCGATCCACAGGTAACGCGGTGCCTGTTGCTGCGACAGCTGCTCGAAGAAGTTCGGGTTTTGCGCCGTAACCTCGTCGGCCCAGCGGCGGTTGTTGGCAAGCAGGTCTTTCAGTGAATTCATCGGTTTTCCCGGTAGTCCAGGCCTGCGCACGCCGGCATGCCTGTGGGGTGGATCAGGCGTCAGTAGGCGATGCAGACGTTTTTCGGTTCGGTAAAGAAATGCAACGCCTCGTTGCCGCCTTCGCGGCCGAGTCCGGATTGCTTGGCGCCACCAAATGGGGTGCGCAAGTCGCGCAGCAGCCAGCAGTTGATCCACACGATGCCGAAGTCGAGTCCGGCGGCGAGCCGGTGCGCGCGGGAGAGATCCCGTGTCCACAGCGAGGCGGCCAGGCCGTAGCGGCTGTCGTTGGCGATGGCCAGCGCCTCGGCTTCGTCTTCGAACGGGATCAGGCTGACCACCGGGCCGAAGATCTCCTGCTGGTTGGTGGCCGCGCCGGAGGGCAGGCCCTCGATCACCGTCGGCGCGATGAACCAGCCGCCGGCGCAGCGGCCCGGCAGATGCATGGCTTCGCCGCCGCACAGTACGCGGCCGCCTTCCGCGCGGGCCTGCTCGATGCAGCCGAGCACCTTTTCGTAGTGTGCCTGCGACACCATCGCGCCGAGCTCGCTGGTGGCGTCGTCGGGATCACCGACGCGCAGCGCTTGCACGCGCGACAGATAGCGTTGGCGGAAGGTGTCGTAGATCGATCGTTGCACCAGCAGGCGCGAGCCGCACAGGCAGATCTCGCCCTGGTTGGCAAAACCCGAGCGCACGATGGTGTCGAGGTTGGCGTCGGACAGGTCGGCATCGGCGAACACGATCGCCGGATTCTTGCCGCCCATTTCCAGCGAAACCTTCTTGAATTGCGCGGCGGTCACGCCGGCGATGCGTGCGCCGGTGGCGGTGCTGCCGGTGAACGAAACCGCCTTCACCAGCGGGTGTTCGGTGATCGCTTGGCCGACGCTTGGGCCGCGCCCTTGCACGATGTTCAGCACACCGGCCGGGAAACCGGCCTCGATGCTCAATTCGCCCAGCAGGGCGGCGGTGCAGGGGGTCACTTCCGAGGGTTTGGCCACCACCGTGTTGCCGGCGGCCAGCGCCGGCGCGATCTTCCAGCTGAACAGGTACAGCGGCAGGTTCCACGGGCTGATGCAGCCGACCACGCCGAGCGGCTGGCGCAAGGTGTAATTGATCGCGCCGCTGCCAATGGCGCCGGTTTCCGTCGCGTGGGACTCGCTGCCCCAGCCGATGATGGCGGCAGCGAAGTAACGCAGGTTGCTG
>SMEK01000499.1_pt1 | contig 14624 bp, 16 predicted proteins | sample 2456371 | NCBI WGS metagenome assembly SMEK01 (sample SAMN10132590, study PRJNA489261) | soil metagenome | isolation source: day1 antibiotic-loamy sand soil ammended with composted manure from dairy... | place: USA | collected 2015-04-01
ACATCCTAAATTTCCCCCGTTAACCAAGAATTCTATCCCTATTATACAAAAAAAACCTGTAGATTTGGCCACTAGTTAGGGACTTTGTCTACAAGCTGAAACGCCTTATATTAAGGCGTTTCTTGATTATCATTTGAATACTGTTGTTCAGTTTGTCTAGCTAGTTGAGAATTCTCACCATAACCGGGTGCATGACTTGTATGAGTTTCGTGATATTGATTCCCAGACCCTGGAGTTTGGTTATTTTTATTTTTATTATGTAAATGCTTATTTTCCACTTAACCTTCACCTCCCAGTAATATCGTTAGGTTAACTCAAATTGAAAAAATTATTCTAGTTCGAACTGAACGCCCTAGTTTTTAACCTTAGTTATATTTGTACACACATATTTGTTTTACATGAATACAATTTATTGTATTAACGATCTTATTTTGAGCTTTCCATGAATAATACTGCATCCAAAGTATCACAGAGGAGGAGAAGGATTGAAAAAACACATTTTCACGATATTGATGTCTTTTCTTCTTATTGGTTTAACCGCCGCCTGTTCGTCCAGTTTTGATCACATTACGATACCGGATGATCGGTCAAAGAAAGAACAAACAGATATGACTGAGAAGAAAAGAAAAGAGCAGAGTAAGAAAAACGATCAAACCGATAGGAAAACAATGGCTGATGACTTAAGACAATATTTGCTTGTCGATTTACAAAATGCTTCTTTTCTTGAATATGAAGCAATAACCGCCTATGAAAGTGTAACAGGAATGAATTATACAGATGATATAACGACCCTTGAAACATTGAAAAATGAAGTTATTCCGACTTATACCGATTTATTAGATGAATTGTATAATGTAAAGGTTTCAAATCCGATTTTAAACGAATTACATTCTCTCTATATTAGTGGAGCAGAAAAACAGTTAGATGCTTTTTATCTATTTGTAGAAGGAATTGAAAAACAAAACCCAGCCATAATTAGCGAGGGAAATAAAATATTGGCTGAGGGAAAAGAATTAATTGATCGATTTGTAAAGGAAATGGAAAAATTAACGTTGGAGTACGGAATTTCATATTACTAAAATTTAAATGAAAACGATAGAGAATTAGTTTTCTCCTTTATATTCGGTGACACCGAATGTACTAGCACGATTATATCCATTTAAATAAATGTCTAAATCATGAAAAAAGCGATGTAATGTTCTCATTGTTTCACGACTTTCTTCCGAAATCAATGATTCGGCTATTTCTTGAATAGTAGCAAAATCTTTTGCAAGTTTATCGTTTTGGATATGTGCGCCGTCAATTTGGTCAATGATTTCCTTTGCTATTTTGACTTGTTCGTCATAATCTGCTGAATGAATTCGATTCCAACCAAGGGTATTATTATAAAAATCATGATATGTAGAAATAAATGAATGACCATCCTTACCATCGCTCATAGTTATAATAGATACATCAGCTGGTTTATGGAACTTTTCTCCATCTTTCCTCTTCATATTTTCCGTCCTTGTTTCCATTTCTTTATCCTTATTTTGGCTTGTTTGTTCAGCAGATTTTTCTACCCATAATAAAAGAAAATAAGAAATACTTATAATTCCGACGGATATGAATATAATACTGGATAGCCAACTTATTATTTTTTTTTGATTCATCCCCGAACTCTCCTTCCCCTTAAGTGTAATCTTAATAGAGAGGATCACTCATCCGCAACATTTTCAACTTCATTGTTTTTTTAAAAATAAGCCATATTTTGAAAAATAAAATACATAATAAATGTTAGGTGACGAAGATGAAAATTAGATTTGGATATGTGGCGACCGCTCTCGATTTATGGGATGCAAGTCCTTCGAAAACTTTAACTTATACACGTTTTTGCAAGTTAAATAAACACGAACGAATGGATTTACTGAAAACAATTACAGCGAAAAATCTAGCACATACGAAACGAATTCTACATTATAATTTAGCCCATGAAATTAAGCTGTATCGATTTTCTAGCGCATTAGTTCCTTTAGCCACTCATCCAGAAGTCAAGTGGGATTTTATAACCCCCTTTCGATCGGAATGGAAGCAATTAGGTGAACTTATCAAATTAGGGTCGATGCGCCCAAGCTTTCATCCAGGACAATACACGTTATTTACTAGTCCACGTAATGGAGTAACTGAAAATGCGGTATTTGATATGGAGTATCATTATAAAATGTTAGAGGCGATGGGAATTGAACAAGATGCGGCAATAAACATACATATTGGTGGTGCGTATGGAGATAAAAAAAGCACATTAATCCGCTTCCATGAAAATTTAAAGACGCTCCCAAATCATATTAAAAGAATAATGACTTTAGAAAATGATGATAAAACGTATAATATAAGAGAAACATTGGAAGCTTGTGAGAAAGAAAATATACCAATGGTGTTAGATTACCATCATTATATAGTCAATAAGGACGGTTTGGAATTAGAGGTATATATAGATCGGATTTTTAAAACATGGACAGAGAGAAATCTTCTGCCCATCGTTCATCTTTCATCTCCAAAGTCAAAGAATGAACTACGTGCTCATAACGATTTTGTTGCTTTGGATTTTGTTCTACCATTTATAAAACTTGCAAGAGAATTAAATCGAGATTTTGATTGTATGATTGAAGCAAAACAAAAAAATCTTGCCATGTTTCGTTTCATTGAAGAACTTACTTCCATTCGAGGAATCCGTCGAATCGATTCCTCTTCAATTGAATGGTAAATAATTTATTGAGATTTTGAAAAATATTAGAATAAAGTTTGACAAAATTGTTAACTTTCCCTTATAATAAGAAATGTAATCGCTTGCAATTGCGAATAAAGGGGATATTTTTTGGGGAGAATTTAATAGATAAATAGAGAGAGAAAAGAACGGGTATTTTTTAGAGTATGTTTTCTAAACGAAATCATACTCTTTTTTTGTTTGAAAATGATGTTTCATTACTTGTATGAAGGAAATACTAATGGATAAGATTATTACATGGGGAGTGGAATGATGCCGAAAAAAATTCCCGAAAATAAGCATGGTCAAAATGAAACAGAACTGCAGTCAACAATCGATAAACTGAATAAAATGTTAGCAAACGTATTAACATATATATCTGATGAAGAAGTAGAAGTAATCGATTTTGAATATCTTTTAGATCATACAGATGGTTTAAGACAATGGTGGAATGAATACCAAGAGGCAAACCGTAAAAAATTAGAAGATGAAATAAAAAAATCATTAAAAAATCTTTCAATAAAAGAACTAAAAGAAATTAACGATAAAATAAAAAGTAGAGAATAATTATATTATGTAAACTAAAAAATAGTGGGAATGATATATTTTTACCCACTATTTCTTTTTTAATTATCCGAAATCTTTTGTTTGTACACGATTTTTAAAGGCTTCTTGTGTTACAATAAGTTCTTCATCGCCAATGGCTTCTTTCGATTTATCTTCAGTTCTATTGTTTTTAGGTAAGGGACCAGGATGTCCTTTTTTCTTATGATTAAACGCTTTTCCTCGTGCCATGATACGCTCCTTTCTTTCCATTTGACTTTCACCCTTTATTTTTACTTTTTCGTTTTGAGATATTACATTTGACAAGTGGTAATATAAGGTTCCCAAAATGTAATAGAATTCATAATTCATTTTCAATTAAAGCTTTGAGAAATGTATAGTACAATTAAACACATATTGAAATAATTGGAGGACAATTTCGTGGAGAAAGTTGCCAATTTAAAATTTAAAGAGATTAAAGAAGTTTTTTCTCATGTACCTGTTTCGGAAAAAGCTAGTACAATGACTTCTATACAAATTGTTGATGACATAGAAAAAGATTCCTTTTATTTTCGCGCCCTTGAACAGGAAAATATCATGTTAAATCAAAATCAAATTGATGCAGTAAGACAAACGGATGGGCCGCTTCTTATCATTGCTGGAGCAGGTACTGGAAAAACAACGGTCTTAATTTCACGAATTGGCTATATGTTAACGGTAAAAAAAATTCCAGCTTCAAATATTTTGCTTGTCACTTATACAAAAAAGGCAGCCAATGAAATGAAGGAACGTATTGGACAAATTCCAGGGATAACTCCAGCAATGAAAAGTCAACTTTATACAGGTACATTTCATTCTCTTTTTTTACGGATTTTACGTGAACAAGGAGATAAACGGAAAGTTTTAAGTAATGAACGATTTAAACAAGTGATCATAAAGAAAATTTTACAAGATATGAACTTAAAAGATGATTATCAACCAGAAACGATTCTTTCTATGATCTCGTATTGGAAAAATCAAATTTTAAGACCGAATGATATTAAACCAGAGTCCTCGATCGAAGAAGAATTAAAACAAATTTATAAACAATATGAGGATTGGAAAGAAAACAATCAATATATAGATTTTGACGATTTTATGCTTGAAACCTATTTTTTACTGACATATGAACCTGAAGTATTAAAGTATTATCAGGAAAAATTTAAATATATTTTAGTAGATGAATTTCAAGACACATCCTATATTCAGTATGAATTGATGAAATTATTAGCTGCACCTCAAAATAATTTATGTGTTGTCGGTGATGATGCTCAAACGATTTACGGTTTTCGTGGGGCAGAAAGTCATTTCATCCTAAATTTCGATAAAGTATTTCCGCATGCACAACAGGTCCTATTAGATATTAATTATCGATCGACTGATAAAATTGTTGGTTTAGGTAATGAAATCATTAGAAAAAGTAAACAAAAAATTGACAAGCAATTAAAAGCGATGCGAACAGGATATCAATCACCGAAGTTTCTGCGACCGAACACGATAAATGAAGAAGCAAAAATAATCGCTGATACGATTCAAACGCTCGTCCATAACGGAGAAAAAACGTATAAAGATTTTGCTATCCTTTATCGTACTTATGCTGCAAGTAGGGCAATGTATGATGAATTTGTTCTTAGAAAAATTCCTTTTGTTACATATGGAAATGATAGCTTATTTTATAATCATAGTTTTGTAAAGCCTATTGTTGATATACTGCGGTTATCACAAAACCCAAATCTTGAGGAAGCGATCGTTTCTGTTGCTCCGGTTTTTTTCTTAAAAAAAGATGAAGTTGAAAGAACATTAAACCGAATTGCAACAATGGAATATATTGAGGGCAAGCAAAGTGAAAATAAACTTAAGGAAGTTATATCGATCTTATCCAAACACGTGAAGTCTTTCCAACGAGACGCTTTACAGGAGAAATTGTTAGAGTTAGAAAAATTAAAAACGTTGGCGCCAGAAAAGGCGATTAAACATATTCGCACAGGAAGAGTATTTTCCTACGATAAATATTTAGATATGAATAAACGACAAAGTTTAACTTTCCATAAAGAAATGGTAATGGAAATGTTAAATGAGCTGGAAAATTCAGCTAAAAGACATAAAACAATAACAGATTACTTACAGTTTATTGAACAAATTTATCTCACTCATCAAGAAATGGACGCTGTTCGAATTAATGAAGAGGCCAATGTAGTTAAGTGTATGACCATTCATCAAAGTAAAGGGTTAGAATTTGATACGATATTTTTCATTAGTTTTATCGAAAATGTGCTACCTCATAAAGCGGCTCTTTTTGCTGATTATCAAGAGGACCGAATAGCCCGAAACAACCAACCAAATAAAAACTTAAGTAAATTGGAAGAAGCGCTTGAAGAAGAAAGAAGATTAGCCTATGTTGCAATCACACGGGCAAAAAATCAGCTATTTATTTCATCACCTAAGAAACATCATAATGAAAAAGCAAAGGTTTCCCGATTTCTTCTTGAAGCCTTAACCTCCGTTAGAGATACATATGGGAGACAAACGAAAAAATAAAGACTGACTTTCCCTTTTATTCCATGTTAAGATAAGAAATAGAATTGTAAAATTTTGGGAGGAAATCGGATGGTAAAAGCAGTTTTTTTCGATTTAGATGATACATTATTATGGGATAAAAAAAGTATTGCGACAGCTTTTGAAAAAACTTGCAAAATTGCCGAAGACCGTTTTGGTGTAGATGCAAAAAAGTTAGAAAAAACTGTACGGAAAGTTGCCCAAGAATTATATTCAGCTTATGAAAGTTATTCTTTTACTCAATTGATCGGGATCAACCCATTTGAAGGACTATGGGGAGATTTTAATGATAAAGAGGAAGGATTTCAAAAATTAAGAGAAATTGTACCGGAATACCGTCAGCATACTTGGACGTTAGGATTAAAAATAATGGGAATAGATAATGAAGAATTTGGTTGTGAGTTAAGTGAACGTTTTGTTTCAGAACGAAAAAAAGCTCCCTTTGTTTATGAGGATACTTTTTCTGTGTTAGATGCCTTAAAGTCTAAATTTCGTTTGCTACTACTCACGAATGGTTCTCCGGAGTTACAAAAAATGAAATTATCGATGACATCAGAACTTGTTCCTTATTTTGAACACATTGTCATTTCTGGAGAATATGGAAAAGGTAAACCGGATCCGGGCATTTTTGCATATGCGTTACAAAAAATGAATTTAACAAATGGTGAAGTCATTATGGTGGGAGATAATTTACATACAGATATTTTAGGAGCAAATCGTTCCGGAATTCAATCTGTTTGGGTGAATCGGCATGATTTAACAGCGAAAGAAATCAAACCAACTTTTGAAATTAAATGTCTAAGTGAATTGATTGAAATTGTAGATACATTATAAATCAATACAAAAGACGACTATAATAGCGATAGTCGTCTTTTGTATGTTTTTATGCACAAGTGGGAAACTATAACCGATCAATTTTATCAGGAGGATTATATATGGCAAAACGTAAAGCGGAAAGAAATGCGGTGGAAAAGCATTCAAAAACACCGAAGAAAAATATTGAACAGACGGATTTTACAGCAGAATTTGCTCGTGAAGAGAATCCGATGAAAGGATTTAATCGAAATTCTAAAAGAGGAAGAGAAGGGAAACATAATGAAAGACCAATCGAATAAAAAACAAACAGGAAAGGCAAGTCATGTGGAATTTGGGATTGAATTCGGAAATATTAATGCAAATAAATTTATGGAGTTAGCCACGGATCATTTATCACGAAAAACTAAAAAGAATAAAAAGCAATAAATAAATTATATGTTACCTAGGCTGACAGACTAGAAAATGGGAGTCGATGTTTTACTCCCATTTTTTGGTGAATCTAATTTTTTATTTTGATAAATTGAATTGCTTTTCTATTTTAATAAACTGCAAATACATTACTATTCTCCATGGAATGATCATACCAAAGGCCAAAACCCAAAACATACCACCTAGTTCCCCAATATCAATCGTTTGTGAAAAATATAACTTTAATCCGATCCGAACAATAAGTAAAGAAACTAATATAATTGGAAAAGCCTTTGATTTTTTTAAATAAATTTTATTCCCGTTACGTTCAAATTTTGTCGTTACTATTAGAAAGATAGATAAAAGAATGCCAACAATGAACGCTTCTAAAAGTTGTAATAGAGAAATACGGAAATATGGAAAAATAAACATGAAAGCACCAGTACTCATAAATATAGGTGGTAGTATAATTTTCTTTTTTGTTACAGGATAGTTGGTCGCCTTCATTCGTATTACGATTACGATAATTGCCATTATAAGCGGAATAATTAATGATAAATATAACATAGGATCATCCTTATAAAAAATATATTCTTTAGAAAACTTACCATAAAACTAGTATTCATACAATGAACTTTATCATAATTTAATCATGAAATATCAAATAGTCAGAATAAAAAGATCAATGTATTAGTGTCTAAATGTGGCATTAAAATATCACATGAATTGCGAATAGTTTTATAATTTTTGATAGAACAATTGCAAAATGGAAAAATTTGTATTATATTAGTGATGTCATCATTGTGAAATTCTGATCAAGTGGAGATGTAAATATTTATGTTTGATGCTTATAGCTGAGTGATTAAGTCGTACCAATTGTCGAACATGTAGATTAGTCAATTTCATAATATATTTGAAGAGTAGAAAGTGGAAAAACTAAGACATAATGGTTTAATATGCGTTAATTGATTTTTTCCAATCATCTTGTATTTTAGTTCGAAGGAAATTTCTTAAGACGTTTCCGCTTGAAAAGTGGGACGTCTTTTTTCCTTTAATTACGTGAACTTTCAATAAAAAAAGTACTGTTTTTTACGCTAATTTGTTAGTTTTGTAACAGAAAAATCTAGTTTCTCTTTTATAAGTAAAAATTTTTACAAGTCAAAAAATGAAATTGTATAATAAAAATAGTTTTATAAGAATAATCTTTTTATTCAAACATATTTATTGTGTTATTAACGTCTTGGGAGGAAGTCGTTTTTATGAGAGATTTTGTAGCATTTGATTTTGAAACGGCAAATGCTTCTAGGCATAGTATTTGCTCAGCAGGATTTGTTTTTGTTGAAAATGGGGAAATTGTTGAGGCGAAATATTCGCTTATTGATCCAGAAGAAGAGTTCGATAATTGGAATGTCGCCATTCACGGAATTCATCCTGAAGATGTAAAAGGGAAACCGACATTTAAGGAGTTTTATCAGGATATTCGTGAGCGTGTTTCTGGCAAAGTAATGGTTGCACATTATTTACCATTTGATGGGTATGCATTACGTGATAATTTATTAAAATATAAAATTGTCCCGACATACAATCAATTGCTTTGTACATATCAACTTTCTAAACGATTAATTAAAGGATTACCTAGTTACCAACTTCATTCGCTATGCCAGTATTTTGATATCGAGTTAAGTAATCACCATAATGCATTAAGTGATGCAATGGCATGTGCCCAATTAATGTTACGACTTTCCGAACAGTTTCAAATATATGACTTAAATGCAATATATAATAAAACAAATATCCGTGCTGGGGTGATGAATGAAAATGGTTTTCGCTCGTCAGCTGTAGTTAATAAAGATAGCTGTATTGATTTTAGAAAAATAAAGGTTAAGGAGTCTTCGGATCCATTAAGTCCATTATATGGAAAAAATATTGCTTTTACAGGGAAATTACAATTCTTTACTCGAAAACAAGCAGTTAAATTAGTTGCAGAAAAAGGTGGAAAGCCGCAAAAAAATGTGACAATAGACACTGATTATATTATTCTTGGGGATTTTGAAGAAGCGATGATTAAAGGAAAAAAAACCGCCAAACTGAGGAAAGTAGAAAAATTAATTCATGAAGGTTATGGGATTGAAATTATTTCCGAAAAAGATTTTTTGAAAATGTTATCAAACAGCTAAAGAGTTCTCAAAAAAGTAAAATAATGACTGTTTTTGGTTGTGTGGCGACAGAGATCATACAAAACGGCCCATTATGGGTGAAAATTTGTCTTCATGTGTTTCATTATTTGAATCAAGTGTCTTATTCATCATTTGATATTACCTATGTATTATTTGAAAGCTGACCAGCAAATCTTACATAGTTTAAGCAAAAAACTAAAATTATCATTTCTAACAACCTGATATAACTGCCAAAATAGGGTAATATATTTTGAACAGAATACTTATTTATTAAGGAGTGTGTTAAATATGTGTGAAAAAAAACATAGGTTTACAAATCGATTAATTCATGAGAAATCACCTTACCTTTTACAACATGCACATAATCCTGTCGATTGGTTTCCATGGGGGCCTGAAGCTTTTCAAAAAGCTAAAAGGGAAGGAAAGCCGGTATTTTTAAGTATCGGCTATTCCTGACCCCTCGGGGTCAATAATTGAAATAGAGGATGATTAGATCTACATGTCATTGGTGTCATGTGATGGAACGGGAATCTTTTGAAAATGAAGAAATTGCCCGATTACTAAACGAACGCTTTATCTCTATTAAAGTAGATAGAGAAGAACGACCGGATATTGACTCCATTTACATGCTTGTTTGCCAAATGATGACGGGGCATGGAGGGTGGCCACTTAATATTTTCATGACACCTGAAAAAGTCCCGTTTTATGCAGGCACATATTTTCCGCGTGAAAGTCGCTACGGGATGCCTGGATTTAAAGAAATTATTATTAATTTATATGAACAATATAAAAAGAATCCGGAACAAATTAATCATGTTAGCCAACAAGTAACTGAAGCCTTAAAGAAAACGCAAGAAAAAAATCAAGGTCAGAAATTAGATGATCATACAATTCATCGGGCGTTTCATTTATTAAAGAATTCTTTTGATTTCACCTATGGCGGTTTTGGGAAAGAACCAAAATTTCCAATGCCACATACATTGTCTTTTTTACTTATGTATGCGAAGTATTATCGAAACGATGATGCGTTAAAAATGGCCACGAAAACCTTAGATGCCCTTGCTGACGGAGGGATTTATGATCATATCGGCTTTGGATTTGCGCGTTATTCGACAGATAGAAAATTTTTAGTTCCCCACTTCGAAAAAATGTTATACGATAATGCTTTACTTTTAATCACTTATACGGAAGCGTATCAAATGACAAAAGATCCACGGTTTAAACAGATTGCAGAAGAAATCATGACCTATGTTACTCGCGATATGCAACATCCGGAAGGTGGTTTTTATTCAGCAGAAGATGCTGATTCGGAGGGGGAAGAAGGTCGGTTTTATGTTTGGCGACCAGATGAGATAAAAAACATATTAGGTGAACAGCTCGGATCATTATTTTGTGAGCTTTATGATATTAGTGAACACGGTAATTTTGAGGGAAATAGTATTCCGAATTTAATAGGAAAAAATGTCACTACATTTGCCAAACAAAAAGGGCTACATGTAGATCATTTCATGAAAGATATAGCAGAAGCGCGCAAAAAACTATTTAATAAACGAGAAATGCGTAAACGCCCGTTTAAAGACAATAAAATATTAACTGCTTGGAATGGGTTAATGATCGCTGGAATGGCTCTAGCAGCAAGAACTTTTAATAATAATCGTTATATTCATTATGCAGAGAAGGCAATAAATTTTATTGAAAAAAATTTAATCATCGATGATCGATTAATGGTTCGTTACCGTGACGGTGAAGTGAAGGAAAAAGGCTTTCTTGATGATTATGCTTTTCTTCTATGGGGATATATTGAACTATATCAAAGCACATTTAAACTGGAATATTTAGAAAAGGCCAAAAAACTGGCAAATCAAATGATTCAATTATTCTGGGATCAGAAAGAGAGTGGATTCTTTTTTAGTGGTGCTGACAATGAACAACTTCTTATCCGACAGAAAGAATCCTATGATGGTGCTCTTCCATCCGGTAATAGTGTTGCGGCATTACAATTATTACGTTTGGCAAAACTTACTGGTGAATATACATTTGAAGAAAAAGTACAGCAAATCTTTGATACATTTGCAGGAGATATTGCTGAATATCCAAACGGTCATACGATGATGTTACAGGCAATTTTATTAAGTAGGCAAACGTTAAAGGAAATTGTCATAATTTATGACAAAGACAATCACAAATTAAAGAAGATCATTCATTCGATCCAACAAAATTATCATCCACATCTCCATTTATTAGTAGGAGAAAAGTTTAATGAAGTTGTGCCTTTTGCTAGTGAATATCAAAAGATTAATGGTTTACCAACGGTATACGTTTGTGAGAATTTCCGATGCCATCAACCGACAAATGATTTAGACCAGGCATTCATACAAATTTTTAACAATGAAAAGACGGAAAACAATGATTAGCAGATGGGGCTGACTTTTTTCAGCTCCATCATTCATTGATTTTCATTAATTTCTTTATTTATAAAACGTTTATTTTATAGTTATGTTTATTTACTTTTCTTTATCGGATGTTCTTAATTGCACCTCAAACATATGTTTTTCACTGCCTATATAAAACCTTTGTTTATGTTGAATCAAAAATTGATATTGTCCTGGGATTTGTGTTCCGTTTTCTAAGAAAGTGCCGTTTTTTGAATTATAATCGAATAAAATGAATTGTTTTTGCTTTGGGTAAAATGCAATAGCGCAGTGTTTTGGACTGATTTCTTCTGAAGAAATGACGAGATGACATACGGAAGGATTACTGCCGATTATAATTGGTTCAGTAACGGGAAAAACTTTACCTGCATATTGACCATGAATGCCGATTAAATATGGATGTAATTGGATACGAGGCGGTAAAGAAGTGGTTGGGTGAATCGGATGATTATTATTTGAAAGGAAAGATGCCTGCTTATACATCCTTTGTTTTCTACGGACGTTCCGATCTTTTTTTACAAATAATAAATAAAGTGTAATGATAGCTAGTAGAAACGAGGCTGAGGCGAAAACCATAACCAAAATGTTAATCATATTCCATTGAGTTTCCTTTGGTCTTGGTACTAGCTCATAATCAATCCCAAGCTCATCTAACTCAACTAATAATTCATCTACTTGTATCGCCCAGTTTATTCCATCTCCCTTTCGAATTCTCTCAGGAACCACTTGACCATCTTCATCAATAATCATGCCATAAGCTAAGGAAGCGCTACTATTTATACCTATTACTGTTCCCCAGTCAGAAAATAAAGGTCCTCCACTATTACCCGGGTTTAGTGGTGTGTCCGTTTGGAATAATGCAACATCCAATTCTGAGTAAACTTTTGCACTAATAATTCCTTCTGTTGTTTTTACAGTCGTTAAAGAAGATCCGTCCATACCTTCAGTGGCAGCTGATGGAAATCCCATAGCATAAACACGATCGCGAACTTCCATTTCTTCGGAACTCGTAAATTTTACAATTGGTCTGTATAAAGGCTCTTCTGCTTCAAGAATCGCTAAATCTTTGATTTCTGAAGACCATATTACACTAACTTCAATCCGTGTTTCTTCGTCTAATAGAATATAAATTGGGAAATCGAATTCATACCCACTGATAACGTGAAAATTCGTTACAATATGATAATCACTAACAACGAAACCAGATCCAGTTTCTACCGAGTTACTATTAGAATAAATTACAACCATCACAGTACTTTGCATATTTTCTTCTGTTGAAATATTCGCTTGTACAGGCTTAATACTGATTAAAAAAAGGAACAGAATCAAACAGGTTTGGAAGATCTTTTTGATTTGCTTCATAGTTGCTTACACCCGCTTTAACTTTATTGATATAGATTAAAAAAGAAAAACACGTTGATACCAATTTATGTTTGAATTGTGAATTTATATCTTGGTCAAATTTTTATGCGCCATTTTCCATCAATAATTTGCTGAACATTTTGGATCCAGTTTTTCTTTTTTGCTAAAAATAAATTTTTAATATGAAAAAAATACAAAAATTCATTTTTCTCTTATACAAAAAATCAATTTTGAATGAAAAATTGGAACTGAAAATTAACGAATGGATGTTCGATAAAATACTTGGCAAGCTGTAAAAAAAAGTATATAGTATAGATAGGAATTTTTCTTAAAACCTTTTGAAATTAGGAATTGTATATAGAGTGAGGAGGAAATTTTGTGAGTGATCGCCAGCAAGCCTTAGAACAAGCATTAAAACAAATTGAAAAACAATTTGGTAAAGGTTCTATTATGAAAATGGGGGAAAGAACTGAAACCCAAGTACAGACGGTATCAAGTGGATCGTTAGCATTAGATATTGCATTAGGTGTTGGAGGATATCCTCGAGGAAGAATTATTGAAATTTATGGACCAGAAAGCTCAGGTAAAACGACTGTTGCACTTCATGCCATAGCTGAAGTACAAAAAGCAGGTGGGCAAGCTGCATTTATTGATGCTGAAAATGCTCTCGATCCAGTATATGCACAGAAACTAGGAGTAAATATTGATGAACTTTTACTTTCTCAACCAGATACTGGTGAACAAGGGCTTGAAATCGCAGAGGCATTAGTACGCAGTGGCGCTGTTGATATTATTGTTGTTGACTCAGTAGCTGCCCTTGTACCAAAAGCGGAAATTGAAGGAGAAATGGGCGATTCCCATATGGGATTACAAGCTCGCTTGATGTCTCAAGCAATGCGAAAACTTTCAGGTGCTTTAAATAAATCGAAAACAATCGGGATTTTCATTAATCAAGTTCGGGAAAAAATCGGCGTCATGTTTGGAAATCCTGAAACAACTCCAGGTGGACGAGCATTAAAATTCTATAGTACCATTCGATTAGAAGTGCGTCGTGCCGAGCAATTGAAACAAGGCGGCGATATTGTAGGTAGTAAAACAAAAATTAAAGTTGTAAAAAATAAAGTTGCACCACCATTTAAGTCAGCTGAAGTTGATATTATGTATGGTGAGGGGATCTCAATCGAAGGAGAAATAATTGATATAGGTGCAGATCTTGATATCGTTGAAAAGAGTGGTTCTTGGTATTCTTATAACGGAGAAAGACTTGGTCAAGGTAGAGAGAATGCAAAATTATTCATTAAAGAAAACCCTGAAATGAAATATGAGATCTTGAATAAAATACGTGAACATTACGGTCTCGGACAATTAGACGAAAATGGCGAGTCCGAATATAACGAAATAGACCTTGAACAAGAAGAACTTGATATTTAAAAAAGATCACAATTGTGATCTCAGCTTGTAGACAAAGTCCCTAACTAGTGGCCAAATCTACAGGCTTTTTTTGTATAATAGGGATAGAATTCTTGGTTAACGGGGGAAATTTAGGAT
>SMEK01000500.1_pt1 | contig 14582 bp, 27 predicted proteins | sample 2456371 | NCBI WGS metagenome assembly SMEK01 (sample SAMN10132590, study PRJNA489261) | soil metagenome | isolation source: day1 antibiotic-loamy sand soil ammended with composted manure from dairy... | place: USA | collected 2015-04-01
CGCGCCTTGCCGGACTCGCTCGCGTACCATCGGTTTCTCGGGATCGACCCTGACCCCGCATTGCGGGACGCCGTGGCAGCGGCCCGATACGAGACCGTGTTCTTACTGGACCTCCTCCCCCTGGCCGCTGACTACGCGCGCACCGCAGATGCCGCTGCGCAGCGGCAAACGATAGCTCACCCGGTACGTTGACCTTCTTGCCGCCCTTGACCTCGGTGTCGCCAGCAGCCACCGCCGCGGCCTTGCGGTCCTGCGGCCGTACCAGGCCGCGCTTGATCTCGGTCTGACCGTTGTAGCCGATGGTGACGATGACGCCGGCGGCGGCCTTGACGTCATCCGGCCACGTTTCCTTGTTGCCCTTGCGCGTGGGGTAGACAGACGAAAAGGCACGCTCGTCGCTGTAGTCGAACTCGGCACGGCCTTCCGCCCACAACCAGCCTTCCTTGAACATCTTCGCGACCGTGCGATCCAACTTCTCGGTGCACAGCTTGGCCACGAGCTCGGCGTCCTCCAGGAATGCCTCGCCGTCTTCGGCGAACATGTCCCGCCGCACGGCGCCGCCGGCCTTTTCGTACGCGGCCAGGCCGACGAATTTGCCCAGCCTGGATGTGGTGCTGTACTCCTTTTCAGTGATCGCCTGTCGCAGGCGCGATGGATCGCGCTGCCATCCTTTCGCGCCCTTCCAGATGCGCAACTGCAGCGCTTGGTCGTCCGTCAGCGCAAGCGCCATCATCTGCTCGAGCGTGGCGTTGTCGGCGCGGTAGTCGGCCAAGATGTCCGGCGCGACGTTGGCCAGTTTCAGGCGCTGGCGCACGAACAGCTCCGGCTGGCCGAAACGCGCCGCGACTTCGCCGACCGTCAGCCCATCGGCGACCAGCTTGGCGAACGCATCGAACTCGTCGGCCGGGTGCATCGCTTGGCGCATGATGTTCTCGGCCAGGCTGGCCTCGTGCTCCTGGGCGTCATCGACCACGCGGCAAGGAATGCCGATGGCCAGCGAATTGGGCAGCGTGCCAGCCTCCTGCAGCGCTTGCAGTGCCTTGAGTCGACGTCCGCCGGCGATGACCGCGAAGCCACCTTCGCGGCCTGTCACAACCAGGTTGTGAATCAGCCCGTGATGGCTGATCGAGGCGGCGAGCGCTTCGATGTTCTGACCGCCGGTCTTGCGCACGTTGTGCACGGAGTGCGACAGCTTGGAAAGCGGGATCTGTTCGATATCGAGTGCGTCCATCACGCCACCTCCGCAATCGGGTTCATCACGAAGTAAAGCTCGGCGCACGCCCTGGCATCGAACAGGGCGCTGTGCGCGTTCTCCAGTTCGCGGCCAGTGTGGTGCTTGTAGGCCTCGACCAGCTTCGGCCACTTCACGCCGCGGGCCTTCGCGTCGGTCTTCATCGTGCAGTACTTGGGCGCGGCCTTGAAGGCGTCGGCGATCGCATCGCGCTCTTCCTGCGTTGCGCCGGCGCCGACCCGCTTGATCGCGATCCGCACGATGCGCTGATCGAAGTCTTCGTTGTGCGCAACACGCAGGCCGGCGCGGGCGTGCAGCGCCAAGAACTCGGCCAGCACTTCAGCCTCCGGCCGCCCCTCGTCCATCGCGCGCTCGGTCGTGATGCCGTGGATCGCGGCGACGTCGTCGGGGATGATCCAGCCATCCGGCCGCACGATCGCATGCAGCTGCTCGACCTGCTCGCCGGTCGTGTCGTCGTACAGCAGCGCGGCCAGCTCGACGATGTGCGGTTGGTGTGGCATTTCGCTGGGCTGCTTGTAGTCGGGCAGGCCAGTGGTTTCGGTGTCGAAGACGATGATGTTCATACCAGTTCCGCCTGGCGATCGTCCTTCGCCTTCGCGTTGTCATTGTTCGGGGCTGTGAGGGTGATCTCCACCATGCTCTGAATCAGCCCGCACAGCCGGCCGCTCTGGTCTTCGTCGGGATGGAACGACACGCTGAACGTGACGACGACCGTGCCGCCGTCCATCGGCTCAAGCTGGAAGTTCGAGAGCTTCACGTCGTCGAGCTCGATCGGATCGGTCAGGCCCATGCCGGGCACGATCACAGCCGAGTAGCCGGGCCAGTCGCCATCGAACTTGAGCGGCTTGAGCTGAGGCAGCGTGCGCTGGGTGAGGTTGCCCGGCACCTCCTGCACGTCGGTCGTGGAGGATTCGCCGGACGCGGCTTTGCGGTACAACGCAGGACGCAGGCTTTTGCCGAAGGCGTCGAGGACGGTGTTGGGGCATGCGACCTGGAAGCGCACGTCGCCGGCGGGAACGTTCTCCTCGCCGTGCTTCTCCGCGCGAGGGTTGAAGCTGGTGACCTTGGCTTGCTGCTGATCGAGTTGGAACATCGGTGGCGCTCCAGTGGGAAAGGGTGGCCGGTTACGCCGGCCGGGCGTGTTGGGATGGGTTATTTGCTCGCCAACTGGTCGCGCAGGCGGAAGCCGAGCAGCGGCCAGACCTTCGCTACGGCGTTCTGGCGGGCGATCTTCCGACCGAGTTCGGCGTCGAAGTTCTCTGGACTGGCACACGCGCTTTCGCCGGTGACGGTGAAGCCGTTGCGAGTGACCAAAACGCAGAAGGTCAGCAAGGCGAGGCTCTGCGGCAAGCCGGTCGGCTCCTTCAAAAGGTTGCGGGAACCGGGGCCATACTCTGCTGCCTCACCGGCGGTGAAGTAGTGCTCGCTGTAGATTTCCGCCTCGATGTCCGCTGGCGTGACACGCGGCGCGGTGAGGCCCTTGGCCTGGATTTCCTGTTCGGTCTGTTCGTCGGTCATGGTGCTTTCCTTCGGTGGGTGAAATGGGTGGCAGTGGCCGGATTGGTTACCGGCTGGTTCAATCCGCAGGAGTTGTGAGTTGCGGTCCGCATCACGCATGCGCCGCACTGCCATAGGGGTCACTCCGCGCCGACGATCTCCGTCGCGCGGGCGTTGTAGAGGTCCGTCATGTCCGCGTGGTAGTCGATGTGCAGCTGCTTCACGAGGTCGAAGGCGTCATCCAGGTCCTTGCGCGTGGTCGCGTTGGAGATTGCGTCGTGGACTTCCTGGGCGGTGATCGCCGGCGCGTCATCCTCTGCCGGCGCTGGAACGGACGCGGCCTTGCCCTTCTTGAGCACGGCATCTTTGAAGTTCTTCGCCGGCTCACCCTCGGCAACCTCGAACCAGTCACCGGGCGCGGACATTCCGTCGCGCAGGCTGGCGTAGACCTTTTTCAGCTGGACGATCTGCGCCGGCCGGATAGCCTCAAGCCGGCACTGAATGCGCGCCTCGATCTGCTCTTTCTTCACGCCGAACGGCGCGAATGCGGCGACCAGCTTTTTCAGCGCCTCGGGCGACGTGTCCGCCGACGCGTGCAGCGTCTGCTCGCACTGCTTGACCGCGGCCTCGATCACGTCGCCCGGCACCACGCCGAGAATGCACGAGCGCAGGCGGCGCGCGCCCTGGTTGGCGACCAGCTCGTAAATGTCGCGCGGGTCTTCGAGCTTGTACGCGCCTTTTTTGGTGTGCCGCTTGTGCTCGACCTGAAACACCTTCACCTGCCGGGTGTTGGTTTCCATGTCCCAAGCGAAGGCCTCGACGGTCGACGCTCCGTTGCGCTGCTCCAGTTCGCGGATGCCGAACGACACATTGCCCCACGACTGCGCGGCGACTTCGGCGAGGCGGATGCTCGGGCCGGTGATTTCCTGCCCGCCGCGGCTGTAGCTGTAGAGCGCACCCTCGGCTAGGGTGGCGCGAGTGCACGCCTGCAGGATGCGATCGGTCGCCTCGATCTGGTTGCGCGGAAAGCGCTTGGCGATGACCATCGCGGCCTGCACCTCGGCGATCTCACGCTGCTGGCCGGCTTCGGCCACGGCGTTCTGACTGGCGCGCGTCGGCAACTGCGAATGGAAGGGGTTGTTGTTGTCGGTGGTGGCTACTGCGTTCATCGGGGGCTCCTGGGTTATCGGATTCTGAAAACACGGACCCCATCGGCCCGGGCTCTCCATGTGAGTGCGGGCTGGCCGTTGACCAGCAGCGTGGTGGCGTCGCGCATGTAGGCCTTGATCGCGTATTCGTCGACCTTCCGCTCGGCATCCAGTCGCGCAATCTTTGCTCGCGCATCCAGCATTCCGGAGACGTGATTCAAGGTGACTTGATCGGCCTCGACGGCACGGCCGGAGCCGCGCGGGTACAGGCGCAGCAGATCCTCGACACGGGTCGGCTGCGGCATGCGGCGCGGCTCGACGTAGAAGCGCCAGAAGTCGTGGGCTTGGCGGCGAATCTCGGCGATCAGCGCGTCATCGCGCTCGATCACGTACAGCCTGTAGTCGTCGAAGCCGATCAGCGCCTGCACGTAGCAACGTGCGCGACCGGTGACGCCAAGGCCCCACATCGCCTGCGCGGTGACGTAGACGGGCGGCTCCTCGTCGGCGTCCGGGTCACCCCATGCGCTGACCGCGTTCGGGTGCACAGTCTTGGTTTCGCCGTTGCTGCCTTCTTCGTCGGGCTCGAAGTCGACTTCCGCTTTTGCCCACGGAAATGTGGCGTCGTCATAGCGCTGGTTGGTGCGCGCCACGGCGAGGCCGGTCTTGCGCGTGAACTTCTTCGCCGCCCACGGCTCCAGGTCGCGGCGGTCTTCGAAGAACTCCGCTTGCTCCGGCGTGATCTCCTGCTCGTCGCCGGTGATCGTCAGGTATTCGTCCAGCGGCGACTTGAAGGGGGACAGGCCGAGGATGCCGGCGATATTTCCGCCGCCCACGTAGCCGCGGGTCTCGCTCAGCGGGGCGAGTTGGGCGTTCATGCAGTCACGCGCTCCCAGATGGCGTCCAGGGTTGCGGTCTGCTTCGGCGTAGGCGTCCGGCCGCGCGCGATCTGCTGGCCGAGAGAATCGACGAACGTCCGCTCCCAATCGGAGAGCTTCGATTCGCGCTTCTCGCAGTCGGCCAGCATCTGGCCGTATTCCTCTGACCATTGCCCGCTCATACGTCACCACGCGCAGCGGCTTCGACGCGGCTCGCATGCTCGTCGAGAGCGCGGACCAGACGATCCACGCTTTCGCTGATCGTGTTGGCGGCGCGATCCATGTCATTTGCGGCGCCACGCATGTACTGGCCTGCGCTGGCTACCTGTTCGGCGCCAAGAAGGGTCATGTAATCGCTCATGCCGCAGCCTTCTTGCCGCGATTGACCGTGCGAGCACTGGCGTTCCGGTCATCGTCGTTGGCGAGCGCGGCCTCAAGATCGCGCATCACCCCCACGATTTCATGGCCGTTGTTCCGCGCCCATTCGACGACCGCTTCTGCCGCCTCGCGCAGACCGAGGTTCGCCAGCCGATCCGTCTCAGCCTTCTTCGCTGCCGCCTCACGCTCGCGCTTGAGCTGCGCCGCTTGCTCGTCGAGTTTCTTCTGTTCGGCCGCCTGGCGCTCCGCTGCCAGCCGGTCACGTTCTGCCGCGGCCGCTTCCATCGCTTTCCCGCGCTCGATCGCCGCCAGCCGCTCCTGTTCGGCCTGCTCGGCGTCCCGTTTGGCCTGTTCTTCGGCGGCGATGCGATCACGCTCGGCCTGCGCCTTGCGATCCGCTTCCGCCCGATCCGCTGCGGCGCGCTCGTCGGCTTCCCGCTGCAGTCGTTCGTTCTCGGCCCGCACGCGTTCCAGTTCCTCGCGCTCCGCCTTGATCTTCGCTTGCTCGGCCTCGGCGTCCTTCTGTGCCGCCAGCAAGTCCTGCACGCGCGCCACGGCGGCGGCGAGGGCATCGGTAGCCATGAGGTAGTCGGCGCCGAATTCGTCCTCGTCCAGCGTCATCGCTTTCAGGTTGGCCAGCTGCCCGGCGATGATCACCGACGGCTTGCCGACCAGGGAGGCGGGAGCGTCGCGAATCTTCTGGATGGCCGTCTGGATCGCTTCGACGCGCATGCGCTCGGCTTCCAGCTTCTCCAGCCGCTCCGCTTCGGCCCGCGCTTCCTCAGCCTTGATCTGCACGTCGAGGGGCTCCTCAAGTTCGACCAGTGCCGCGGTCAACCGCTTCGCCTCCGAGTCGATCTGACGGCACCGCTCCAGTGCGGGCGCCTTGATCTCGACGCGGGTCTTTTCCAGCGCTACGCGATAGCCGCGGATCTCGGCGCGCGCTTCCTTCGCCAGCTTCATCTGCTTTGGTTTGGCGACGTCGTATACGACGCCTTCGTGCCGGCTGCGCAGATCGGCCATGACCATCGCGGTTTCGCTGTACTCCGCGATGCTGGTCAGGTTGCTGCCTGCGGTCTTTTCGGTGGTGGCGTTCACTTCGAATCCTTGCCGGCCGGTGCCGGCGTTGTTGAAAGAGGGTTAGATCGCGGTGAGCTGCCACGCGAGCCAGACGATGGCCAGTACCGCGGCGTCGATCGCGAGCAGCGACAGCAGCACGCGGCGGAACGTCGGCCACGGCTTGCGCTGGGCGCTCATGCGGGAATAGCCGCAAGGGCTTGGCGTTGCACGAGGCGTGTGCCGTGGATGCGCGATAGGCGCTCAGCGTCACGGCGCCGGCAGCGGACGTGGTACTCAACATGAGAACGGCGGCGCGCCCAGTTCTGGTGCATGGTCCTGAAGCCCAGCGGATCGGCGCCGCACCACGGCATGGTTCGCTGGATCGCGTCGCGATCGCGGCGGAGCCTGACGATGCCTTCGGCGTCGCTGGTCATCTGCACGACCAGGCGCGAGTCGGCCATGTCGTGGTAGTGCAGGCGATCGGCGATGCGCTGATTGATCGCGTGGATCGCCCGGCGAGCGGCGTGGTACTCGGCGCGGGTCATGACAGCCACGCCTTGATGACCCAGGCGGCGCAAACCACGCCGTAGCCGAACCAGCAAACGAGGCCGATCTTCAGTCGCCACGGTGCTTCGGCGAACTCAGCGCGGATCTGTTGCCACACCGACGGAGCCGCAGGCGCTTCCGGGTGCCGCCACTCGCGCAGGATGCGCTCGCGCTCGGCGGTGTGGATGACGTTGCGGCGAGCGGCGAGGGCGCGCTGCTGGGCGATGGTCTGCGAGGTGCGGGGCAGGTTCATGCCGCCGCCTCGACCACGGGGAAGCGCGCTTCGAACACTGCGATCGCCTGGGCAATGTCCTGCTCGCTGAACACGGGGGACGTGCGGAGCGCGGGGATGATCTCGTCACGCATGTTGCGCACGGTGCGGGCGTCACCGGCACAGCGGTGGCAGAGGTAGATCGCAGCCACGTCGCTCGGCATGTGGCCGACCGCGGTGCCGTAGTTGCGGAGGATTTGCTGGAGGATCGGTGACATGCTGTGCGCTCCCTGGCCGTGTTGGCTTCGGGAGCAAGATTAGGCGTGCCTTACATCGTTGTCAATAGGTGTACCTAACATTCAATCGAGAATAATCAGCTCAAAAGCTCCGCCGGAGCGGGCCTGACCGGTATCGTGGTGGGCTTAGGACCGAATTAAGTACACGACCCCGCTCGCTACAAGAGCAAGCAGTGTCCCAAAAATGGCCGTCCAAGTTATCCATGCCAACAGTAGGCCAAGGACCGTGGATGCCTTCAAGGTAGTCAAGTGGGATCCAGTAAACCTGCCCTCATACGCAGCCAGGGTGGCTTGGTATTTGACGATGCAAGGACGAAGCAGAAGAAGTCCGACAACGCAGTAGGCTGTGAGGACGTACATGTCGTATGGCGGTTTCAACAGATACATCGGATTCCCCTTAGCTCATCACCCACGCCACAACCGCCCACGCCAGCGTGATCACCACAACCCAGGCGACGATACGACGTCCGGTACGGCTGAAGGCCATCAGAACTCCGTCAGTGTCCAGGCAGCAAGCGCCCGGCCGCCAATCTCCAGTTCATCGAGTGACACATCGATGGGCGGATATTTTGGGTTTTCGCTCAAGATGCGCACGATGCCTTTCCCCACGAGCTGCAGGCGCTTGATCTGCACCCGCCCGTTCCAGCGGTAGCAGTACGCCGAGTCGGCATCGAACCGCTTCACGCGCGAGTCCACGAACACCAGATCCCCATCGTTGTACTGGCCGCGCATGCTGTCACCGCGCCCGGTGATCACTCGGATGGCCTGTGCCGGTACGCCACGCAACTTCTGGCCAGTCCATTCCTTCGTCACTTCGACGAACTCAACGATCTCCGGATAGTCGCCTACGTAATCCCCCCGTCCCATACCTGCGAATCCCTCCAGTAGTGGGAATCGAACATGCGTGACGGGTGTCTCAGAAGTAGCGATTGGCTCAGCTACATGGCGTCCAGACGGACGCATAGCCCCTTTGTTCGATGACAACCAGTCTGGCGACACATTCAGAAGCCTGGAGGCGGCCAGAAGATTGTCCCCTTTAATCGTCTTGGTCCTTCCGCTAAGCCAGTCACTGACTGACGGCGGCTTGATTTTGCACGCACGCGCCAAGGCGGCAGAGCTAATTTTCGGCGGCCCCTGCATTGCATGGGCAAGGCGATCTTTGAGCAGTTTCATTAGGCCACCCTACAATCCAAAGCAATAGGTGCGCCTATTGACGCCAATGTAAGGCACGCCTAACATGCGGGCATGGACGAGACCACTGTTGATTCGCAAATCATCGATCAACTCGGCGGCACCGCCGAAGTTGCCCGCCTGTGCAAGGTAAAGCCGCCCTCCGTCAGCGAGTGGAGGCGCGTCGGCATTCCTGATGCTCGTCGTCAGTTCCTTGAATTGCTGCGCCCGGACGTCTTTGGATCCGTCCAACAGAAGGCGGGCTAGCCCATGGATGCATGGTGCGTTCATGAGTTTCAGCTTGCCTGTAGGAGGCTGTCCGCCGCTGTCCCCGGACTTCGGAACGCGGGGGGCAGGGCATGACGATGCAGCCTTCGCTGTTCCACGAATCCTACGAGGACGCCGTCCGCGACACGGTGGTGGCGCTGGGTGGAAACAAGGCTGTGGGCGCGCTGCTCTGGCCCGCCATGCTCGCCGACGAGGCTGGCAAAAAGCTGGCCGACACCCTTAACCGCGACAAGCGCGAAAAGCTTTCGCTGGGCGAGTTGCGTCTGATCCGGCGCAAAGCACGCGAGGTTGGCGTGCACATCCTTGCCGCCTACGAAATGCGCGATGCCGGCTATGCCGATCCGCAACCCATCACACCCGAAGACGAGGCCGCGCAGTTGCAGCGCGAATACATCGCTGCGGTGAAGGCAATGAGCGCGCTACAGGCTCGCATGGACCGCAACGGTGTCCTTAGGACGTCACCAGGGAGTGCGGGGGAATGAATCCAATGAAATCACGCTTGGTGCAACGCCTTATTGCCGACGGCCTGACTGAACGGCTGCGAACAGATCCTGTTGCACGCGATGCCTTGAAAGGGATTGGCGAGGGAGTCTCGGGGAATAGCGGGGAATCGCAGGGCACGCAAGGGAGGGGCAGGGCAATGACCGGCCTCTGGCTCATCCTGAGTTTCACTGACGCCGAGGTGATCGCCTGGCGTGATGCGCTGCGAGCGCTGTACGCCTTCCAGCCATCAAGGGAGGGCGTCGACCATGCGTGATTACGCGAAGGTGGTCCCGACGTTTTGGACCGGCACGACCGGTAAAGCCCTGCGTCGAAGGGGCTCCGAAGCCGTCATCGTGGCCATGTATTTGATGACTTCGCCGCACTCCAACATGCTCGGACTGTTCTATCAGCCCGTTTTGTACATGGCTCACGAGACAGGGCTGGGCTTGGAAGGGGCTACAAAGGGGCTACAGGAGTGCATTGAAGAGGCTTTCTGTCAGTACGACGAAGCCTCCGAAATGGTGTGGGTCATGGAAATGGCGTCCTACCAGATCGCCAGTGAACTCAAAGCTTCCGACCTGCGATGCAAGGGCATCCAGAAGGATTTCGACGCGCTACCCGACAGTCCTTTCACGGCCGAATTCCTGCGCCGCTATCAATCTGCCTTCCACCTCACGACAGCCATTCCAGTCAAAGCCCCTTCGAAGACCCTACGAAGCCAAGAGCAGGAGCAGGAGCAGGAGCAGGAGCAGGAGCAGGAGCAGGAGCAGGAGCAAGAAAGAGATTGCGCAGCCGCTGACGCGTCTGCGGGTGACCAAGCGACGGGATCGACGGGCAAGGACCTGCTCGGCGCTGACCTCGATCCCGACGACACCGGCAAGCGCACGATCATCCCGGTGCAGCGCGTGGTGAGCCTGTACCACGAAATCCTCGGCGGCCACCCACGCTGCGAGAAGCTGACCGACAAGCGCCGCGGTCAGATCCAGTCGCGCTGGCGGGAGGACCTTCCCACCCTTGACGCCTGGCGCAATTTCTTCGACGACGTCGCGTTGTCGAAATTCCTCACCGGCCGCAAACCCGCGATTCCGCCGCGAACGAAGCCCTTCATCGCCGACCTCGAATGGCTCACCACCGCCGGCAACTTCGCCAAGATCCTCGAGGGGAAATACGCATGACCGCGAACCGTTACGCGAAGGGCGAGCCCAGGGCGACCGTGTCCAGTCCGGTCGACGCCAGCCTGCCGAAATTCTGCGAGATACCCGGATGCAAAACCCGCTGGGTGCCGCCGCCGATCGGGTCGGCCGGTTCGGGTCACCATGCCTGCGGATCGGCCAACACAGTGGTGAATGACCGCTACGGCGTGCGCCGCGGCATTTGCGCCGATCACTACCTGCAGGGCCTGATCGCCGCCGGGAAACACGACAGGCAGCACCTCGTCGACGAAGACGGCCGCTACGACGTGCGCAAGGTCCGTGATCACTGGGATTCCATCGCCCAGACCGAGCTCGACCAGACCAAGAAACTGGCGCGGCGTGCGGAGCGTGGCGCATGAGCCCGCCACCCGTGGTGGAGCGCATCACCAGCGCCCTGCAACTGCAGCCCATGACCGTCGAACAGCTGGCCACCTGCCTGTCGCTGCAGCAGGGCACGGTGCGCCAGCACGTTCGGCGTATGCGCAACGAACGGCGCGTGCGACCGATCCACGTGAAACTCGCGGCTCGCAGGCCGTGGGTGTTCTATTCGCTGACGGTGGTGCAGGCATGAATTCGCGGATGGATGTCGAAGCTGGGGTGGCGTTTGGCCATGCTTTGGCCGATAACCTTCGCGCGCCCGCGCACGTTTCGCGCCTGGTGCTGCCGTACCCGATCAGCGCCAACCGGTACTGGGCGACGCGGATCATCACACCGAGGGGCTCGCGTCGACCCATGGCGCTGACTTACGTCACGCCGGAGGCGAAGCAGTACCGCGACGACGTGGCCAAGCTCGCGATCGCCGCCGGCGTGCGCCCACTGGCCGGCCGCGTCTGCGTCGAGCTGCAGCTGTACCCGCACCGGCCGCTCGACTGGGCGAAGCGCGCTCGCAAGGATCCGGATTACTGGGCCGACACCGTGCAGTGCATCGACCTGGGCAACTGCGAAAAGGTGCTCAGTGACGCCCTGAACGGCATCGCCTGGGCCGACGACAAGCAGCATCACCGGATCGTGAAAGACCGCATGGACCCCGACGAGCACGGTGCTCGCGTGGTCGTGACGATCTCGCCGATCGTGCGCGAACCGATCGCACCGGAGCTGTTCTGATGGCCGAGCGCAGCACCTGCGACGGTTGCAAGCATTTCCAGCCAGGCCCGATCAATCCCGGGGCGGGCATGGGCTTCTGCACGACGAAGCGCGTATGGAATTATCCGCATGCGCCGCATTACTGCCGGGAGCGGCAACCGATCGAAGAGGGGGAAACACGTGCGCAGGCTCGCGTCCGATCCTGATCGCGTCGACTGGTTTGCGGTGCTGCTCGATCTGCAGCGCCGGGGCATCCCGACCTCATCCGTTGGGAGTTTGCTGCGCATTCCGAAGTCCACGATTCTCGGCTGGAAGCAGGGCGCGGAGCCGAAGCACCGCGACGGTGAAGAGCTGATCGAACTGTGGGTGCGGATCACCGGCCAGCCGTCGACGCTGGTGCCACGCGCTGGCAAATAGTCGGGAATCCGTCCCGGGTGGCTGGGCACACTCGCGAGCATCCAGCCTCCGCCACGCCGCAGGAACCGACCATGCCCGCTCCCGACCTCACCCCGCAGACCCCGGGCGAACAGCCCGCCATGCCGCAGGAACCGACCGGCAACCCGCTGGTGGATCTGCCGGCGATCGCGGCGCTGAACACCAAGCAGCTGACGGACGCACTGCCCGGGCTGAGCGAAGAGGATCTGCTGGCGCTCGAAAGCCTGGAGCTGGCTGGCAAGCATCGCGCTGGCGCGCTGGCGGCGATCGAGGACGAGATCGAGGCGCGCGACCGGGCCGAGCCCGCAGTCACCACGGCCGCGCCTACCGAAGCCGTCCCCATGCAGTTCGTGAAGCCGATCCTGACCGATGCCGGCTGGGTGGTGCCCGAGCCGCACCAGAGGCCTGCCGCGCCGACTGCGAAGGCCTGACGCCTCCATGTGCGGATCCACGAAAGCCCCGCAGGTCGTGCAGCAGAATCCGGTGGCCGAGGCGAAGGCCGCGGATGCCAAGGCGGCCAAAGCGGCGAACAGCGAAACGTCGCTGCGCCGCCAACAGCGGGCGCAAAACAGCCTGTTGACGATGGGTGCTGGTGGAACTGATGCGGCGGTGAATACGCCGTACAACCTGCTTTCCACGGCCTCGCGTCCCACGTCGGCGCCCACGCCGATTCGGCGCAACCCCAAGATGATGCCGGGCGACCGGCTCGATCCGAACAACTTGCTGGGAAGCTGACGATGCCGGCCAACGCTACCGCGATCTGCAAGCGGCTCAGTGAGCTGAAGTCCGCGCGCACGCCGCACGAGCAGGTCTGGCGCGACTGCTACGACTTCACCCACCCGCTGCGGGCCAATGGCTTCAGCGGCCAGAAGATCGACGCGCAGCAGGGACTCAACACCAAGTCGCGGATGCTCGACGGCACCGCGACCGACAGTTCACGCATGCTGGCCAGCGCGATCATGTCCGGCCTCACGCCCAGCAACGCGCTGTGGTTCGAGCTCGATGCCGACAACCAAACGCCTGAAGAACAGCAGTTCTTCGATGCGGCATCACGCACGCTGTGGCTGAACATCCACCAGGCCAACTTCGACGCCGAAGCTTACGAGGCGTGCCTGGACATCGTCGACGCTGGATGGTTCGTGCTGTTCATCGACGAAGACCGCAAGGCCGGTGGCCTCACGTTCTCGCAGTGGCCGATCAGCAGCTGCTACGTCACCAGCAGCCGCGCTGATGGCGTGATCGACACGATCTACCGGGAATACGAGCTGACCGCGGGGCAGGCGCTCAACGAGTTTGGCGAGAAGGCGCTCAGTGCCGATACGCTGAAGCTGGCGCGAGAGAAACCAGACGAGAAGCTGGGCTTCGTGCACTGCATCGAGCCGCGCACGCCGTACATGGTTGGCGCCAGGCTGGCCCGTAACCTGCCGATCGCGTCCACTGTGGTCGAGGTCAAGGGCAAGACCGTGGTGCGTGAATCGGGCTTCCACGAATTCCCCTGCGCCGTGCCGCGCTGGATGAAGATCCCGAACACGTCCTACGGTGTCGGACCGGTCTACGACGCATTGCCCGACATTCGCATGCTCAACGAGCTCAAGGGCATGGAGCTGGCGAACGCGGACATCGCGATCAGCGGCATGTGGATCGCTGAAGACGACGGCGTGCTGAACCCGCGTACGATCAAGATCGGCCCGCGCAAGGTCATCGTGGCCAACAGCACCGACAGCATGAAGCCGCTGACCACGGGCGCTGACTTCCAGCTGTCGGAAATGCTGGTCGACAAGCTGACCGCGGCCATCCGCAAAACGCTGATGTCCGACCAACTGCAGCCGCAGGACGGGCCGGCGATGACGGCCACCGAGGTGCATGTGCGCGTGCAGCTCATCCGTCAGCTGCTCGGGCCGATCTATGGACGCCTGCAGGCGGAGTATCTGCGCCCGATGGTGGAGCGCTGCTTCGGCCTGGCGCTGCGTGCCGGCGCACTGGGTCAGCCGCCGCAGTCGCTGGCCGGCCGCGAGTTCGCGGTGAAGTACGTCAGCCCGATGGCGAGGGCGCAGAAGCTCGAAGAGGTGACCAGCATCGAGCGCCTGTTCCTCAACGTGGGCCAGCTCGCGGAGGCAACGCAGGACCCGACCGTGTTCGATGCAATCGATGTGGGCGAATCCATCCGCGTCACCAGTGAAGGTCTGGGTGTGCCCGCCGGCATCCTGCGCAGCCAGGAACAGGTCGACAAGATCCGCGCCGATCGTGCAGCTGCGCAGAAGCAACAGCAGGCCGAGGCGATGGCCATGCAGACCCAGCAGGCCAGCGCGGATGCAGTGGCGAAGCAGCAGGCCATGGCGTGACCCCTGACCGCAAGCCGTTGCCGCCCGAGGTCTATGCACGCGTGTTCGAGAATCACACCGAGGGCGTGCAGATCCTCGAGGACCTGATCAAGCGCTTCCATCGACCTGCCGTCACCGAGGGCGGCATCGACGCCGTGCTCAAGACCTACCATCGCGAGGGCGCCCGCGCCGTCGTGGATTTCATCATCAACCGGGTCAATCAGGCCCACGGAGTGCAAACCGATGAAACACTGGACGAGGCGTAACCGTGTCTATCTGGCGCCTGCCGATGATGGTGGTGGCGCTCCTGCAGGCGCACCAGCCCCCGCACCGGCTCCCGCGCCAGC
>SMEK01000502.1_pt1 | contig 14553 bp, 15 predicted proteins | sample 2456371 | NCBI WGS metagenome assembly SMEK01 (sample SAMN10132590, study PRJNA489261) | soil metagenome | isolation source: day1 antibiotic-loamy sand soil ammended with composted manure from dairy... | place: USA | collected 2015-04-01
CGATGACCTGATCCGCGTCGTGCTGCCGCTGTTGCCGGCCGACGAGGAAGGTGGCGCCGAGGCGGACGGCGAGGATGGCACCATCCGCGTCGCCATCGTCGGCCGCCCCAACGCCGGCAAGTCCACCCTGATCAATCGTTTGCTGGGCGAGGAGCGGCTGATCGTTTCGAACGTCGCCGGCACCACCCGCGATCCCATCCGGGTGCCGCTGGAGCGTGACGGCAAGCGCTATACGCTGATCGACACCGCCGGCATCCGGCGCAAGGCGCGGGTCGAGGAAGCGGTCGAGAAATTCAGCGTCATCAAGACCTTGCAGTCGATTGCCGCGGCGCAGGTGGTGGTAGTGATGATCGACGCCCGCGAAAACCTCGCCGACCAGGACCTCACCCTGATCGGTTACGCGATGGACGAGGGCAGGGCGCTGGTCATCGCGATCAACAAGTGGGACGACATGGATCAGTACCAGCGCGACGAATGCCGCCGCGCCCTGGACCGTCGCCTGGTGTTCGCCGACTGGGCCAAACAGGTGCAGATTTCCGCGTTGCACGGTTCGGGCTTGCGTGAGCTGATGCGTGCCGTAGTGCGCGCCCATGCGTCGGCAACCAAGGTACTGGTGTCATCCGACCTCACCAAGACGCTGGAAAAAGCCTACGAGAGTTACCAGCCACCGCTGGTGCACGGGCACTCGCCGAAGCTGCGCTTCGCCCACCCGGGTGGTACCAACCCGCCGACCATCGTGATCCACGGCACCCGCACCAAGCACATCGCGCCGGCCTACCAGCGTTACCTGGAAAACTTCTTTCGCAAGCGCTACAAGCTCGAAGGCACGCCGATCCGCATCGCCTTCCGCGAAGGCGAGAATCCGTACGCGGGGCGCAAGAAGGTGCTGACCAAGGAACAGCAGCACAAGGCCCGGCGTCGCAAAAGCGAGCTGATCAAGCGCACCCGCTGAGCCGGGGCTGGATCTCGTCCTGCGCCGTCAGCGCGTACACCGCCGCATCGCGTGCTTGCCCGCGTTCCCATAGACGGTCGCGGGCGATCGCTTCGAACCGCGCCCCCAGTTTCTCCGCCGTGCGTCGGCTCGCCACGTTGTCGGGCAGCACGACGATTTCGATGCGGATCAACGCCAGCCTCCCGAACCCGAAATGCGCAACCATGCCGGCAGCCGCCGACGCGATGCCTTGCCGATGGGATGACTGGCGCACCCAGTAACCCAGGTTGGCACTTCGATGTCGCCGGTTGCGCTGGCCCAGGCCAACCCCGCCAAGCAGGTTGCCGGAGGCGGCGTCGAAGACCCCGAAGGCGAAGTGATCGCCGGTGCGCCATCCCGCCTGACATTGCGCGGTCCAGGCAGCAGCGTCATCCGGGCCGTAACCGGCGTGGCACCACGGCAACCAGCGCCCCACACTTGCCGTCGACTCCCGCACCGCATCGAACAGGGCCGACGCATCGCGATCCTGCCAGGGCCGCACGCACAATCGACCATCGCTCAACGTCAGGGTGGTTGGGATCGTCTGATCGCTCATGCAGCGTTTCCGTTTGTGCGCATCGGGCCAAGCCCGGATAATGAACGACTTTACATCCGGGTACACCCATGAGCGCACGCATTCTCGACGGCAAACGCATCGCACACGAACTGCTCGAACGCGTGGGCGTGCGTGTTGCCGAACGGGTCGCGCAGGGACTGCCCGCACCGGGATTGGCAGTGGTGCTGGTGGGCAGCGATGCCGCGTCGTCGGTGTACGTGCGCAACAAGCGCAAGGCCTGCCACCAGGTCGGCTTCCGCTCGTTCGATCATGACTTGCCGGCAAGCACCAGTCAGGAGGAACTGTTCGCGCTGATCGACCGATTGAATGCCGACCCCGAAGTGCAGGGCATCCTGGTGCAATCGCCGTTGCCGGAACATATCGACGAAGACGCGCTGGTCGACCGCATCGACCCGGCCAAGGACGTGGACGGTTTCCACGCCGTCAACGTGGGGCGCCTGGTGCTGCGCCGGTTCGGCCTGCGTCCCTGCACGCCGAAAGGCGTGATGACCCTGTTGGGCCACACCGACCGACCGGTGCGTGGGCAGCATGCGGTGGTAGTGGGCGTTTCCAACCATGTCGGCCGACCGCTGGCGCTGGAACTGATGATCGCCGGCTGCACCACCACCTCCTGCCATCGTTTCACGCGCGACCTGGAAGGTTTCGTGCGCCAGGCCGACATCGTGATCGTGGCGGTGGGCAAGCCTGGCCTGGTCAAAGGGGACTGGATCAAGCCCGGCGCGGTAGTGATCGATGTCGGCATCAACCGGCTCGACGATGGTCGGCTGGTGGGCGATGTCGAATTTGCCGCTGCCGCCGAACGCGCCAGCTGGATCACGCCGGTGCCGGGTGGTGTGGGGCCGATGACCGTCGCGACACTGATGGAAAACACGCTGGAAGCCGCTGAAGCGCATGCCACGTTGCGTCGGGTTGCCTGACCGCAGCGCGATGTCCAGCGCGGTTTTCGGCCGCACGGCTGGCGAGCATCACGCCGCGGCGCGTATAATTCCCTCTTTGTAGCGGGGCTTTTCTCATGCGCATTCTCGCCGAGGCATTGACCTACGACGACGTTTACCTCGTTCCTGGCCATTCCATCGTATTGCCACGTGACGTAAACACTTCGACTCGTTTCACCCGCAACCTGCGCCTGAATATCCCGATCGTGTCCGCCGCGATGGACACCGTGACCGAAGCCCGCCTCGCCATCACCATGGCGCAGAACGGCGGCATCGGCATCATCCACAAGAACATGACGGCCGAACAGCAGGCGGCCGAGGTTCGACTGGTCAAGAAATTCGAGGCTGGCGTAATCCGCAGCCCGATCACGGTCAGCCCCGACACCTCGATCCGCGAAGTGCTGCGACTCACTCACGCACACAACATCTCCGGCGTGCCGGTGGTCGAGGGCAGCAAGCTGGTCGGCATCGTCACCAGTCGCGACCTGCGCTTCGAGCGCAAGCACGACGATCCCGTGCGCAACATCATGACCCGCGAGGACAAACTGGTCACCGTGCGCGAAGGCGCCAGTCAGGACGACGTGCTGTTGTTGCTGCACAAGCACCGCATCGAGAAGGTGCTGGTGGTCAACGACGCATTCCAGCTGCGCGGACTGATCACCGTCAAGGACATCCAGAAAGCTCGCGACAACCCGAATTCCGCCAAGGATCAGCAGGAAGCCCTGCTGGTCGGCGCGGCCGTTGGCGTTTCGGGCGACACCGAACAGCGCGTGGCCGCGCTGGTCGATGCCGGCGTGGACGTGCTGGTGGTGGACACCGCACATGGTCACTCGCAGGGCGTGATCGATCGCGTGGGCTGGGTCAAGAAAAACTACCCGCAGGTGCAGGTGATCGCCGGCAACATCGTCACCGGCGAAGCGGCGCGTGCGCTGCTCGACGTAGGCGTGGACGCGGTCAAGGTCGGCGTGGGCCCCGGTTCGATCTGCACCACGCGCGTGGTTGCCGGCGTCGGCGTGCCGCAGATCACCGCGATCGACATGGTCGCCACCGCACTGAAGGACGAAATCCCGCTGATCGCCGATGGCGGCATCCGCTATTCGGGTGACATTCCCAAGGCGCTGGCCGCCGGCGCTTCCACCGTGATGCTCGGCTCGATGTTCGCCGGCACCGAGGAGTCGCCGGGCGAAGTGGAACTGTTCCAGGGGCGCTCGTACAAGAGCTATCGCGGCATGGGCTCCATTGGCGCCATGCAGCTCGGCTCGAAGGATCGCTACTTCCAGGACGAGGCCGACGCCGACAAGCTGGTGCCCGAAGGCATCGAAGGCCGCGTGCCGTACCGCGGCCCGCTGCGCAACATCATTCACCAGTTGATCGGCGGTCTGCGTGCCTCGATGGGTTACCTTGGCGCCGCCACGATTGACGACGTGCGCAACAAGGCACAGTTCGTCAAGGTGACCTCCGCCGGCGTCACCGAAGCGCATCCGCACGACATCCAGATCACCAAGGAAGCGCCGAATTACCGCTTGAACTCGTGATCCGGCAGGGAAGGGCAGCCAGCACCATGCGCACCCTTCCAGCTACACATCCGTCATCCCAGCGAAAGCTGGGATCCAGCGCCCTTCCGCACTCCACGGCACAAGTCACGGGGTCCCAGCTTTCGCTGGGATGACGAGTATGGGGAGTCGTCGTTTCACGCAGCGTTCGATCTCCGCCGAAGTGACCCGCAGCTGTTTCCAGCACCCGTCGCACCCCGTTGGCCCATCCTTTCCGATACCAGCCCGCCGCCCATGACCAGCATCCATTCCCACAAAATCCTGATCCTCGATTTCGGCGCGCAGTACACGCAGCTGATCGCCCGTCGCGTGCGCGAGATGGGTGTCTATTGCGAGATCTGGGCGTGGGATCACGACCCGACCGAGATCGCCGGCTTCGGAGCCAGGGGCATCATTCTTTCCGGCGGCCCGGAATCCACGACGCTGCAAGGCGCACCGAAAGCCCCGCAGCAGGTGTTCGACTCGGGTGTGCCGATCCTGGGCATCTGTTATGGCATGCAGACGCTGGCCGCCCAGCTTGGCGGTGCCACCGAGGCGGCGGAAGCCCGCGAGTTCGGTCATGCCAGTGTGAACATGGTGGCGCCGAGTCAGTTGTTTGACGGCCTCAGCGACCATGTCGGCGCGCACAAGCTGGATGTATGGATGAGCCATGGCGACCACGTCACCAAGGCACCGCCGGGTTTCGTTGTCACCGGATCCACCGATCGCATCCCGGTGGCGGTGATGGAAAACGCCGACAAACGCTGGTTCGGCGTGCAATTCCATCCCGAAGTGACGCACACCAAACAGGGCGGGGCGCTGCTGAAGCGTTTCATCACCGAGATCTGCGATTGCGCCACGCTGTGGACTGCAGCCAACATCATCGACGACCAGATCGCCCGCGTGCGCGAACAGGTCGGCAACGACCACGTGTTGCTGGGCCTGTCCGGTGGTGTTGATTCTTCGGTCGTCGCGGCGCTGCTGCACAAGGCTATCGGCAAGCAATTGACCTGCGTGTTCGTCGACACCGGCCTGCTGCGCTGGCAGGAAGGCGACCAGGTAATGGCCACCATGGCCGAGAACATGGGCGTCAAGGTCATTCGAGTCAACGCCGCGGATCGCTATTTCAAGGCACTCGAAGGGGTGGCCGACCCGGAAACCAAGCGCAAGATCATCGGCGGCCTGTTCGTGGAAATCTTCGACGAGGAGTCCACCAAACTCACCGCCGGCGGCAGCGGCGAGGTGAAATGGCTGGCCCAGGGCACCATCTATCCCGACGTGATCGAGTCGGCCGGCAGCAAGACCGGCAAGGCCCACGTCATCAAGAGCCACCACAACGTGGGCGGCCTGCCGGCGCACATGAAGCTGAAGCTGGTCGAGCCGCTGCGCGAGCTGTTCAAGGACGAAGTGCGCCGCATCGGCGTGGAACTGGGCTTGCCACGCACGATGGTTTACCGCCATCCGTTCCCCGGCCCCGGCCTGGGCGTGCGCATCCTGGGCGAGGTGAAGCGCGAATACGCCGAATTGCTGGCCAAGGCCGATGCGATCTTCATCGACGAGCTGCGCAAGGCCGACCTGTATGACACCACCAGCCAGGCATTCGCCGTGTTCCTGCCGGTGAAATCGGTAGGCGTCGTAGGCGATGCGCGCGCGTACGAATGGGTGATCGCGCTGCGCGCGGTGGAAACCATCGACTTCATGACGGCCCACTGGGCGCATCTTCCGTACGATTTCCTTGGCACAGTTTCAAACAGGATTATCAATGAGTTGCGCGGTGTTTCTCGCGTCGTTTATGACATCAGCGGCAAGCCGCCTGCCACGATCGAATGGGAGTGACGGGCACTGGCTGGCAATGTCTAGCAACGGCAGGCATTTCGGCTGAGGGTAAAAGAACTTTCCGCTAAGCGATAGACTGTATGTAAACACAGTATTGCAAGGACGCGGAACATGCCTCATGTGGCGGCCAGGACGGCCAGCCGGGATCGGGATACTGGTCGTTACCAGAGCCACCGACCCGAGCAAACCCTTCTCTATCAGATCGTTGACGAGTATTACCCGGCATTCGCTGCGCTTATGGCAGAGCAGGGAAAGGAATTGCCGGGCTATGTGCAACGGGAATTTGAAGAATTTCTCCAATGCGGGCGGCTGGAGCATGGCTTTCTACGGGTTCGCTGCGAGTCTTGCCACGCCGAGCACCTGGTCGCTTTCAGCTGTAAGCGTCGCGGTTTCTGCCCGAGCTGTGGGGCGCGGCGGATGGCCGAAAGTGCCGCCTTGCTGGTTGATGAAGTACTGCCTGAACAACCCATGCGTCAGTGGGTGTTGAGCTTCCCGTTTCAGCTGCGTTTCCTGTTTGCCAGCCGGCCCGAGATCATGGGGTGGGTGCTGGGCATCGTTTACCGCGTCATTGCCACGCACCTGGTCAAGAAAGCGGGCCATACCCACCAAGTGGCCAAGACGGGCGCGGTCACCCTGATCCAGCGTTTTGGATCGGCGCTCAATCTGAATGTTCACTTCCACATGCTGTTTCTCGACGGTGTGTATGTCGAGCAATCCCACGGCTCAGCGCGTTTCCGCTGGGTCAAGGCGCCGACCAGCCCAGAGCTCACCCAGCTGACGCACACCATCGCCCACCGGGTGGGTCGCTATCTGGAACGGCAAGGCCTGCTGGAACGGGATGTCGAAAACAGCTATCTGGCCTCGGATGCGGTGGATGACGACCCGATGACACCCCTGCTGGGGCACTCGATCACTTACCGTATCGCTGTCGGTTCACAGGCGGGGCGAAAGGTGTTCACTTTGCAAACTCTGCCGACCAGTGGTGATCCGTTCGGTGACGGGATTGGCAAGGTAGCCGGGTCCAGCCTGCACGCCGGCGTGGCGGCCAGGGCCGATGAACGCAAGAAGCTCGAACGGCTGTGCCGGTACATCAGCCGCCCGGCGGTATCCGAGAAGCGGCTGTCGTTAACACGAGGCGGCAACGTGCGCTACCAGCTCAAGACGCCGTACCGGGACGGCACCACGCACGTCATTTTCGAACCATTGGATTTCATTGCAAGGCTGGCCGCCCTGGTACCGAAGCCCAGAGTCAACCTAACCCGCTTCCACGGGGTGTTCGCACCCAACAGTCGGCACCGGGCGTTGGTCACGCCGGCAAAACGGGGCAGGGGCAACAAGGTCAGGGTGGCTGATGAACCGGCAACACCAGCACAACGGCGAGCGTCGATGACATGGGCGCAACGGCTCAAGCGTGTTTTCAATATCGACATCGAGACCTGCAGCGGCTGCGGCGGCGCCATGAAAGTCATCGCCTGCATTGAAGACCCTATAGTGATCAAGCAGATCCTTGATCACCTGAAGCACAAAGCCGAAACCAGCGGGACCAGGGCGTTACCCGAAAGCCGGGCGCCACCGGCTGAGCTGCTCCTGGGTCTGTTTGACTGACGAGCCTGAAGGCCAACGATACCAATCAAAATGCTGCGTTCACAGCGCCGCGGCAGGGATCCGCCGTGCTGGTTGTCGGAAAAGGAGCCGCTAGTGGGAAAGAGGAGGGTAAATTTTCAGCGTTGCTGGCTCCCCGTCAGCCGGATTGGGTTGCATCGCAGGGGTGTCGAAAGAGTCAACTGCGGTCCAAAGCTGTTGGACTTGGGTGAAAAGGGCGTTTATTCTTCCTATACGTTGTCGGCAGCGGGCCAAAAAGGAATACGTCCATGCCCATCGAGGTGAAACCGGCTGTGAGCGCGGGTTCAAGCATATAGCCCGACAGGCGCGTATCCTTGCCGATCACGACACGATGGCGGTGGTCACCGCGACGAAAGACACGGCCAGCCGCCATGCCGACGCGCAAGGCGGTTTCCGCCGTCATCGCGCCTTCGTTGGCTTTGCCACGAATACCGTCTGTGCCGAAATATTTGCGCACCATAAGGTCGATTATCCTGTCGTCGGGTCGCCCTCAAAGGGGACATGCCTGCTGAACCGCGAATATAGAGAAATATCCCGAATGTGCAGTTAACGAATTCTTGCGGTTTCTTTCAGCGCCGCCAATACCGCCAGCCCGTCGCGCAAGGGGCGCGGCTCGTGTGTGCGGATGAAGTCAGCTCCACCTGCGGCGGCGGCAAGCTCTGCAGCGAGTGTCGCGGCCCCGACATCCCCCGGACCACGGCCTGTGAGCGCGCGCAGAAAGGATTTGCGCGAAACAGACAGAAGCACCGGCAAATCGAAGCGCAGCCGCAATTCATCGAACCGCGCCAGCACCGAGAGCGAGGTTTCGGGAGCAGCCCCCAGAAAAAACCCCATGCCGGGATCAAGGACAAGGCGGTTGCGTTTGATACCGGCACCCGTCAGCGCCGCGATGCGCGCGTCAAAGAACGCCGCAATGTGATCCATGATGTCGCCAGCGGGTGCCTCGCGCCGATCTGCCTGCCCGTCTTGCACCGAATGCATAACGACGAGTTTGGCAGATGATTTCGCCAATTGCGGATAGAACGCAGCGTCTGGAAAACCGCGAATATCATTGAGATAGGCCACACCACGCGACAAGGCATAGGCTTGCGTCGCGGGTTGATAACTGTCGAGCGAGACGGGAATGCCATCTGCCTTGAGCGCGTCCAGCACCGGCGCGATACGCGCGATTTCTGTGTCGGACGAAACAGGCGCGGCGTCGGGATTGCTGGATGCCGGACCGAGGTCGATCACATCTGCCCCCTCGGCCATCAGCTTACGCGCCTGCGCAATGGCTGCGTCTGGCGCCAGATACCGGCCTCCATCGGAGAAACTGTCCGAGGTTATGTTGACGATGCCGAAAATGATGAGCGATTTATTCATGGGGGCTTCTATAATAATAATAATCGAGCATGAGTCTCATACGGATGCTCGGGTCGAAAGGGAATCCCCAGGCGAGTAACCTGTTTGCGGTGATCCATTAGCTGCAGGAGCAGAAGAGCATACATCTGGAAGCAAAGCCAGGAAAGCGGCCTATGGAGCTGTGCGGCAGCGCTCAGTAGGCAATTTTTCAAAATATTGTTAAGCCTTTTCTGAGCATGGTATTTTTCATGGTATTACCAATTAGCAGGAAAATAAGCCATTGAATATAAAAGATAAAAATGTCTTGTTTACAATAGAGTGGGAATAGGAAAATCAGTCACTTGCGCGCGTCCGAGGAGGCCGGCAACTTGCCGGCTTTCTCATGTATGAACCACAATGCATTGAAATGACTGACGAAAACCCTGAAACCTCGAGTGCCTTCTCGGCAGCCGACGCCCGCTATATGCGGCATGCGTTGCAGCTGGCGGCGCATGCCCGCGACGCGGAGGGCGAGGTACCGGTAGGTGCGGTGCTGGTGCAGGGCGAGGAGGTCGTCGGCCTGGGCTGGAATCGCAACATCACCCTGCACGATCCGACCGCCCACGCCGAGGTGATGGCAATGCGCGCGGCCGGCGAAAAGCTGGCCAACCATCGCCTGACCGGCGCCACGCTGTACGTCACCCTCGAACCGTGCGCGATGTGCGCGATGGCGATGATCCACGCCCGACTTGGCCGTGTGGTCTATGCCGCCGCCGATTCCAAGACCGGTGCCGCCGGCAGCATGTTCGATACCCTGGTGGACGCTCGCCACAATCATCGCATCGAGGTGGCCGGCGGCCTGCTGGCCGGGGAGTCTGCCAGCATGTTGCGCGAGTTCTTCCGCGCCCGGCGCTGAACGTCAGTCAGCGGCGACGGTCGCCAGGGTTCCGTCGACGGGCGTGTCGGCGCGGCTGTCGAGCAACTGCAGCGGCATGCCCCACGGCGACACGAAATCAAGCACCATGCGGCCAGACAGCGGACCCGATGTCAGGCGGCGGGGAAATACGTCCACCGTGGCACCCTCGCGCTCCAGCCATTCACGGTCGTGCAGCACGTCATTGGAAACGAACCGAAGTGGCTGGTCAGCCGCGCCCGACGTCGTGGACACGCCGTGGTTGTCGACCAGTTCGACGATGGAGCCCGTGTCGCAGGACAGCAAACGGGTGGTTGCCGGCCTGGTCGTGGCTGACGGGGTGTCCGAACCGAGCACGCGGCAATCCAGTACGTCCTGGAAAAACGCCACGGCCTGCGGCAGGTCGGGCACGCCGACCCTGGCGTAGCCCGCGCCGTACAACGTAGCCGCGCGGGCGCCCAAGGAGGCCGTTGCCAGCAGGGCGAGAACGAAAAACGACAAGGTATGCAGCAACCGGTAAGACAGTGATTTGCGCATGGCGCGACACTCGAATGTGCTGAGGATGGCTACATGGGCACAGGCGGGAGCCGTCAAAACCCCGCGACGCACGACTACTGCGTTTCCCTGAGCGAACAATCACTCATCGCTGGCATTGTTTCCTGGATGAAACAAAGTGATCGCTTATGCGCTATTTATCTGAAGCGCCGCCAGCCCAATGCTGTGGTTACGCAAGCAGACTGGCGCGTATTGCCTGAGCCTGGTTGCGACCTCAACCACGCCAGGGATACCCGCATGAAACGCCACCTCAACCCGCTGTTGCAGAAAATACACAGCCGATTCGAAGCCCCACACGCAGCACGACGCAGCACGACGCCGCTTGGCACGCCCACCGCTACGGACCTGCGAGCCGAAGATGGCTACGACTGGTTGCGCCAGATAAAACCCTTGCAGCGCGAGCCACTTCGCACCGCGCCCAAAGCCGTGAGCAGGCCAATGGCGTGAGTTCCACGCACGAACCGGTTACTGCCGGGTTTGTCCGTGCACACAGATTCAAGAGATTTCGTTCCGAAAATCGCGACGACGGGTGCGGCTTTCCCGACCCCGCCAGCTGAGCGGGCTACGCTCAGCTGGCGGGGGGCGGTTGCCTCCAAGTAAATGCCATTACGGCCAGGGACAATGTCCTGCGCGCAGGCCATTCGCTCAGGCCGCTGCTCCTTGGCCAGCCCTGGCACCCTCGTTTCGTCCGACGTTCATGGGCCTTTCGTCGCCGCATGGGTCAGTTGATTGGACGTTCTGGCCGCTTGGTCGCATGCCGGTTGCCAGCGACTGGCGAGGCCGACAACCTCAGGGGATCGGGCCCGGTCCAGGCAGAACATCCACGGTGGCCCATTCCGTTTGTCTGCTGCCAGAAGGTGCCGCGATGCGCATGCCCATGCTTTTGCTCCTGCTGATCCTGTCGGCGACCGTTCGCGCGGCCGAACCGGCGGATTTCATCGGGCTGTGGGGCAACGAGACGCTGTCCGGGCCGCTGCTGTCCGGCGAACTTGTCGTGGATGGGCGGCAAACGCCGTGGCAGGCCAGCGTGGCCGGCATGTCGGCGACGGTCGAGCGTGATGGCGACAGGGTGCGCTTTGCGATGCCGGGCGGGCAGGGACAGTTTCGTGGCCGCATGGTGGGTGGCGACATCGAGGGGTTCTGGATCCAGCCGCCGGGGCAGGGGCTGGCCAGCGCTTACGCGACGCCGGTAGCGTTGACGCACGGCGAGGGCCGGGTGTGGATGGCGCAGGTTGCAACCGCTGCAGGGCCGGATCACCCAGTACCTGAGCATCCGGCGCAGCGAGGACGGTGTGCTGAGCGCCTTCCTGGTCAATCCCGAATACAACCTGGGCCGCGGGATCAGCTACGACGTGGCCTTGCAGGGCGACGCGGTCGTGTTGACCAAGCCCAAGCACAAGGGCTGGGCTCTCAACGGGCGCTTCGACGACGAGACCGGGCAGTTGCACATCGATTGGCAGGGCATTGGCGTGTTCGCCTTCACGCGTCGCGATCGCGACAGTGCGATCGGCTATTACGCCAACACGCCGGCAGGCTCGCAGCGCGCTTATCGCGTACCCGTCGCCGCCGGGGATGGCTGGGCCACGGCGTCGCTGGGCGACGTGGGCGTGCGGGTGGCTCCGATGTTGGAGTTGCAACAGCGGATCGAGAGCAGCGACATCCCCGGCCCGGGCGATCCGCAGGTGCATGGCATGTTGGTGGCGCGGCACGGCAAGCTGGTGTTCGAAACCTATTTGCACGGCTATTCGCGCGAGCAGGCCCACGACACGCGCTCGGCAGGGAAATCGTTCGCCTCCCTGCTGGTGAGCATGGCCATCGAGCATGGCGCCAAGATTTCCGCGCAGACGCCGGTGCTTTCGCTGTTGGCGCCGGACAAGCCGATCGAGCACATGGACCGTGACAAGCGCGCGATCACGGTCGGCGACCTGATGTCGATGCGCTCCGGGCTGGCGTGCGACGTGCGATCCGCTCAGTGGCTGGCTGTCCGACCGCATCGGTCGCAAACCGGTGATGGTGGTGCCGTGGGTGGTGTTGCTGCTGGCGATCTTTCCCGCGTTCTGGTTGCTGGGGCGCGAGCGTTCCGGTATCGCGCTGTTCGGCATTACCGCGGTGCTGACGATCGCCTCGACGCTGTCCACCGGCACCGTGCTGGTGGCGGTGACCGAATCGTTGCCGGCGCACGTGCGCTCCGGCGGGCTGGGGATGATCTATGCCGTGGCGACCTCGGTGTTCGGCGGCTCCACCCAGTTCGTGGTGGCATGGCTCACGCAGCTGACCGGTAGTCCACTGGCGCCGGCCTGGTACATGATCGGTGCGGTAGCGGTGGGGCTGCTGGCGATCACCCAGGTGCCGGAGACGGCACCGGTGAAGCTGGCCCGGATCATTCCGCCCGCGCAGGCCAAGGCTGCGCGGGTGATGTAGATGCCAAACACAGGCAGGTCCGGTTGGCTCAAGCACCGGCAGAGGAGATCCGGGTTACCGCTGGAAGGGGGCCATGCCGAGAATCTGGCCAACGTGGGCGGACTTCTTTTCATCTTCGCCCTGAGCCCGTATGTTGATTCGCCGCGGCAATGAAGCCCGATTTCAATCCACTGACGGCCTCCGGTACGCGGGCGGAAAACGCCGCCCTTGCCATCAGAACCGCAGCCTCGCGGCAGAGGCGATCGAAGCGCCTGCATGCAAATGCCACCTGACGATTCATGCATGCCGGCTACCCAATGGAGGGCGTCATGGCCAAGTATCTGGTTTCATTCCCGAGCGCTGCGATGGTGGTGCCGGACGGGGAGTGGGCGGCGGTTGAGCGTGATTCGCATGCCGTCATTGAAGAGGCGAAAGCCGCCGGCGTCTATGTTTTCGCGGGCGGCATAGATGAGGGCGTGCCACCCGTGCTCGTCTCGGCCAATGGGCCATTCAACGAGGGCGGCTATCCATGGGCGCCTCCACTCAACGGAGGCTTCGCGGTGCTAGAACTGCCTTCGCGTGAAGAGGCGGTTGCGTGGGCGGCACGCCTCGCCAAGGCGTGCCGCTGCGATCAGGAGCTTCGCGTGTTCGGGTTCGACCCGCTTTCCTGAGCTGGCGCAGAGATGACAGGCGTGGTGTCCGCCTCCATCGCACGATGGTGTTGGTCGCTGCCACAGCCGCCTTCGGCGGCGGACCGTTGGAGAAGATCGGGCGGGAACCACTGCCGGGCGTACGCAGCCATCGGCTGTTTCGGATATCTCACGCTGGCTTGTGCACGAACAGCTGTTTCCCGCTCCGCTGCCTTCGGATTCCTCGAGCGGCGGCCGGGTGCATCGTCTTCAATAACTCTTGCCGCGTGCCGACACCGGCCAGACCACCTCGACCTTGCCGTTGCGCACGCCGACGTACCAGTCGTGGAGGTTGCAGGTGGGGTCGCAGTGGCCGGGAATGAGTTTCAGCTTGTCGTTAATGCGCAGGACGTCGCGTTTGTCTTCGATCACGCCGTGTTCGTCCGAGGCGCTGGTGTAAGTCACGTCGTCGCGGCCGTGGATGACGGGCAGGCCGCTGTCCAGCGATTGTGCCTTGAGCCCGGCGTCGCAGACGGCCTGGCCGGGTCTGGCGTTGCTCATCACCGAGGTCAGGATGAACAACGCGTTCTCCCATTCGGTCTGGTCGATGCGGTTTCCCTGCGCGTCCCTGATGCGCCCGTAATCGGCATCCATGAAGGCGTAGCTGCCGCATTGCAGCTCGTTGTAGACGCCGGACGTGGATTCGAAGCGGTACGAGCCGGTGCCGCCGCCGGAAACTAGTTCGGGTGGCAGTCCGGCGGTTTGCAGGCATCGCTCCAGCAATAGTGCTCACGGCGCTTTTCGCATTTCATCCGCTGCATGGCGTCATGGTGGCGGCGACAAGAGACTATACGAAGACGCTCTTCGTCTTCTCGACCTTTGCTTGCCTGTTATGGCTCGTCACGCACAGGTTTTCGTCGCTCCGCGCCTATCTCGCTTCATGCTTGGGCCTTGGGGCCTTCTTGGGAATTGGCGTCAGCTTCCGGCAAGACATGCTAACAACTAGCATCTTAGCCACAGCGGTCATCGCCCTGATCCCGCCACTGTTCGTGAAGTCGGCCAAAAATAACCAGCACCAAATTACGTGGAAAATCTCCCTTCGAGGCGCCATCGCGTTGGCATTCGGCACACTACTATTTGTCGCCCCTCTGTATGCCTTCGTCCCTGTCGATCATGGAAACGAGGCGCACTTCATGATCCTTGGCCTTTCTCAAGCGGCCTTCGAGCGAACCGGCCAAAGCACTGGCGACTTCATCCTGAATG
>SMEK01000554.1_pt1 | contig 14552 bp, 15 predicted proteins | sample 2456371 | NCBI WGS metagenome assembly SMEK01 (sample SAMN10132590, study PRJNA489261) | soil metagenome | isolation source: day1 antibiotic-loamy sand soil ammended with composted manure from dairy... | place: USA | collected 2015-04-01
TATTTGGATCAATAATAAAATTTTGTCCCAAACTTTTTTTAAAGGAGAATCCGTATTGATTTAATATTTCTTTTGTTCGTACTGGCGTTGCTATGTCTTTATACATTTTGTTCCTCCTGATCAATTTGCGCTATCGCTTGTGAAAATTGCTCAAAAGTGATTTGAAACATGATTAATCGCTTATGCAGTTGTTTTCCATTTGTCAACCCAATATTTAGTATTTCGCCTAACCGAATTCTGCGATTCTTTGCTAGCGGATGGCCAATGAGGCGGGCACTCATTAAATCCCCAATGGTTATCTCTTCTTTTAAAGGCTTTTCTGTAATGGGTGTATATACATTTTTTAATGCTTGACGTATATCATCATCACTTGCATGTTCAATTCCAAGACCTTTTCCGTTTTTAGCTATACATTTTTCTTTTGAAAGAAAGGCATGTTTTACTCCTGGAATACGCTCCTCGATAATTGCTCGAATTCTTCTACCTGGATAATCAGGATCTGTGAATACAATAACCCCACGTTTTTCGTGAGCATGCTGAATGCGGAGTAATGTTTCTTCAGAAATAGCAGAACCATTAGTTTCGATTGTATCTGCTTTTACTGCTCTTTGAATAGCAATAGTATCATCTTTACCTTCGACAACGATGATTTCTTTAATTTCCAACTTTGTTCCTCTCTTCTACTTTTATCTTGGACAATTGTACAAAACATCAACATTTTTCACAAGAAATGTTCGTTTAAGATTACTGCTCTTCTGCAATTTTAAAAAAAATAAGGCTTTCCCGTTTTTTAAAAACAGGAAAGCTCAATAAAATTTAGTCTAATACTTTAATTCGTACTTTTTTACGACCCCATTGAATAGCTTCTTGCTTTGATTGTACAAGTACGTCAATTTTATTTCCTTTAATCGCACCGCCAGTATCACCCGCAATAGCATATCCATATCCCTCAACCCAAACTTTTGAACCTAAAGGAATTACATTTGGGTCTACTGCAATTACTTTTAAGTTCGGATTGCTACGCAAATTAATTCCTGCAGCGGATGTACCGGAACAACCATCACAGTATGGAGTGTATGCAGTAGCAGTTACATAAAACTCTTTCCCACTTTCGCTTGTACCACGAGATACTTTAGCTGTTACTACTTTAGTTCCCACCGCTACCACTTTTGCTTTAGGTTTTTCGATAATTTGTTCATTCTTTAAAACCTTTTTGACTACTTTTCCATTTTCTTTCGTAATTTCATATGTTCTTGATACTTTTCCTTTTTTTCCTTGTGAAATTACTTTTTCTCTGCCTTTCAACAACGAAGAATCTGATCTTGTTTCTACTGGATAGTTAATTTCTTCCTCCACTACATCGGTAACTTTTTCTACGCGAACAATCGTGACTTCGTCGTTTGGTTTTAGCTTATCACTTAATTTTTTTTCGACACGATCTAGTTCATTTAGTGTTATCTTTTGTTGCTTTAAAAAGTTAGCGACCGTAGTGGAAGTGGACCACACTTGCTTCATTTCAGTTCCATCAACAAGTGTTACCTGAAACGCTTTATTAATTTTAATTTGATTTTCATCACCTAAATCTTCATCCAAAGGAATAGAAACTTCATCGTATTCGGCTACTTGAATGTTTGCTTCACTCAAAATATTTTTGACTTTCGTTTCGGTTGTCCAAATCTCTTGTTCTTTTTCATCGATAATAATTGTTACTTGTTTTGCTTGAATCCACTCAATCTCCATTCCCGATGTAATTTTGGCATCAAGTGAATAAGATAATTTATCATGCATCGATATTTCAATATTTTCATCTTTCAATAATTCTTCAACAGTTTTTGCATGAGTTAATATTTTAATTTCTTCACCATTTGCATGTATTGTCACAGGCTTTTTTGTTCCTTGATACAAAACAAAGGAAATAACTGCCACAAACAATACCATAAACAAAATGGTGACCACTGATTGTTTATACTTGATCCCAAACAAAATTTTCCTTATGGGATTACTTGACATTTAAAAACGCCTCCTTAACACTCGTTGGATTATACGGGCAACTTCTAATTATGTCAACTAAAAAATTTTTTAGTTTAGTATTTTAGTAACTTTAAACCCTATTAATCTGCAGTATTGGAGGCTTTTTTAAAATTTATACATTTAGCTTAAAAATCTTGATTGCATTTTCAGTCGTTGCCTTCGCAACTTCTTCAACCGACATCTCTTTTAACCGAGCAATTTCTTCTGCAACTAACGGTACAAAAGAAGGTTCATTTCTTTTTCCTCGATATGGATGCGGTGCTAAATAAGGTGCATCTGTTTCGATTAATAGATGCTCCAATGCAATTTCTTTCGCCACCATTTTCGGCAAGCGGGCATTTTTAAATGTAACAGGCCCACCTAAACTAATCATAAAATTCATTTTGATGCATTCCAGTGCCGTTTCGACGCTTCCACTAAAACAATGCATGATGCCACCGACCGTTTGAGCGTTTTCTTCCTTCAAAATTCTTACAACATCCCCCGTTGCATCACGATTGTGAATAATGATTGGAAGATTAACTTTTTGCGCCAAACGAATTTGTTGTCGAAATAGTTCTTGCTGTACTTCTTTCGGTGACTTATCCCAATAATAATCCAATCCCGTTTCACCAATGCCAACGACTTTAGGGTGATGGGTCAACTCTTCAATCCATGCTAAATCTTTTTCTGTGCAATCGATTGCGTCTACTGGATGCCAACCAATTACTGCATATATAAATTCATATTCCTCTATGAGTTTTATTGCTCGCTCGATCGTTATTCGATCAAAGCCAACAACAATCATTTTTTCAACTTTTGCAGCTCGTGCTCTATCAATTACTTCTTGTAAATCTTCTTGAAATTGATCTGCATTTAAATGAACATGTGTGTCAATAAACATTTTGATTACACCTACCGTCTATTTTATTGCTAACGAACATTACTGACTTAACAAAAAGATTACAATTCGATTACAAGAACCCAATCTTATGACATTTACCTTATTCCTTCGTAATAAATATAGTCTATTCATACTAAAAGGTTTTCATTTAATTCCAATTAACCACCAAAATCGTTATGTTAATATAATTAATTAAAATGAGTTTTGAACAAAAATGCCTGTTGAATCATTTCATCAACAGGCTAATCACATTATTTTACTTTCGCACCATTTTCCAAAGCAGAATCTACTGTCGCAATTTTTAACACACCATCATGAGAACCAGCTAAAATCATACCTTGAGACAACTCGCCACGAAGCTTAACTGGTTTTAAATTGGCCACAACAATTACTTTTTGACCAATTAATTCTTCAGGTTTATAATGCTCAGCAATTCCTGAAACTACTTGACGTTGTTCATAGCCTAAATCCACTTGAAGTTTAAGTAGTTTATCGGTTTTCGGAACTGGTTCACATGCTGTAACAGTACCTACTCTTAAATCGAGTTTTAGGAAATCTTCAATTGTGATTTCCGGCACTTCAGGAGCTTCTATTGGCTTTTTCGTTTCTTCCTCTTGAGGTGTTTTTACAGAAGCTCGCATCTGCTCACGAATATATTCTATTTCTACTTCAGCGTCCAATCTTGGGAAAATTGGTACTCCTTTTTCTACCACTTTTGTGTTTTCTGGTATAACATTTCCGAACTCTTCAATCGTTTCCCAAGCCAATAATTTTTCATCTAAACCAAGTTGTTCCATTATGCGTTTTGGTGTTTGTGTCATAAACGGTTGTAACATTACTGCAATATGACGTAAACTTTCGGCCAAATTATACATTACTTGACCTAATTTGCCATGGTTTTCGTCATTTTTTGCCAACACCCAAGGCTCTGTTTCATCAATGTATTTATTTGTTCTTGAAATAAATGACCACAATTCTGCTAATACAACACTAAACTGCATTTTATCCATGTTGGCTTCATATGCAGCTTTTGTTTCTTTTGCGTGAGTTTTTAATGATGCATCAAATTCTGTTTCTTCTAAACCTTTTGTTGGTATGATTCCATCAAAATATTTATTAATCATTGAAACCGTACGATTCAATAAATTACCTAAATCATTTGCTAAATCATAGTTTGTCCGCTCTACAAATGATTCTGGAGAAAATACGCCGTCTGCCCCAAATGGTAATTCGCGAAGTAAGAAGTAACGCGTTGCATCCAATCCGTAACGATCAATTAACATTTCCGGATAAACAACATTCCCCTTCGATTTCGACATTTTTCCATCCTTCATCATAATGAAACCGTGGGCAAATACTTTTTTCGGAAGCGGTAATCCCAATGCCATTAGGAAGATCGGCCAATAAATAGTATGGAAACGAACAATATCTTTTCCTACGACATGAACATCGGCTGGCCAATACTTATTGAATAATTCTTCATTATCCGAACCATATCCAAGAGCAGTAATGTAGTTTGTTAGCGCATCTACCCAAACATAAATGACATGTTTAGGATCTCCTGGTACTTTAATTCCCCAATCAAAGGAAGTTCTTGAAACAGAAAGATCCTCTAATCCCGGTTTAATGAAGTTATTAATCATCTCATTTTTTCGTGATTCCGGTTCAATAAACTCTAGGTTTTCTTCATAATATTGAAGTAAACGATCAGCATATTTTTGCATATTAAAGAAATAGGATTCTTCTTTCAACTTTTGAACAGGGCGTCCACAATCTGGACAATTGCCTTCAATTAGCTGAGTTTCTGTAAAGAAAGATTCGCAAGGAGTACAATACCAACCTTCATATTCTCCTTTATAAATATCTCCGTTGTCTAAAAACTTTTTAAAGATTTTCTCAACACTTTTTACATGACGTTCTTGTGTGGTTTGGATAAAATCATCATAAGAGATATCCATTTTCTCCCACAATTCTTTTGCTGCTTTAGCAATTTCATTCACATATTCTTGCGGATGTTTTCCAACTTCTTGGGCTTTTTGTTGAATTTTTTGTCCATGCTCATCCATTCCTGTTAAGAAACGAACATCATATCCGCGCAATCTTTTATATCGTGCCATAGCATCAGATGCCACAGTTGTATATGCTGTACCAATATGAAATTTTCCGCTTGGATAATATATTGGTGTTGTTATATAAAACGTTTTCTTCTCACTCACCTAAACTGCCTCCATTGTCAACTATATATAGTATTTATTGTAACGATTAACTATTTCTGTTTCAACGCTAACATATTATACTAAAGTTTTGACGAATTTTACTAATTCAATCAATTAAAAAATTAATGGAACTTTTTGTCTAAATACTACGTTTTATAATAATATTCTTTAACGATTAATACTTTTTTAATAAAAAAAACGAATTTTTATAAATTCTTTTATTAAATCTCAAAACTTCAATGCTAATTTATTGACGTTTATTCCTTTTATTGGTATTATTCTAGACAGACAAAGAATAAATGTCGAATTTTGGCGAATACGAGATTTATTCTAAAATTATGACTCATTTATAGGAGGAAAACATTGTCATGAAATCTACAGGTATTGTTCGTAAAGTTGATGAGTTAGGTCGTGTAGTGATTCCAATTGAGCTTCGACGCACACTTGGCATCAATGAAAAAGATGCACTAGAAATCTACGTAGACGATGATAAAATCATCCTCAAAAAATACATGCCTAACATGACTTGCGCTATTACTGGAGAAGTTTCAGATCAAAATTTCCGCTTAGCTGGAGGAAAATTAATTTTAAGTCCAGAAGGTGCCGAAATTTTACTGAAAGAAATTCAACAACAGTTAAACAAATAAGTTGAATATGGGGACGTGTCTGATAAGGCAAATCGCTCCTCATACGACACTAGTGCATTTTTATCTATCAGAGGAACATAACTTCGATTTTCGAAGAGGGTTGGCTGTCTAGATAGTTTCTAGACAGCCCTTCTTTTTTATAAATGATATTGCTGATAAACCTCCCTTTTTGGAAGACCTCTTAATTTAGCCACTTCTTTAATTGCCTCTTTTGAAGAAAGTTGTTTTTCTCTCATTAGTAAATCTACGTGTTCTTGAATCGTCATGTTTGTCCAATAAGCATCTTCATTGTTTTCTTCCACTTCATTTTGCGATCCTTCAATAACGATACAAAATTCCCCTCTCACTTCATTCTCTTCTGTCCATTGAATTGCTTCTTCTACAGTACCACGTAAAAACTCTTCAAATTTTTTTGTTAACTCTCGTGCTAAAACAATTTTCCGATTGCCTAACTCGGCTGCTAAATCTTTTAATGTATCTTTTAGACGATGGGGTGCTTCATAAAAGATTAATGTTTCTTTTCGATTTTTGAGATTAGATAACTGTTTTTTTCGTTCTTTTTTGTTGCGATTTAAAAAACCGAAAAAGTAAAATGGTTGAGGCGTTAAACCAGATGCAATTAAAGCTGACATGGCTGCATTGGCACCTGGTATAGGAACTACTGCAAAATCTTCCTCAATCGCTTTTTGAGCAATATCAGCACCGGGGTCAGATATGCAAGGCATCCCCGCATCACTTACTAATGCTACTGATTTCCCATCTCTTAACCACTGCAATATTTTTTCTCCTGCTTGTTCTTGATTATGTTCATGATAGCTAACTAACGGTGTCGTAATGTCGTAATAATGACAAAGTTTTTTCGTATTTCTTGTGTCTTCTGCCGCAATGATGTCCACTTCTTTTAAAATGCGCAATGCCCTGATTGTAATGTCTTCTAAATTTCCAATGGGCGTCGCAACTAAATATAAACAACTGCTTTGTTCATACATGCTACTTTTTTGAGATTTCATTTTTTACATCTCCCAATATATTTCAATTTTTCGCTACGTTTTAATTGTTTAAAGGCGTATTCAGCTCTCATTGCTTGCTCTTTTGTTTCATAAATTTCATAATATATGCATTTTACCGGCCGCTTTCCTCTCGTATATTTTGCTCCTTTGCCCGCATTATGCTGATTCACTCTTCGTTCTAAATCATTCGTATATCCCGCATAAAAAGATGAATCGGCACATTCCAAGACGTAAAAATAATGTTTATCCTTTTCCACCATATAAGATTTCACTCATTTCAGCTGTATACTGATTGTTGTCATCATATACATACAGAGGAGGCAAAATTTTTAAATCCGGCTTGCCATCTTTGATTCCCTCAATCAACAACATATTTGCTTCTTTCCCCATTTTCGGATAGATAAAGCGAATTCGTTTCGGTTCTAAACGATGTTTCCGCATAGAAGTAATAATATCAAGTAATCTCCCCGGTCTATGTACAAAGGCTGCCTTTCCGCCTTGTTTCAGCAACCTGCTTGCCGCATGAATTGCCTCATCCAATGTAAGCAATACTTCATGGCGGGCAATCGTATAGTGCTCGTTTAAGTTTTTATCGCTTGATTCAATATCTAAAAAATACGGTGGATTACATGTCACAGCATCATATTTTTCAATGCCGAGTAGCGGAGGAATGTCCTTTACATCACCATGAACCATTTGAAGTTGATTTTCTAATCTATTGTATTGAATACTTCTTACTGCCATATCATACAGCCGCTCTTGAATTTCCACTCCAATAATCTTTGCTTTTGTGCGAGTGCTTAAAAATAAAGGAATAACACCATTTCCTGAACATAAATCAACAATTTGTCCCTTTGAAATAGGAATGTTAACAAACTTCGCTAATAAAACGGCATCTAAAGAAAAAGAGAAAACGGAAGGACTTTGAATAATTCGTAAATCCTCTGCTAATAAATAATCTAACCGTTCATCATCCTTTAACCAATCTTCCACACTTACACACTCCTCATGAAAATAAAAGACTGTACCCAATTCGGGTATCAGCCTTTACATTAACCATTTTTATTAAAAAACGATAGACAAAACAAGCAGTCTTCACCCTTGCGGGAACTTCCGAAATGTACATTGCATACGTGAAACCCTTCTTGATATAGTCGAGCTAAATTATCATATCCTTCCCCAATATCTAAATAGCTTTTCTTTTCACCTTGTTCAGAAGTTCCTTCTGCTGCTTTCGAAAGTTCTTCTAGTCGTCTTCTTAAATGAAAGTTTTCTGTTTGAAGTGACTGATGTTCTTCTACCATATGTGCAACAAATTTTTTTAACTCGTTAAACTGCTGTTGTAACGTTTCTAGTTGCTGTTCAAATTCCATTATAGAATCCAAAAAATTACGGTCCCTCAACCAAGCCACCCCATTAGTTTTAATCTATATCAGATTCTTTTCACACTCGAGTATTTCCTCCAGCGTATATTCAACGGTGCGTTCAAGCTCTTCTAAATATACTTGAATGACTCTTTCTAGCACATTGATTCCAACGACTGTTCCAATCCCATCAGGAGTAATAGTTGTCTCGCCAATATCAGGCATTCCATCTTTCGCTGTTTCGTAATCGTCATTTTCATATTTTAAACAGCACATAAGACGACCACATAATCCTGAAATTTTTGTCGGATTTAATGATAAATTTTGATCTTTCGCCATTTTAATTGAGACCGGATCAAAATCTCCTAGAAATGTTGAACAGCAGAGCATTCGACCACAAGGACCAATACCTCCAAGAAGCTTAGCTTCATCCCTTACACCGATTTGGCGAAGTTCGATACGAGTTCGGAAAATCGCAGCTAAATCTTTCACTAATTCACGGAAATCGACTCTTCCCTCTGCTGTAAAATAAAAAATCACTTTATTTCGATCGAATGTATATTCAACATCAACAAGTTTCATCTCCAGTTGATGTTCAGCAATTTTTACATTCGCTATATCAAAAGCTCGTCTTGCTTCAGCTTTGTTTTCTTCCACTTGGATTTTATCTCGCTCTGTAGCAGGACGTAAAACTTGCTTTAAAGGCAAAACAACATCATTTTCACCAACTTGTCTCATTGGAACAACAATTTTTCCATATTCGACACCTCGAGCTGTCTCAACAATGACATATTGGTCTTTTTCAAGTTGATATTCTCCAGGGTCGAAATAATATATTTTACCCGCCCGTTTAAAGCGGACACCTACCACATTATACAAAGGAATACCCCTCCTGCAATTTCAGCATAAGCTGTTCCATTAAAAGCGTGCGATTCATATTACGACCTACATTTTGTCTTGCTTGTAATATTGCTTGCATTTGATTCGACAATTGTTCGAAAGTAGAAGTTAATGCAATTTCCTTCCATGTATCTACCATATCTGGATAGGTACAAGAACTTTCAGGGTTTGCCTTTATAGCTACAATATCACGATAAGCTAACAGAAGTAAATCAAGACTGAGTTCAAAATCACTTTTATCTTTTACATTTGGAAGCCATTCATCATATACAATTAGCATGGCTTCATTGACATTTTTTCTAACAGTCTCAACTAATTTTAACACTGTTTTTCTCGCTAGTGCAAACTGCTCATCTTGTGCTAAAGCAAGACCTTTTTCAAGACTATTTGTCACTTGACTGACAGTTGATGCCATGGAAAACGTTAACCCTTGCTGTTGTAATTGTTGGACTAAAAAGTCTTTAGGAATACTTGAAAATTTAATATGCTGACAACGTGATTGAATCGTTGGCAATATCGATTGATATTGCTCCGTTAAGAGTATTGCTGTCACTAATCCATCTGGTTCTTCTAAAAATTTTAATAATGTATTACTTGCAGCATTATTCATTTTATCTGCATGATGAACTACATAAATTTTTCTGCCTTCTTCCATACCTGTTTTTGTCATATTTGATATTAAATCACGAATTTGTTCAACTTTAATAAATTGACCATCAGGTTCTATTTGCAAAACATTGGGATGATTGCCTGATTCTATGCGTTTACAATTTCTGCATGTTTCACATGGAACATTTTTCGACGGACTTTGACATAACATTAATTTAACAAAAAACTTCATTACTTCTTTTTTGCCTGTTCCTCTTTCGCCTTCAAAAATATAAGCATGTGCAATACGTCCCTTTTCAAAAATCATTTGTAATTGTTTTATGACGATTGGTTGCAGCTTCATTAGCTCATCCACTGTATCAAGCATTTCTTTTCACCTTTTCTTTGATCAGGTTGACTTCCTTCATTTTCTTTAGAAAAAATCCCGTGTCTATCACCATGGTAAAAGACACGGGTTTTACATATATAAATTAATTAACAAACCTTTTATTTCGCCAATTTTATCAAGCAAATCAATCGTTTCTTTTTCTTCATCTAATAAATCTTGAGCTAGTTCAACTAAACGTTCATCAATTTTCTTAATAATTTTAAGTCTTCTACCTTCACCAAATCGATTCCAAGTGTGAGACTGTTTTAGTTCAAGGCCATATTCAACAGCTTCTTGTAAAAATCGCCTCACAAGCATCTTAAATCTCGCTAAATCTCGCAAGTTTCTTGACCTTGCTACTCGATCACCTGCAGCGGAAATATCTCCTAGCAATCGAGTTAATTGCTCACTTTGCAGTTTCTGTCCTTGCTTCACAACCAATTCTCCAAAGCGTTGATTTGCCTCATTTGGTTGCTTCATTTCATGTATATTTGTTTTGATTCCAACTCGTAAATCTTGATTAATTTTCACTTCATTCAGCCCTCGCTCACTTTTTCATGGGATTTGGCAAAGTATAAGCTGTTAAAAGTGGTGATATTCTTCGATCGGTAAAACAAATACCGTTGCACCACCAACTTCCACCTCAACCGGATACGGAATATAGGTATCTGCATTTCCTCCAAGAGGTGAAACAGGAGTGACCATTTGTTCCCTTGCCCGACAATTATCTCGAATAATGTCTAATACCTTGGAAACATCTTGATCGTCTACACCAATTAGAAAAGTAGTGTTCCCTGAGCGCAAGAATCCTCCTGTACTCGCTAACTTAGTCGCACGAAAATTTTGCTTCATTAAGGCATTAGACAGTCGGTTACTATCTTGGTCTTGAATGACCGCAATTACTAATTTCATACGCATTCACTCCTAACTTGCGTGTTTTTATTATACCATACATTACATGTTCACTTCATTTCCTTGTTCTTATGACAAGAATAAATAAATAACTTTTTAGCAGTTAAGAATATTTATGATTAAAATATGGAAATTTATATTATTTTATTGAAGATTCCTTTTTATCATTACAAAATACCTTTATTAACAAAGTAAATCCAATTCTCTATTACTCTTACCCAAAAAAGTTTATTCTACACAAAGGGCTATATCACCATCATCCTTATGCAGTTATTTTACGCAAAATAAAAGGAATGCGTTCTTTTCATTAGAATGCATTCCTTTTGGTTGTATGAAATTGGTTTTGAAAAACATTAGAGAACTCGAAATCATTAACTTTTGTCTTTTAAGAATGGTAATACAATATTTATTACCTCTTCTAGTACTACTTCAATTTCATTTTCTGCATTAATGGCCTTTATTCTTTCTGGAAACTGTTTAAGTAGTTTCAAATAACCTTCTCTTACTTTTGAATGAAATTCCAATGATTCTAAATCTAATCGGTTGACTTCTCGTTCACCATCTTTTTGTATTCTTGAAAGTCCAATTGTTGGTGATACATCTAAATATAACGTTAAATCAGGGAAAAAATCACCGATAGCAAATTGATTGATGGTATATACTTCTTCTATCCCCAATCCTCTTGCATATCCCTGATAAGTAAGGCTACTATCAATGTAGCGGTCGCATAATACAATCGTTCCTTTTTCCAACTCAGGTATGATTTTCTCAACTAAGTGCTGCCTTCTTGCGGCAGCATATAAAAGCGCCTCTGTCTTTGCATCCATATTTACATTCTTTTTGTCTAAAATTACATTTCGAATTTGTTCTGCTATTTCAATTCCGCCAGGCTCTCTCGTACAAACTACGGAATACCCCTGTTGAATTAAATATTCTGCCAATTGTTTAAGAATTGTACTCTTACCTGAGCCTTCTCCACCTTCAAAACTGATTAAATAACCCACAAGTCTGTTCCTCCATCCAGTTTACTCTTTGTTTATTTATAGACGCATATCAGCTTTTCTTCAAGTTGATGATTCCCTTGGAAAGATGCTCCGACCGCTAATAGTTCTTCCAATTGACTGAGCTTCGAAACAGTAATTTTTTCTCCAGGAATGAGTAAAGGGATACCTGGTGGATATGGTATCACCATACTTGCTGAAATTCTACCTATTGCTCGCATATAGGGAATCCATTCCGTATCTTTTTCCTCTAATTCACAAAATGAATATTCAGGAATGGATATTTTATTCACTTCTTTAAATGCTGTTGCAAATTCGATAGGTACTTCTTCAACGCTTTGTAAAGACTCAACCGCTTCCTTAATACGCATTCTCGTTTCTGCAAAAGGATAACTTTGTCCTTGTTTTAATAAAGGCAATATGAATAATACCTGATGTAAATCTGCTAATTCTGAATATACTCCTTGCTTTTCTAACGCATCCTTCAATTGAAAACCGCTATAACCTCGCACCCTTAATAACACTTTTAAAGGATCGTCCATTTCAATGACTTGTAACGATTGAATTGAACGCAATGCTTCAATCCAATGCTTTTTTCTGTCCAATAAATAATTTGCATCGCTTTCTAAATATGTTTGAACATAATGTCTTGCATCATCTAATGAAGCCAATAATATATAGGATGGACTGCTTGATTGCAACATTCGTAAGTAACGGTTGACTTGCTCTGCTTCAACAATATTAGACTTGATATGTAAAAAAGAGGCCATTGTCATGGCTGGTAACGTTTTATGGGCCGATTGAACAACAATATCTGCTCCTAAATCTAATGCAGATTCCGGAAATTGTTTACTTGCTGTTAAATGAGCTCCATGGGCCTCGTCGACTAATACCGGAATATTCATCTGATGACATAATTCGATTTGTTGTTTTAATTCATTTGATACCGCTCCATAGTAGGTTGGAGAAGTTAAAATTACAGCCTTTACATCTCGATGTATTCGTAGTGCCTCTTTTAAAGTAGTTAACGAAACGTGAGTTGCTGTTCTAGTTTCGTCGTCCCATTCAGGCGAGACATAAATCGGTTTAGCACCAATTAATTGAAGAGCATGAAAAATAGATTTATGTGCATTTCTTTGTACTATGATTTTTTCGTTTCTTTTACAAGTTGCATAAATCATCGCCAAATTGCCCACTGTTGAACCATTCACTAGAAAAAAACTGCGATCTGCACCGTATGTTTGGGCTAATAATCTTTCGGCTTCATATATAACTTCTTTTGGATGATGGAAATCATCAAGTCCTGTTAGTTCTGTTACATCGAAGGGTAACATGCCTTGTATTGGTTGCGGTAATCCTGATATCAATCCATTTTTATGGCCCGGAACGTGAAAGGATGTTGGTTGTTTTTCCACAAAATTCTCCAATGTTTCAATTAACGGCCGTCCATAGTTAGAAAGATTTTATTACCACTTTACAGTGGTATTATTGAAAAGCCACATCCACTCTCACAAGGGGGTTCCTTACTACCATCGGTGCTAACTTCGAAGCACGTTGACCGGCAAAACTCTGCGTCAGCTTCAGCGGTCCGGTGCTCATACACTGTATCTTCTCTTTATTAATTGAAATTAAATGTTGGTATATGCTTTTCTTTTGTAGGTTTCTTTAGTTGTACTGCGGTTTATTTGAACTCGAGTGGACTTTTTGTCCTTGTTGTTATTTTCAATTAAACGCTGTAAAATTTTAATTATTTTTTGTTTTAAAGACTATCTTTTTAAACCGTTGGGTTTTCACTTGTGAAATTAGCATTTTACAGTGGCATATTACTTCCTACTCTCACAAGGGGACCCCTTAACTACCATCGGCGCTAACTCCGAAGCACGTTGACCAGCGAATTTCTGCGTCAGCTTCGGCAGTCCGGTGCTCACGTACTTAGTACGCTCCGCTCCGGGCTGCCTCGCTTCCTTGAACTTCTTGGTCCCCGTGCTTCTCGTCTCCTTCAAATATTTATTTTACTTTTGTTTAGCATGTGGTTTCTGTATCGCGCCGATCGGACTTTCAGTCCTTGTTAGTAAGGGGCTTCAATTTTTGCAATAAAAAAAGCACCACTATTGTGGTGCCTTTTTGCGAAGCGACGTCCTACTCTCACAAGGGGAAGCCCCTTACTACCATCGGCGCTGAAGAGCTTAACTTCCGTGTTCGGTATGGGAACGGGTGTGACCTCTTCGCCATCGTCACTTCACTATATGAGAGGTTGTTCTCTCAAAACTGGATAACGACATTGAAATGATTGGTTAAGTCCTCGATCGATTAGTATCCGTCAGCTCCACACGTCACCGTGCTTCCACCTCGGACCTATCTACCTCATCGTCTTTGAGGGATCTTACTTGCTTATGCAATGGGAAATCTCATCTTGAGGGGGGCTTCATGCTTAGATGCTTTCAGCACTTATCCCGTCCACACATAGCTACCCAGCGGTGCCTTTGGCAAGACAACTGGTACACCAGCGGTGTGTCCATCCCGGTCCTCTCGTACTAAGGACAGCTCCTCTCAAATTTCCTACGCCCACGACGGATAGGGACCGAACTGTCTCACGACGTTCTGAACCCAGC